>MDSW01211797.1_pt1 | contig 30365 bp, 36 predicted proteins | sample 811171 | NCBI WGS metagenome assembly MDSW01 (sample SAMN05326641, study PRJNA326480) | marine metagenome | isolation source: seawater | place: Atlantic Ocean: North West | collected 2012 | reverse complement strand
TGCCCTCGTTGCAGGACCACCGCCATGCGCCCTCATATCGTCGTTCAGTTGGCTGGTGCGCCGCCTCTGCGCATCTTTGCCTCGATAGCCCGTTTCGTCGTTAGGAGCCCGCGCGAAGCCAGGAAAGACCGAGTCACAAATGCGGTCGATATGAAGAAGTTGCTTCGCGTAGCAGACATCGGTGTAAAGTGCAGCGAGCGACCGCATTCCTGAAGGTTTTTCGATGCGGGCCGCGGCGCGACGTGGGCGGCCGGGAGGCGGCGGCCCGCGTTGACAAACCTCGGAAGGAGGAAGCCGCGGGGGGCTTGGATAACCCTATGGGGAAAATGCGTGGGCGGTCGGGGCAGCGGCTGCATCCGGGGTGCGAGTGATGGCGAGCCAAATGCCTGATACGGTCGCAAACGCGCCGGTGATCCCGACAAAGCTGTGCGTTTCTGAGCGTCTGCCGGCTTTGGCCGCGCTGTAAACGGGAGCGCACAAGCTATTTGGACCGGATCAGCGGATTGTAGCCGGTGCTGCTTCGTGTCGGATGAGGGGCGATATGTCATGCGGCCTGCTCCTTGGATGGCGCACGTGCCATCGGTTTCTGGCCGCGCCGGAAGATTTCGACGATGCGCATTGGTCCGCCGCAGCAGGGGCATGGCTCACGCAGGGTGAGCGGGGTGATCTTGGTCTGCGGGTCCGGCACGGCGACCTGTTGAGACCGCTGGACGCAGAGCAAAGCGCGGATTCTGGTGATGTTGGCCTTGCGGGCGGAGCTGGAGAGCAGCCCGTAGTGCCGGATGCGGTGGAAGCCGTCTGGCAGGACGTGGATCAGGAAGCGGCGGATGAACTCCGGCGTGGCCAGCCGCATGACCTTTTGCCGGTCGCCGGATTTGATCCGGTAGTCCTTCCAGCGGAACGCGACGGTATCGGCATCGGCGCTGACCAGGCGATTGTTCGAGATCGCCACCCGGTGGGTATAGCGACTGAGATAGGCCAGCACAGCCTCGGGTCCTCCGAAGGGTGGCTTGGAATAGACCACCCATTCGTTCTTGCGGAACGGGGCGAGCCAGGCGGCGAAGGCTCCCGCGTCAGCCAGTCCGGCGAGGTCACCGAAAAAGTTGAGCGCGCCCGTGCGATGCAGGTCGAGAAAGTCCTCGATGAACAGCCGCCGGAACAGCCGCGACAGCACCCGCACATGCAGGAAGAAGCCCGGGCGGTGGGAGACCCACCGGGTGCCGTCGGGCGACAGGCCGCCGCCCGGAGCGATCATGTGGATGTGGGGATGATGCATCAGCGCTGAACCCCAGGTGTGGAGCACGCTGGTCATTCCAACCCGGGCGCCGAGGCGCCTGGGGTCGGCCGCGATGGTCATAACGGTTTTGGCCGAGGCGCGGAACAGGAGACCGTAGACCGCCTTCTTGTTCCAGTAGGCGATCTGGGCGATCTCCGCTGGCAGGGTGAAGACGATGAGGAAGTATTCCACGGGCAGCAGGTCTTCGGCCCGCGCCGCCATCCAGTCGCGCGCCGCCGGTCCCTGACATTTGGGGCAATGCCGGTTCTTGCAGCAGTTGTAGGCGACATGGTGGTGGCCGCACTTGGCACAGCCCGCCACATCCCGCCGAGCGCCTCGGTCCGGCAGGCCTCGATCGCTGACATGACCTTCAGCTGGGTCAGGCTGACATGCCCTTCATTGGCCTGCCGCCACGCAGGACCATGGGCACGGAAGATGTCAGCGATCTCCAGCCTTGGCCGGAACACCGACCCCGGGGGCTACTCCAGTCCTCATCGCAGGGTCTCGTCCTGAAGCAGCTTCATCTGCTCGAAAGGGCTGACCGTGCCGCGGATCGTCTTCGTCGCCACATGGGTGTATCGTGCCGTCGTCGTCAGCTTGGCATGCCCGGAGCAGCACCTGGATCACCCGCACATCAGTGTTGGCCTCGAGCAGATGGGTGGCGAAGCTGTGTCGCAAACTATGCAGTGTCGCGGCCTTCTTGATGCCCGCCATATGCTTGGCCGAGGTGAACGCCCGGTTCAATTGTCGTGGCGACAGCGGGTTGATCTTGGGCTTACCGGGGAACAGCCAGCCCTCAGGACGGGACTCGCGCCAATAGTCCGGCAACAGATCCAGCAGGCTGGGCGAGAGCATGGCTTTGCGGTCACGCCCGCCCTTGCCGTCATCGGCATGGATCAGCATCCGGTCGCTGTCGATATCCTTGACCTTCAGGTTGCAGACCTCGGATGCGCGGAGCCCCGCTCCGTAGCTGATCCCGAGCGCTGCGCGATATTTGAGCCCAGGGCCGGGCACGGCGGCCATCAGATCGGCCACTTCCCCGACGCTCAGGACAATGGGCAACTTCCGGGGATTGCGGTGGAACTGCATGAAGCGCTTCATCTCGTCGCGACTGCACGTTACGCCGAAGAAGAACCGCAGCGAGATGATGCGCACGTTGAAGGTGCTGGCGGTCACCCCCTCTTGGGTCATCTTGAGCTGGTATGACCGCAGATCCTCCGGCGTGGCGGTGTCCGGCGGCCTCCCGAGGAAGGACGCGAAATGCTTCACATTCCGAATGTGCGCCTTCTGCGTTTTCTCGCACAACCCGCGGATGTTCATGTCCTCGATCATCCGCTGGCGCAGCGGGGTGGTGTTCTTCTCCTCCATGGGAATCTCCTGTCTGACGGTGGGAAGCCCCCCATCGTCAGCCCAGAAAGCTCAGCCACATAGAAAAACGCGGAAATGACGGGCAACGCCAGCCACGAGCGCCATTGCCGCGGAGCGGCTTAGTCCTCCCGCCCTTCGTCCGCGGGGACTGAAACGGTCCTAACCAGACATTCGTTGTCCTCGTCGGCGCTGCCGCGCAGCTTCTCCGAAGCGGTCTTCTGGGCCCGCCGCAGCACCTTTCCGGCTCCTATAGAAGCTCTGCGGGACAAGCCTGCCGATCGCAGCATTCACTCGATCTGTGCCGCAAGGGCGAAGGATTTTGCAAGGGCGCTGGAATTGGATTTTTGCTGCAGTATCGATGAAGGACTGAACAAGAAAAGGAACGGCTGATAGTAGGTTGTGCTGAGCCGACTATTCTGTTGCCCCATCGCTTCGGAGACTTCTCTCAAAGCAGTTCGATCGACGGGCATTCCGGGCCAACGCCATGGCCCGGAGCCATCAGGAACGGTTCAGATCAGGGCTTGTAGGCCGCGTCTTTTTCCCAACCGGCGAAACCAGTTTGCAGAACTACGACGTTCGTTCGACCCGCCACCCGCAGGGCAAATGCTGCTTGGGCGGACAGACTGCCGGTGTTGCAGAAGAGGACTGTCATTCGATCCTCGGGGATCTCGTCAATCCGGTCCAGCACTTCGCGCCATTCGATATTGATGGAACCGGGAATCGTGGCAGCGTCGAACTGCTCTGCGTCGCGTGTGTCGACGAAAAGCGCCGTTTCAAAGACGGCCTGGTCGATCTGTTGCGGTAGTATGATGCCAGCCTCATACTCCGAAAACATCATGTATTCCTGCATAGCCTCGATGGCCGCGTCCTGCGCCAAAATGGGAGTGGAATAGAGGCAAAGCGCGACAGTGGCCGCGCCAAGAATGTGGGACAGTTTCATCTGGGTGCTCCTTGGTTTTCGATCTTATTCGGTGACTTGTGCTTGCAGCTCCGCAAGGAACGCCTCGATGCGTCGGGCATTGGCGCCACGGTCGATCTGCCCAAGGCGCGAGCGTGACCGCATGTCGATGCGGCTGCCTGTCTCGATGTCGGTGACCCGAACTGCCACCTCGTCCTCGAAGCCGAAGACGCGGCTTCGGGCGATGGCTTCGATTTGGTTTTCCGCAGGATCGGCCGAGAGAACCTCCCAGCCATGCGTTTCGACAAGGGTCAACGCCTCTGCGAATGCATCCTCGACCGGGATCGGAAGATCCAGCGGGCGCACGTCAGGATAGGCGGAGCGTTGTGGCTCGGCATTCTGCGCAGGGTAGTCCGTTGGGGTGGCGGTGAACCAGTAGACCGGCGGGTCTTCGGTATCGGTCGAGATGTCGTTTATCGGCGGTGTCGTTCGAGCGGCGATTTCGAAAGCCACTCCGAGGCCTGCAACGGGTAAGGACAGGATCAGGCCAATCAGCGCAATGCTGGCACCGCGCCTCTTGCGGACAGCCCCCGCCAAAGTCACGAGCGCTGCGACGACCCCCGCTAACGCCGTCCAGACACCCCACCCGGCGATGTCATAGGCTTGGGGCCAAGGCCATCCGCCCGCACGATAACCCCAGACGGACAAAGCAAGAAGCGCAAGGGACACAAGGCCGAGAAGGATCGCCGCAAAGCCAAGGCGTCGTGTTATGTTTTCAAGCATCTGTATCTTTCTGATCGGGGGCGGGATTTAAGCGGGCGTGCGTTTCCATGGATCAGCGAGCCTCCTGAAAGCCGAAAAGAGCACCTACAAGAGCTGTTCAAGAAAGGGCGCAGGTTCTCACGGATGCCGAGGATGTAGGTCATTTCTCTTTCTCCACCGCGATGCGTGGGTCGAGAGCTTGGCCCGAAGCTGGGCCGCGCAGGGGCTGGAGGAGCATCCTGTCGATCCAAAGGTCACGGCGCGTGCGGAACTGTTCGATCCCGATCTCCATGTCCTGATGCCCCCTTGCCGGTTGCGCGACATAGGTGCCTAATAGCCGATCCCACCAAGGCAGGTTGAAGCCGTAGTTCGAATTGGTCTCACGCGGATCGATGGAATGGTGGACGCGATGCATGTCGGGGGTGACCACGAACAGGCGCAGCACCCTATCAACCGGGCGCGGCAGATCGACATTAGCGTGGTTGAAAAGCGCGGTCGCATTCAGGATCACCTCGAACAGCAGCACCGCGACCGCAGGCGGCCCGAGCGCCGCGACCACCGCCAATTTGATCCCCATCGAGATCAGGATTTCCAGCGGATGGAACCGCAGGCCCGTCGTTGCGTCGAAGTCGAGATCGGCATGGTGCATCCTATGCAGCCGCCAAAGTCCGGGAACCGCGTGGAACATGACGTGCTGAAGGTAGATCGCCAAATCGAGCACCAGCATCGAAACAAGGATGGCTGCCCAGGTGGGCCACTCCAGATTGTTGAACAGCCCCCAGCCACGATCCTCGGCCATGACGGCCAATCCGACTGCGAGGATCGGGAATGCCAGGCGCAGGATCACCGTATCCACAAAGACCAGGGCGATATTGTTCGTCCAACGGATCAAGCGCGGGATCTCTCTGCGCCGCCGGGGGGCCGCGACCTCCCATAGCGCCATCGCCGCCAATACGCCCAGGAAAGCGGCAAGTCGGATCGTCGGCTCAGCGGTGAGGATCGTTTCGGTCATGCGGTCGGCTTTGCTCTTGTGGCGCAGGCTGGGTTCGCTATCATTCAATTATTCGATTGAATGATGTAATATCCCGAGGCAGCCCATGTCAATTAGCCCGAAGATGACCCTTCTCGAAGAATATGCCCTTGTCGCGCGGGCCTTGTCGGCCCCCGCACGCCTTATGCTTCTTGAGCAGCTCGCCCAGAGCGAGCGCAGGGTAGAGGCGCTTGCGGAAAAAACCGGGCTCACTGTTGCGAACAGTTCGCAACATTTGCAGCAATTGCGGCGTGCTGGCCTTGTCACCAGTCGGCGCGACGGCAAGGCGATAATCTACAGGCTGACCGACGCGAGGACACTGACGTTGTTGGGGGTTTTGGGCGATGTGGCCGAAAGGAACCTCGCACAGGTTGGGGAGATTCTGCGCGGGCTATCAAACGGCGAAGACGCGCCGGAACCGATCAACCGCAACGAGCTTGCCGCTCGACTGAGTGAAGGGTCGGTGACCGTCCTCGACGTGCGCCCCGCCGACGAGTTCGCCGATGCTCATATCCCGGGCGCGCTCAACATGGCCGTGACGGAGCTGGGCAAGTTCCTGACGGATCTCGACCGAAACACCGAGATTGTGGCCTATTGTCGTGGTCCATACTGTGTCTACGCTCACCAAGCCGTGGCGTTCTTGCGCAAGAATGGCTTCAACGCTCGTCGTCTTGACGGCGGTCTGCCTGAGTGGCGCGAAGACGGTCGAGCCATTCAGGCAACATCCTGATCGACAAAGGCCTTATTCGATGTCGCTACGGGTCGACCTGACTATGTGATCGCACTGCATGCGAGGCCTTCAAAAATGCAATGACAATTCGCCCAGACTTCACATGAGATCTCATGATGGAAGCAACCTCCGCTTAGTGTCTGCTACCGGGTCGCCGTTCATGGACGGCCAGTTGCTGCCGTTGATACGCATGCCGGAGCGCTGCTCTACACCGCGACACACCTCGCGCAACTCTCTTGATACCCGCGCGCGCCACCGCCATTTTGCGTGCGGTAAGCGGCGATGACCGCATAGGGATGGACTGAGATGTTCGAGATTTGGGGGCCCATTCTGGCGGGGCTGGTCGCGCTGGTGGTCGGAGGCGAGCTTATGGTCCGCGGGGCGGTCCAGACCGCTGAGCGGATCGGTATCTCACCGCTTGTGATCGGATTGACACTGGTGGGGTTCGGCACCTCGACACCGGAACTGGTGACATCGGTTCAGGCCGGTCTGAGTGGATCGCCAGGCATCGCCTTCGGCAACGTCGTGGGCTCAAACATCGCGAATATCCTTCTGATCGCTGGCGTTTCTGCCGTTATTGCGCCCCTCGTTGTGGCGCGCGTCGCCCTGCGACGAGATGCGATGGTGATGCTGGTCGTCGCCGTGGTCTTCGCTGGGGTCGCGCCGTTCGCTCCGATGGGGCGGATCGCTGGAGTTGGATTGATCGCAGCGCTGGTCGGCTATTTGGGCTTCGTGATCCATCAGGAACGCCAGCACGCTGACCGCGGCGCGATCTACGACAAGACGGTGGCCCTTGCTGACGCGGATCCCGGCCTCGCGCCACCGCATGCACCTCACGGTATTCTCATGCCGCTGTTGCTCGCGTTCGCCGGATTGGGACTCGTGGTTTTCGGTGGCTCATTGCTGGTTGGTGGCGCCGTATCGCTCGCGCGGGCTTTTGGCGTCTCGGAAACGGTCATCGGTCTGACCATCGTGGCGATTGGCACCTCGATGCCCGAGCTGATCACCTCGATCGTGGCGGCGCTGAAGCGTCAGGGCGAGGTGGCTTTCGGAAATGTAGTCGGATCAAACATCTACAATATTCTCGGCATCGGTGGGACGACGGCGCTGATCGCCCCGTCGCGCGTGCCCGAGGAAATCGCGCGATTTGACGCCCCGCTGATGGTTCTTGTCTCACTCCTTCTGGTGGTCTTCGCGACCACCGGGCTACGGATCACCCGATGGGAGGGGCTGGCGCTAATCGCGGGCTACGGTATCTATCTTTGGAAGCTTTGGCCTTGAGAACGTTGGAGCCAAAGGTGAAAACTTTGAAATGTCGAACCCTGGGCGGGGCGGCGTCAAAATCTGAAAAAGCATATGGATCACGAACACCAGGCGCCTTGATAGCAATGCGATTATTGCCAGCGAATAGGGGATTTGGATGAACGAGGCGCGAAAGGATCACTGGGACCGGATCTACGGCAGCAAGAGTGACAGTGACCTCAGTTGGCATCAGGACGCTCCGGAGATCTCGCTCGAACTTGCCGAACGCGCCGGTGTGACGCCGGACACCCGGGTGATCGACGTGGGCGCCGGCACTTCGCGGGTCGTTGACGGCTTGATCGCGCGTGGCCTGCGCGACATTTCCGTTCTCGACCTCTCCCAGACGGCCCTCGACGCCCAGCGTGCCCGGCTTGGGCCGCGCGGCGCGGATGTGGAGTGGATCGTCGCCGATATCACGCGCTGGTCGCCCCAGCGGGTCTATGACCTCTGGCATGATCGCGCCGTGTTCCACTTTCTGGTCGACCCATCGGACCGGGATGCCTATGTGACGCGCCTGTCTCGTGCTCTGCGCATTGGGGGGCACGCGATCATCGCGACCTTCGCTCCTGACGGGCCGGAGACCTGCAGCGGCCTTCCCGTTCGTCGCTACAGTCCGGAGGCCCTTGGCGGTGTGCTGGGCCCCGATTTTGAGTTGGTGGCGAAACGGTTCCAGAAACACACGACGCCCTCAGGCAACCTGCAGTCTTTCCAGTTCAGCCTGTTCCGGAAGCTCCGCTGATCGGCCCCTGTGCAGCGGGGTCAGCCTATCGCGTCGTGATCGTCGGCGAGACATTCCGAGTGGTCGCGCAGCACCTCCAGCACCCGGCACTCCGAGGCTGTCCCACCCCGACATTCGCCGATCATCCGTTCCAGCTCGCTCCTGAGCGCCTCAAGCCGCGCGATCCGGGTCTCGACCTCGCGCAATTGCCGCCGCGCGATCGAATCCGCGGCCCCGCAATCGCGCGCAGGGTGATCCGACAGGTCCAGCAATTCGCGGATCGCCTCGAGCGGGAAGCCGAGCTGGCGCGAGTGGCGGATGAAGGCGAGCCGGTCGAGATCGGCATCATCATAGCGCCGCTGACCGCCTGCGGTCCGCCCCGGTTCGGGCATCAGGCCGATCTGCTCGTAATAGCGGATCGTCTGCACCTTGGTGCCGGTGCGGCGGGCCAATGTTCCGATCGTGTGCATGTCGCTCCCTTTCACGGCTACGTGAGGTCGAATTTCCCTCTTGAACCTATAGTTGCTGTAGCTCTTATCTTCTCCTCTGTCGAGAAATCGAGAGTGAGAGGATGGTATCGGATGACCGAGGCGAAAGACCTTCAGGAATGGCGCGTGACCGGCATGGATTGTGGCGCCTGCGCGGCGAAGGTGCGCGGCGCGGTCGAGGCTCTGCCCGGTGTGGACGCTGTCGAGGTCACACTGATGAACGAGCGGCTGCGGTTGCGGCTCGACACGGCCACTACCTCGCGCGAGAGCGTGGAGAAAGCGATCCGCCGCCTCGGCTATGGCGTCTCGGCCAAAGGGGCTGCGCCGGAAAAGCCCAAGGGCGGCTTCATCCTGCCTGACGGCGCTTTCCCCGGATCAGAGAAAAGCGCGGATGAGCCGGATAGCCCGGCCCAAAGCATGGATACCCGGCCTACCGATCCGTCATGGTATGCGACCCCGAAGGGCCGTTACCTGATCGCGACCGGGCTTCTGCTGGCTGCGGCATGGATGGTCGAGCTGTTGATCGGCGGGCCGGTCGCGCATTGGGCCTTCGTGCTCACGACCGTGATCGCAATTGCCCCTGTGACCAAGCGCGCCGCCCTGATGGCACGGGCGCGGATGCCCTTCACAATCGAAATGCTGATGAGCATCGCAGCGATCGGCGCGCTCTTCGTCGGTGCGGCGGAGGAAGCGGCGCTCGTGGTCTTCCTGTTCGCGGTGGGCGAGATGCTCGAAGGGCTTGCGGCGTCGCGCGCCCGCGGTTCGATCCGGGCGCTGGCCGATCTGGTGCCGAAGACCGCGCGGCTGGTTGTCGGCGACCGCATTCGCGAGGTTCCCGCCGACAGCCTCGCCATCGGCCAGATCGTGCAGGCCCGCCCGGGTGACCGCATCCCCGCCGATGGCAACATCGTCTCCGGCAGTTCGGGCGTCGATGAAAGCCCGGTGACGGGCGAGAGCGTGCCGGTCCTGAAAGAGCCCGGCGACGCGGTCTTCGCCGGAGCGATCAACACCGAGGGTGAGCTGCGCATCCGCGTCGAGAAAACCGCCGAAGACAACACGATCTCGCGCATTCTGCACCTCGTGGAGGAGGCCGAGAGCGCGCGCGCCCCGGTCGAGCGGTTCATCGACCGGTTCAGCCGCGTCTACATGCCCGCGGTTGTGGGCGTGGCGCTTCTCGCCGCGATCGTGCCGCCGCTGGCCTTCGGCGCGCCGTGGGAGACGTGGATCTATCGCGGCCTTGCGCTGCTGCTGATCGGCTGCCCCTGCGCGCTGGTGATCTCGGTTCCCGCCGCGGTTGCGGCGGGTCTCTCGACCGGGGCGCGCCACGGTCTGCTGATGAAGGGCGGCGCGGTGATTGAGACGGCCGCCAGAACCAGCCTCGTCGCCTTCGACAAGACCGGCACGCTGACCGAGGGGCGGCCGCAGATCACCGATCTTCTGCCGCTGAACGGGGCCGAGGCTGAGCTTCTCGCCACCGCCGCGGCGGTCGAGACCGGTAGCAGCCACCCGCTGGCACAGGCGATCCTCGCCCGGGCGGAGGCGGGCGGCATCGCGGTGCCGGAGGCGACCGAAGGCATGGCGATCCCGGGCCGCGGCGCGCGGGCCAAGATCGACGGCGAGGTCTGGAATGTCGGGGCACCGCGCCTCGCGACCGAAGCGGGCGTTCTCAGCGCCGCCGACAGCGCCACCGTCCGCCGCCTCGAAAGCGCGGGCAAAACCGTCGTCTGCGTCTTCACGCCCGGGCGCCTTCTGGGCCTGATCGCGCTGCGCGACGAGCCGCGCGCCGATGCGGCAGAGGCGGTCTCCGCGCTCAAGCAAATGGGGATTTCCTCGGTCATGCTGACCGGCGACAATCCGGTGACGGCTCGCGCGATCGCCGACGGGTTGGGCATCGAAGCCCGTGCCGGGCTGCTGCCCGAGGACAAGGTGACGGCAGTGCGCGATCTGGCCCGCGATGCGCATGTGATGATGGTGGGCGACGGCATCAACGACGCCCCGGCGCTCACCACCGCGCATCTCGGTATCGCGATGGGCTCGGGCACCCATGTCGCGCTCGAGACCGCCGACGGCGCGCTGCTGCGCGACCGCATCACCGATGTCGTCGAGCAGATCCGGCTGGCCCGCGCGACGATGGCCAACATCCGTCAGAACGTGGCCATCGCGCTCGGGCTGAAAGGGGTGTTTCTGGTGACGACGCTGCTCGGTCTCACCGGTCTCTGGATCGCGGTAATGGCCGATACCGGCGCGACGGTGCTGGTCACGATGAACGCGCTCCGCCTCCTACGGTTCAAGGCGGAGGCGCAGTAGGCCTGAAATCTCTGCTCAAGCGCTGGAGATTTCCTAAATCGACAAACCCCGTGCCGTTCAACCGGGCAGCCGAAAACGTTTGAGGCAACTCGGAGCTGGAGTGCCTACTCTTTCTTTGAAGGAAACCGCCGCGGTAATTTGTGGGATAGCGTGCCCTGAATGGCCGCTTCCAAACGATAGAGGCACCACTTTGTCTTTGTAGCGAACGACAGCTTTCCGCCCATTCTATTGAAAAAGTCTTTGTTGCAGTGCGGCAAGTCTTTCGATTCACTCGTCGATGAGGGGATGGGAGGATTTCGGGATGATGGGTCGGCAGGACGCTCCAGTGCAGCTGTTTTATGATTTCAATCTGGACCGTCATGTCCCGGCCGATCATATGCTGCGAGAGATCGATCTGTTCCTTGACGGCGACAGCCTGCGGGACGCGCTGCGACCGTTCTACAGCCACCTTGGCCGCCCCTCCATCGACCCCGAACTGATCATTCGGATGCTGGTGATCGGCTACGTCATGGGCATCCGATCCGAAGGACGCCTGTGCAACGAGGTTCACCTGAACCTGGCCTATCGTTGGTTCTGCCGGTTGGGCCTAGAGGGCAACGTCCCGGATCATTCGACCTTCTCGCGGCATCGCCACGCCAAGTTCCGCGAAAGCAACCTGCTGCGACAGGTGTTTGAAGCCACTGTGGAGCGGTGCCTGAAGGAGGGGCCGGTCTCCGGAAAGGGCTTTGCCGTCGATGCCAGCCTGATCTCCGCCGACGTGAACAACCACCTGCCCGGTATCGGCGATCTGATCGACTTGACCGTTCAACCCGACACGTGGCACGTTTTCGACCCTTCAAGCGGCGCGAACCTGTCGCTGGCCTAGCGTCGCCCGCGCCCCAAGCAAGGATGATCCGATGACGCCCCTCCCGGCCCTTTGCCGTGACGACCAAGCCAATGCGGCCTCGTTGCAATATCGACTGCAAATATTGCTATTACCTTGAAAAGGAACATCTCTACCCGCAGGAAAAGAAGTTCCGCATGTCAGATGCAGTTCTCGAAACTTATATGCGCGATCTGATCGCGGCGAGCGTCAAGGCGGGGCAGCGCGAGGTGCAGTTTGCCTGACCGGGCGGAGAGCCGACCCTGCTTGGCCTGCCCTTCTTCGAGCGCGTGGTCGCGCTGCAGCGCCACTATTGCCCCGTCGGCGTGACTTGCGCCAATCCGACAGACGCGCCGGTCCCGCTCTACGAACATCGAGCGAAATGCGGACTGCCTTTCCCCGGTTCCAATATCCACCCGAGGGCGGAATTGCGGCGTGGCATACGATGCGGCTGACGGAGGCCTGGCCAGGATCGCGACGGCATTGATGCGCTGGAGTTGCAAGAGGCCCTGTGGGCCTTTGAGGCGCGCGACAAGGCTCGGATCGGCACTTAGAGAGCTATGGCCGGAGGCGAGAACTCGGGTCACGCCAGCTTTACAAAGATCCAAACCTTTTAATTCGCGCGACTTCTGTCAAGATGCTGTGAGGTCGTCCAAAAACATTTCCGAGCCATGCCGCAAAACCCTTTGAGACAACAAGCCGAACGCCCCGCACCCTCCGACGCGCCACAGGCACGGGGCCGTTCGAGACGTAGTCACGCGCATTACATGCTGCTGGGCGGCGCGCTGCTCTTGGCCAGTCTTATGGCCGGGCCTTTGTCTGCGGCGGCACAGACGACCCAGCCGCTGCCCGAGCTGGCCTTGCCCAAGCCGATGCCCGCGCCGCCCATGACGGTGCTGCTTCCCGTTCCGGACGCGCGGATCACGGCGGCGATCTCGACATTGGATGATCTCAGTCAGGATATCCTCAAGCGAACCGGCATTCCCGGACTGGCGGTCGCTGTGGTTCATAACGGACGCACCGTCTATGCGCGCGGCTTTGGCAAGCGCGCCGTTGGAAGCCCGGAGGGCGTCGATCCCGAGACGGTCTTCCTTCTCGCCTCGCTGTCAAAGCCCGTCGGTGCCACCGTTGTCGCCACCCAAGTGACCGCAGGCCGCGTCAAATGGGACAGCCCGATCCACGATTTTCTGGCCGCCTTCAGTTTGGGCGATCCGTGGATCAACGAACATATCACCATCGCCGATCTCTATGCGCATCGCTCGGGCCTGCCCGATCATGCCGGAGACGATCTGGAAGATATCGGGTTCGACCGGAGCGAAATCCTCAAGCGGCTCGCTCTGCTGCCCCAAGGCCCATTCCGGGCGCAATACACCTATACCAATTTCGGCATTACGGCTGCAGCCCAAGCGGTGGCCACGGCCGCAGGCAAGGATTGGGCGCGCCTGTCGGAGACGGCGCTCTATGCGCCTCTTGGCATGGGCGCGACCAGCTCGACCCATGCCGATTACATGGCGCGGGACAATCGGGCCGCAAGCCATGTGCCGGGTGGCGATGGCTATGTGATCTCCGACAAACGCCAGCCCGACGCGCAAAGCCCGGCGGGCGGGGTCAGCTCCAACGCGCACGACATGGGGCGTTGGATGGCGATGGTGCTGGGCGGCGGTATGGCGGACGGGACGCGCCTGATCTCTGAAGAGGCGCTTCTGCCTGCAACCTCCCCGCAGATGATCCGAGGCGCGCCGATGGCGGTCTCTGCGCGCGCGGGCGCCTATGGGTTTGGCTTCAATGTCGATACCCGCTGGTCAGGCCGTGTGATGCTAAGCCATTCCGGGGCCTTCACATTGGGCGCATCGACAAGTGTCGCAATGCTGCCCGAGCTCGATCTGGGCATCGTCGTCTTGACCAATGCACCGCCGACAGGGGCCGCCGAAGCCATCACCGCGAGCTTCCTCGATCGCGCGGAACTGGGGAGGGATACCCACGACTGGCTGGCGGCCTATGCCCCGATCATGGCGCCGCTATCGGCCCCTGTGGGGCAGCTGGTGGGTGCAAAGCCCCCCGCTGACCCTGCCCAGGCAGCGCCCGCGCAAACCTATGTCGGCACCTATGACAATCCCTATTTCGGCCCCGCCTCGATCTCTGAGACCAACGGATCGCTTGTGCTAACGCTTGGCCCGGACCACCGAGCGCTGCCCATGCGCCATTGGGATGGTGACACCTTCGTTGTCTATCCGGTGACCGAGAACCAACCCGCAGGTTCGGTCTCGCGCGTCACCTTTCGCGCAGCCTCCCCCGGACCGGCCACCGAAATGCAGATCGAACACCTGAACGAAGAACATCTCGGCATCTTTCGACGCCCCGACTAACACAGCCGGGTGTGCGCAAAATGCCCCTCAGTCCTCCCAAAGTGCTCAGTCATCGCCCTTTGCGGCCTTCTCAGCGGGTGAGTTTCGCGACCGAGCGGTCATCAGCGATCAAACGCGGCGCAAAATAGGCAAATGCCTCACGAAACATCGGATGCCAACTTGCATCCAATGGCTGGTGCAACGGGTGCCGGAAGAAAACGAACAGATGACCTAATCACCAGCCCGGCCTTCGTGGTGATCAAGGCGGCAGAGGAGTTCCACGAGAAGACGGTCCGACCGAACCAGCTCTGGCAGACCGACTTCACCTACCTGAAGGTCATCGGCTGGGGCTGGTTCTACCTCTCGACCATCCTCGACGACTACAGCCGCTACGTCATCGCCTGGCGGCTCTGCACGACGATGAAGGCGTCTGATGTGACCGCGACACTGGAAGATGCTCTGGTCGCGTCCGGCTGCAATCAGGCCACAGTTGCCAACCGGCCCCGGCTGCTCAGCGACAATGGCAGCAGTTACATCTCCGGGGAACTGGCCGACTGGCTTGCTGACGAGGGCATGGATCACGTCCGGGGTGCTCCCCGCCACCCTCAGACCCAGGGCAAGATCGAACGCTGGCACCAGACCCTCAAGAACCGCATCTTGCTCGAGAACTATTACCTGCCCGGCGCTCTGGAATAGGCGATCGGCGACTTCATCGACCACTACAACCATCACCGCTACCACGAGAGCCTGGGCAACCTCGCGCCCGCCGACGTCTATCTCGGCAGGGCCGAAGCCATCCTGAAAACACGAAAGGAGATCAAAGCCAAAACCATCGAGAAGCGCCGCTTGCTGCATCGCCAGACCGCGGCATAAACTGAAACCACAACGAGCCAGGCCCTCCGTTCTCGATCAGGCCCTCGTGTCCCAAATCATCTCACGACGGACAGGATGGATGGTAGCCCGGGCGACCGGTTCGAGCAGGCACACAACGTCCGAACCCGAGCGCGCGAAGATCAAGCTCATCGACGAGGAGGTCGATGATACGGACCAGATGATCCTCACTAATCCATTCGTCGACGCGCTCGGGGAAAAGCGTGGTTTGCTCCCGGTCGATGCCGTCGATGAAACCCGCCATCCGTGCCTCCCGCTGCCTTGCGAAAGTATACCATGGGCTTAAGTTTCCACACAGCCTCGGCCCGAAGCTGCCATTCGAACAGGGCGCCTCGAAGGCCCCGACCAGCTCTTTCCAGATGCTCGCAGGCCACCGCAGCGCTATCACGGATCGTCCATCGGCCCTGGCGACGCGCGGTCGGTCAGTTCCGCGCACATCCGGGTGGATGCCTATATCTATTGCGCTAAGGCATCCAGTTCGTCCATCAGCCCTGAGAACCGTCTCAACTGATCGTATTGCTCTTCGTCGATCCCGTCCGGATCGAAGTGCATCACGTCGTTTCGGATTTCGCGGACCTTATCCAGCTCAGCGCAAAATACGCCCCTGTCTACGCGAAGGTCGAGCAGTTTCCAGTTCTCTGGCTTCTGAATTATCCGAAGATACTCACCAAACGTTAGGTCTACGACAGATTGAATTCGCTCCCTTCTCTCCGAGTCCGTGTCGCCACAGACCTCCTGCAAAGTCTGGGTAGTGAACTTTCCATTCATCAGTTTTCGGATCTGGTTCTCAATCTGTCCGATGAGGAGAAATGGCTCTGATAGAAACTGAAATTGCTCGCTCAGATCTGTCGCGGTGACGATGCCAGTAACCTTCTTGTCGGTTGAGGATCGGACGAAGACGAATTCGTGCTCGATGATCAATTTCGTAGCTTTGAACAGCGCTTCGCTTTCTTCCAGAGCGACGGCCGTCTCCATGGCGTCTCTCACTTCGACGAGATTATTCTCGTGGCTCAAGCGCTTGCCGATCGTCTTCCAGCTAATCGCACCGTTCAGCGTGTGCTCGTTCGACATGACCGCCAGCTGCGAGAAATCGTGCGCCAGCATCAGGGTAATCGCCTTCTCGACGGTATCCTGCGGGTTGACCGAAACCACACCGCAGTTGGCCGCCTTGAGCATGCTGATGAGGAAGTTTGCCTCTTTTGGGGCATAGGCTGCACCATCCTCGCCTTGGTCGCTACCGGTAGATTTGGTAGCAGCCGCTGCAACCGGCGCTTTCTTGAACGTTATTTCTGCGTCAATCCAGACCTTAGTGAAATCTGGGCTGGTTATGATACCCGCATTATCCAACTCGGTTTGTATTCTCTTGACGACGCCGGTGCGGCGCCTGCGGGCACCGAACCAGCGAAGCAACTCTCGGACCGTCGTCGAAGCTTCCTTTCCTTCGCCGATGTCGGCTTTGACCTCTTCGAACTCCTTGTTCAATTTGGTGCCCCTCCGATCATCCCGTTCCGATCGCGGTGAATTGCCCGGACGCTTCTATGCAGTCCCATACGTGGAGGACGAGGCGGAGGCCTCGATATTCCATTGCGGTAATTTATGCCACGGCTTGATTAAATCCAAAAGAAAGAATGACAGCTAGGGACCGGCCGCACCCCTACCCTATTGCTGACGGCCCTGGCTATGCAGAAGCTTTCTTTCTGCACATTGCGGGCCTTGATCCCTGCGCCGCGAATGACCGCTCCCCGCCCCGAACAACCTGGCTCGTCGGTTTCGGCCTTTTGTGGACATTCGCGCGACAGCCATTGCTGCCGCGCAATGCCTCCGAACCAGCATTTGGCGGCGACGTCCAGCATTGTCCGGCAGGCGAAGGCCCCACAGCGGCCAGTTCAGCCGGCCAGCTTATTGCCAGTAAGCCCGCCGGAGTTAGCTGATTGGGCGTAAAGCGGCGGGAATGGGTCAGGTCTGATTGTGGTTATTGGGAGCCGTCCAGCTGCCTGCTAACTTTCCTTCTCGGGGGAGGTGGCTCATTCATCGGCGATTCACGGCAAAAACGCCAACTCGTCTAGAGGTGCTAAGGCTCTAAAGACACCGCCCTTTTTCGCGCTATCAGTTCCGGCGCTATCAAACAGGTTGAGAAGAAGGTCATACACCGGTTCAAAATTGTCGAACCCGTCCGGTAGCGCCTGAATGGCTCTGGCTATCGCGCGATCATCCTCCTCTTCAAAAAGACCAGCAAAATCCCCGTCGATCATCTTTGCGAGGATTGGCACAGCTTGCCCTCCAGCAGCGTTGAGCGCGCTTCGTTGGCCTCTCAATCGCTCTAAGGCGTTGGCTTTGCTATTCGCGTAGACTGCTACGGTTCCATTCAATGCTTCAATCGCTTGAGCCTTCGTCACCCCCGCCTGGTTCAAGAAGTAAAACATCGGCCAACCATTGGCGCTGAACTTGGGCGGATACCTTTACATAGAAGCGTGACGAGGCAGCGACACAGTTCCTCTCTGCACTATCTCGTCAAATGGGTGCCATCCGACAGAATAATTTCGTCCATCGGCACATCCCAAGGCATCGGGTAGATGGTGGGCAAGACGCAGTTTGAAAAGCCGATACCAACGATCCGCGGCTTCTTATCAAAACGGGCGAGCGTGCGGTCGTAATAGCCTCCCCCGTTTCCGAGGCGATGAAGCGTCGTGTCGACACCGACAAGGGGGACGATCACGAGGTCGGGCGTGCGAGGTTCGCCTGCGGCTGGCACGGGGATGTTCCAGACGCCGCGCACCATGCGGCAATCCGGGGTCCACGTATGGAATTCGAGCGGCGCATCTCGTTCGATGACGACGGGCAACAGGACTTCGGCCCCGGCCTCATGTGCCTTGCCCATCCAGCCCCGCAGATCCGGTTCGCCCCGGATCGGCCAATAGACAGCCACGGTGAGGCGGGCATCGAGAGGAACTGTCCGGTCGAGACCGTCAATCAGCCGGACGGTCGCGCGCTCTCGATCTTCTGCGGACAAGGCCCGCGCGGCCACAAGCCGAGCGCGCTCCGCCCGTCTGAATCGCGCCACATCGCGTGCCGCCTCGGGATCGACCAGGTGCCCATCGACCAGAAGATGGGCAAAGCAGGCGGGGGCTCCTCCGGTAGCATCGTCATCCATATCTATGCCATCCGCTTACGTTTCTGAGGCGGAAAGATCGTATCGTATCCCCAAGTGAAAACGAAGGCGTAGACGAGGTAGAAGCCTGCAAAGGACAGTTCCATCACGACAATGGTCAGCAGGGAAGCGTCGAGCCACCATGCGAAAACCGGCAGAAGCAGGGTAAGCAGCGTCACCTCGAAAAGCACCGCGTGAGAGATCCGAATTGGCATAGTCTTACGGACATCGCCACGACGCCAGAGCAGGAGATGATCGAAGGCCAGGTTGAAAAGATAGTTCCAGGCAGTAGCCGCTGTTGCGCCAAGCACGACCAGCACGCCCATTTCCTCCATCGGATGATCGAAAGCCCAGGCGAAAAGCGGCGTTACGATGAGGAGGCCGATGATTTCAAAGCTCACGGCTTGGCGGATACGGTCTGGGGTGCTGCGCATGGAAAATGTTCAATCGTGGGTCAGGCGGTCCAGCGTGCAGAGCTTGTGATTGGGCGAGGTCATCCCCGGGAAGCCTTATGGTGGGACCCGTGCGTCCGCTTTTCAAGCATGGGCGCACGTCGCGCGGTCACGATGTCCAACCTCTCGGTGCGGCCCTCGCCGATCTTGTGCATCTCAAGTGCAGGGCAGCGGAGGACAGCCTCAAGGAAGCTGGCGAGCGCCTCTTCACCTTCAGCAGGCTCGACCCGTCGCAATGGAAATCGGCCAAGACCGCAAACGCCATCAAACGCCTGAACGAGGAATTCCGCCGCCGGATCAAGACCTAGACCGTGCTGCCCTGTGCCGAGACCGTGCCGATGCTGCTTTGGGGGCTACTGGCCTCTTCTTTCGCTATTTCTGTAGACACTTGATCAGCGCTGCTATGGTCAAAACCACCAACACCAGAATAAGAAGGCCGAAAAGCCAACCGATCACCATTTCGAAACTCATTCCATTTTCCATGTCACTCTGGTCCACTGTTTCGTTGTCATGATCTTCGGTCGACGCGCCGCGACGCACGCGGCTATTCGCGACTAACCTCCGGCGGGCCGAGCTAATCCACTGCGAACTCCACCGCGAATGAGTGCGGAGACGAGAGCATCCCGATGCCGCGGCCATCGTTGTCTTCCATCACGCTGGGATCTCTCAAACGGCTGTTTGCTGATGCGGTCAGCACAGCGGACGATGTGCGCGGTGCCTCGAGTGGGAGCCGGCCTCACAGTTCGAGCGTGCGTCGAATGGCACCCGCTCCCCACAGCAGCAGGCCGGTGGTCAGCGCGCTGACCCCAACGCTGTGCGCCCATGGCCCCGCAATGCCCGTGTCGCCGAAGGTGATGAGGGTGATGCCGGCCAACGAAAGCCCGAGCCCAGCCATGAGCCGACATTCTCCCGGGGTCGGGCACGGCCTTCGCTCGTCATAGCTCTCCTCCTTCGGCGCGGCGGGATCGCTCCCCGTCACGCTGTTCGCTCCGTTCAAATCGCTGTTTCTCATGGCCTTGCGAACCTCCTTTCGAGATACTCTTTCAGCGCAACGTCAGTCGCATAGATCTATAGCGCGGGTCGGGCGGGCGCCGAATTCTGCCCAATGCGCGGCTTCGAGGTTGCCCACCGGCCCGCGGCGTGTCGGAGCCTGCGGCGGAGTTCCAGGCTCCGCGGTTTTCGGAGCTTCTGACCCCGGCAGCTTCTCCCACGCCACGCTTTGCGGCCAGACGCGATCCAAGAGACGCTGTTGACTGCCGGAAACCCTGCGGCCCGGTAAGCTCGTTTAATCCATATGCCGGTCATCTTCCGGTCGTCCGCGGGAAGCGCGGACTTCAAGTATTGCGCGATTCATAATATTGGGAAAGCAAATATAAATGCGATATGATATTCGCAAATGCGATACATGGGGGATCCATGAACATCGAACATGCCCGAACTTTCCTTGCCGTCGCCGATACCGGCAGCTTCGTAGCGGCCGCCGAAAGGCTTCACGTCACCCAGTCAACCGTGAGCGCTCGTATCCGAGCACTCGAAGATCAGTTGGGCACCAGGCTTTTCACTCGCAACAAGGCCGGCGCGGCGCTGACTGCGGGCGGTGGCCGGTTCCTGAAGCATGCAGCGCAGATGGTGCGAGCCCTCGAACGCGCGCGGCACGACGTCGGCCTTCCTGGACAATTCCGCGCGCGTGTCGTCATCGGTGCGCGCTTCGGCCTGTGGGAAGGGCTGATGATGAAATGGTTCGCCAATATCCAGCGGACCCATCCCCGAGTTTCGTTTCATTCCGAAATCGGCTTCGAGCCTGAACTGATGCAGGCGCTGGTCGACGGGCGGATGGATATCGGAGTCATGTTCACCCCGCAGCGCCGTCCGATGCTCGAGCTCCTGCCATTGCTTACTGAACAGCTGGTGCTCGTCTCTACCGAACCGACCGCTAGCATGCAGCCTGACGGCTATATCCATGTCGAGTGGGGCCCGGAATTCGACAATCAGTTCCGCGCTGGCTTTCCGGAGTTTCCCGGTCCTGCACTCTCGGCCAACATCGCCTGGCTCGGCCTTCAATATCTCAAGCTCAATGGCGGCAGCGGCTATTTTCCCCGGCGTCTGGTCGAACACCAGATCGATAGCGGCGCCCTGTTCCCGGTGCCCGGTGCGCCAGTGTTCGAATTGCCGGCGTGGATCGTGATCCGCGAGGATCGCAACAAAGCGCTTGTTGATCCGATGGTCCAGAGTTTGATGGTTGGCCTTGTGGCGCCTTGATCTGCGATCAATTTCCGCTCTTGTCCTTTCCCAGCGGCCTGTCGCTCGCGTTCGGTATCCTGCTGGAACATTCCCGATCGGTCACCTCGCGTTCGGGCTCGCTGCGTAGTGCTTTCGCGGGATCGAAAAAACTCCTTCCGGCAAGGTTTCGTCCGCCCTTTGGTCGATCGAACCGAGTATGTCTGTCAGAGGCTTCATGCCGCGACCGAGGGTCCATAACTGATCGTTAGACGACCATCCACGCGGGAAGCAGTCGCGCCAGTTCTCTGACCGGCGCGCAAAGCGAGGTGGTGAGCAAAAGCAACCTTGGCAGCTGAGCTCTTGAATTCGTCGTTCACGGCTTCGACTTAAAAGCACGTCAAAACGGGTGTTCCAGGAGATGACGGGCCTGCGCGACCATGCCGTCCAGACGTGCAGCGGCCGTGGGGACATCGTTGAGCGCACCCACACCCTGACCCGCATAGAGTGCCATCGCCTCCAAGTCGCCGGTCGTGGTTCGCAGCGGCGAATCCGTGCTGAAGCGCAGGCGCGGCTGCTCGCCGTCGCGGGCGATGGCCTCGCGCGGAAGACTGTCAGGGTCGTGGCCGAGGTAATGTCCGTCCAGGCTCTCGGTCACGCTATTGGCGATCACCCGCACCGCAGCGCCCTTGGGCCAATTCAGAACGAAAACATCGGTCAGAACCGTGTGGTCGCCGGTGGCCTCCGTGATTCGGGATTTGTGATAGGGATGAGCGAAGGATTCCTCGGTCGCCAGAAAGGCCGTGCCGCATTGCACGCCATCGGCGCCGATGGTCAACGCGGCGGCGAGGCCCTCGCCCGTTGCGATCCCTCCGGAGACGACGACCGGCAGGTCGGTCTGCGCAAGGATTTGCTCGGCCAGCCCGAAAGCCGGGTGTCGTCCATGCACGTGACCGCCCGCCTCGACGCCCTGCGCGATGATCACATCCGCTCCGGCCTCTTCGGCGATCCGCGCGGCCTCGACCGTGCCGACCTGATGCAGAACAAGGCAACCGGCACGTTTCACGCGGGCCACCACGTCAGGCATCACGTCCCAGAAAAAGCTGAAGGCCGGCACGCCAAGATCGAGACAGCAGGCGATCTGCGCATCGAGCAGCGCTGGTTCGGTCGCCGCGGGGATCAAGTTGACGGCAAAAGGTCGGTCAGTCGCGTCCCGCAGCGCAGTAACCTCTGCGGCGATCAGGGCTGGGTCTTCGCGCACCATGCCCAAAATCCCGTAACCGCCCGCATTGGCCACGGCGGCGGCCAGTTCCCAGCGGGAAACGCCGCCCATCCCGGCCAGCAGAACTGGCTGGGCGCACCCCAGCAGGTCGCAAAGCGGTTTGTGCAGCGGGTTTATTGGCTGGTCCGTCATGCTTGCTCCTCCCGTTCTATAACCATTGGCGCAGGTAATCGCGTAACACGACGGCGTTATTATGTGCCTCGTCCTTTGAAGCATAAAGTAGCGTAACGACGTTCTCGCGTGCATATCCGGCGAGCTCGCGGACCAAATCGTCATGAGCGGCAAGTTCCGCCTCATAACGCGTGGTGAACTCCTGCCACCTATCAGGGTGCTCGTGGAACCAGCGCCGCAATTCGTCGCTCGGCGCGATCTCCTTGCACCAGTGAAACAGTCTGGCGCGGTCCTTCGCCATGCCGCGCGGCCAGAGACGATCGACCAATATCCGCTTGCCATCTGACACGCGTGCCGCGCGATAGATCCGCTTGACGCGGATAAGCTCGCCAGGAGCTTCGGAGGTGGGGGGGCTTGCTGACGGCATCAGCTGTCCGGCTTGTCCGTGTCGCCGATCATCTCAACTGCTTTCAGAGCATGGGTCCAAGAGGCGCCGGCGCGCATTTCCGCGGCGACCCAAATCGCTTCCATGACCTGTTCGTCCGAGGCGCCCGCACGCCGGGCGGCTTTGACATGGCTCTCGATGCACCATGGGCACTGCGTTACGTGCGCGACGGCCACGGCGATAAGCTGCTTGCTGCGCGCATCGAGCGCCCCTTCAGTGAACACCGCTTTCGAAAATGCGCGGAAGGCGTCCTCGGTCTTCGGCGCCAAGGCATGACGCCGCTCGAAGAGATCCTTAGTTGGGTTGGGAAGATACATCTCAGACATGGCCTGCGCCTTTGGTTTCGAATTGCGGGAATAACACGTCGTTTTCCAGCCGAATATGGGCTGCCAGGTCTTCAAGAAATTCACCGACCCCGGCATAGAGCCGCGTCCAGCTTTGGCATGCACCGTCCGGCAATGTGAGATCGTTTGTCAATTGCCGGATCTGTCCGACCTCCGCCTCATGGTCGTCGTGATCCGCGCGCATCGCAGCGATCGGCCCGTCCAGCCTCGGTGCCGCGTTGCGAATGGCGGGAAACAAAACCAGCTCCTCCTTCTTCATGTGGACTTCGAGCTCGCCGATCATCCGGTGCAGTAGCGCGGACAGCCCTGCAGGGACATCTGCTTGCCCGGCATGGACGGTTTCCACCTTTTCCGAGAGCGCCGCCAGTTCAGGCAATTGAGTGCGATGCTTGGCGTGATACTCTGCCTCGATGTAGCGGGTGAGGCTGGCGGAATCTTGCGGGGGTAGCGGTCTCGTCATGTTGGTATCCTTTGGTCAGAGCAAAGAGGGGACGGTTCGGGGCGTGGCGTTCTCGACCGCCATATGCAGCGAGCGCGCGATCCGCTCGGCGCGTTCGATGAGATGGGCGGCCCCCTCGGGGGGACAGGTCTCGGTTGCGGTCTCGCGGAACAGCATCAGCCACCGTTCGAAATGATCCCATTCCACTGGCAAGGACGCATGGACCTGCATCGGGGCGCCGTGAAAACGACCGGTCATGAGTGCGACCGAAGACCAGAACTCCACCATCCGCTGCAAATGCGGCGCCCAGTCGGAAATCCTGGAGGCGAAGATCGGCCCGAGAACCGCATCAGCACGCACCTTGTCGTAGAAACGATGCACCAACTGGGTCAGTTTATCCTCGTCCAAACCCGTTTGCGCCATGATCGCAGCGGTCGTTTCGGGGCGCGCGGATATGATCTGTCGATCAGCAGGTGACATGGGATCCCCCGAGAATTTGAACTTGAGGCTCATGCTATCTCCACAAAATAAGCATTGTAAATACCTATTGCGGTGAGTGTAGGATGCCCATGAACTTCGCATTCTCGCAAATTACGGGCGGAGCATTTCGAGCCGGATGGCAAGCGTCCGCGAATCTGGTCTTCCCGACCGCACGCCCTCGGCTGAATCCTTGATGCTCAAGAGGGTGCAGGGGTTACGTTTTCGGACCGTAGCCAGAAGACACGAAACCCTTCAGCACCTCGTCCCTGGCGAAGGTTTGGTCTGGGCTTCCTGCGTGGCGCATCAACACGCGCAGGCCGTTATCGGCGGAAGAGGTGGGGCGAATTGTCGCGGCTCACAATGAATATTTGAATTACTTGCGCGCCTTGCCGCCCTATGCGGGGAGGTCGGACTAAGTAACGGCTTCTATCACGGCGAAGCTGGGTATCGTCGGATCGCCATGGCAGCGACGGCCTGATGCCCGCACCTCTCGTCGCGAAATTCGCGCAACGGGGGTTGTCCAATCGGACCGGCTCACATCAGGTTGTTCGAGGAGCAGAGCGCATCAGGCGAGCGTTGCAAATGCAGGTTCGATGGTCGTTACCGAACAGACCAGCGGGTTCCCTATAGCCCCAGTGGCGCGAGATAGAGCACCAGCAACAGGAGGCACACGCCTGTCAGCGCCACATCGAAGCCGCGCTGCCAAGCGGGCGCCTGCACCAATCCCAGATATTTTCCGAGGATGATCCGCGCCTTTTGCCAGGCAAGTGCCATCACGACCACCGCTGCCGCCCCTGGCCACTTGGCCCAGACCCCCGAGAATGAAAGCAAGGACGAGCCAAGGGTGAGGAGAACAAGCGTGCCGAGGGCGATATAGAGGGACCGGCGTGTCATTGCAGGAGATAGACCACTGGAAAGAGCAACACCCAGATCAGATCGACCATGTGCCAGAACGCGGTCGCATCCTCGATATTTCCCACATGATCGCGCCACGCCACCAGCAGCAACAGGATGACGCCGGCTGCGACATGCGCGGCGTGAAATCCGGTCAGCAGGAAATAGAAATTGAAGAAAGGATGCGTGTCCCAGACAATGCCTTGCGCGGCCTTGGACGCGAATTCGGCGCCCTTGATCCCGAGAAATGCCGCGCCGAGCAAAGCGGCACACACAAGAGAAACGCGTGCGCCGCCACGCCTGCGCGATTGCCTCAGATTCAGTGCCAGGGCAGCGAAAAAGCCGCTCGTCAGCAAGATGATCGTGTTCGTCGCAGCGGCAGTCCGGTTCAGCGCATTCTGCGCTTCGGCAAAGCCCGTCGGATCAGTGATCCGCACCGACAAGAAAACGATCAACCCCGCACCGAAAACCAGCAATTCGCTGATAATGAGAACCCACATCAAAAGATCGCCGGGCAAATCGTCCAATGCAGTTCGGGTTTGATCCGTCATTCAACAAGACCTTTGCAAGAGCCTTCGGCCCGTCACGACTCAATCGGCTTCAACCTTCGTCGCCATGATCTCTGACTGCACTATTTTAATGCGCATTGTAAATACCAATTGCCGCAGGCAAGATGACTCGATGCCCTTCTGTCACTTTCACGGTCGAACGAGGGGACCTGTGCGGCCACCGGCCGCATGGTCGCACATTTAGTTTGAGCCACAGCAAAGAAGCCCGCTTCTGTCTGTCTGATAATAGGGCATGGAACACACAGAAACACTTCGGGCCCTTGGCCTCTTCGATGCGCGCGTGCCGCGTTACACGTCCTACCCGACTGCGGCGGCCTTTTCGCCCGACACAGGCGCGTCCTTTCAACGCCATGCGCTTGAACAGTTGGACCCCAGCGAGCCTGTGTCGGTCTACATGCACATCCCGTTTTGCGAGCGGCTATGCTGGTTCTGCGCCTGTCACACACAAGGCACGAAAACCCTTGGCCCGGTGGAAAGCTATATCGAGGCGCTCGAGGCAGAGCTCGAAATGGTGCGCGCCATCATACCGAACGGCCTGAAAATGGGCCGCCTTCACTGGGGTGGCGGAACGCCCACCATCCTGCCGCCGGAATTGATACATCGTCTCTCGGAATCGATACGCCGTGTGTTTCCACCAGCTCAGGAGTTCGAGTTCTCGGTGGAGATCGACCCGACCATGGTCGATCGCGCGAAGATCGAGGCTCTCGCCTCCGAAGGCATGAACCGCGCGTCGATCGGCATTCAGGATTTCGATCCTGAAGTCCAGAAAGCAATCGGCCGCCTGCAACCGTTCGAAACCACACGCGCGTGCGTCGAAGACTTGCGCGCGGCCGGCATCGCCTCTCTCAACACCGATCTGGTCTATGGCCTCCCGCACCAGAGCCTCGCACGTATTGAAGACACGATTGAAAAGGTTCTCACCTTTACGCCGGACCGCGTAGCGCTCTTTGGTTACGCGCATGTGCCTTGGGTTTCAAAACGGCAAAAGCTGATCGACGAAGCGGCGCTGCCGGACGATCTGTCGCGCTACCACCTCGCCACGCGCGCTGGAGAACTGTTTGTTGCAGCCGGTCTTACAGCTATCGGCATCGACCATTTTGCGCGCCCCGACGACACTCTGACGGCGTCGCTCGAGGCCGGACGACTGCGCCGCAATTTCCAAGGATACACGACCGACACATGCAGCACCCTCATAGGGCTCGGGGCATCGTCGATTTCGCGCTTTTCGGAAGGTTATGTCCAGAATGCGCCCGCGACCGCCGCGTATCAGCAGCGGATCGCAACCGGTGTTTTTCCGGGCGCTCGTGGCTACCAGTTAAGCCCCGAAGACCAGCTGCGCGCTCGGGCGATCGAGGAGTTGATGTGTCGGTTCGCGGTGGATCTTGACGATTTGAGCCAGGAGTTCGGCACCGATGCCCAGAAGCTGCTACCGTGCCTGACGGAAATGGCCACGCGCTTTGCGCCATTCGCAAGGCTTACGGGAAAGCGCATTGCCATTGCACCGGAAGGTCGCCCGTTAACACGGATGATCGCTTCGGTTTTCGATCAGCATGTGCCGGAGGGGGTGCGCTATTCGCGCGCGTCCTGAACAAGGCGCGTCTGATGGCGGAGCGCGCCTTCAGCAGGGTGTCACGCTAGACAACTCGCCGCCGGCAACAAGAAGCGGAGCTTGCGGGGGAGGGAGGGGCAGATCGTCGTGCTTCTTTCCCGCGGGAAATTGCTGATCAGGACTTCGAATGTGTCGTTGCGAGGTCGCGCGGAGCCGCAACGGGTGCGTGTGAGGGAAAGGTGCCGCGTGACAGGATCGCGCCGTTCTTATCGACAACGAGGCGTAGAGCGCGACCGCCAAAGTAGAAGGTCAGCCGCCATCGGCCGGCATCGTCGTCGACACCGGCCTCGCATCTGCTTGTGACCTCGCCGTCGCGGAGTTTCGCGAGAACATCGGCTGGTGGGAGGCCGAAAGCGCGTCCAACGAGTTCTGCGTCGACCGTGAAACCGTCAGTGGTGAAAGACACGTTACGCATCGCTATCTCCTTTCAGACCGCAGATGGAACAGTGGCCGGCAAGGCGATGTCTGCCAGCGTCGAACGATCGAGTTCTGCCAAAAACGCGGTCTCTGCGGCGCGGAGTCTGCCCTTCAGGCCGCAGACGGGGGTAATGCAGCACGCGCCGTCAGGAGAGAAACATTCGACAATGGCCTGGTCCTGCTCGAGAAGCCGCACGAGGTCTCCCAGAACGATCTCGTGGGCGGGACGGCCGAGCATTGCGCCGCCACCGGTCCCGCGCCGCGTGGTCACGAAGCCGTGCCGGGCCAGGCGCTGAATGACTTTATTCAGGTGGTGGCGAGAGATACCGAACTCTTCGGCGATCTCGGCTGTCGAGAAGGCACGCTCCGGCGCGCTGGCCATCCGCATCAGCGCTCGGAGTCCGAAATCTGTGAAACTGGTCAGGCGCATATGGTGCCTCCAACAAACAAGCATCAGAAATGCTTGTTATAGATTTAGCCACGATCACGCAATGATCTTCGCGTTAGGTCGGTCATATTGAGGCGCGATCCTCGGTTCCGTAGTTCTAACCCGCGCGAATTGCGAACAAGCCTGCGCGGCAGGAGATGTCCAGCTTGCCATCGGCGCGCTTGCGGCAGGTGATCACGCTGGAGGGGGCGATGCCGAGCTCGGCCGCGATTGCCTCGGATTTGCGATCAGAGGGGATGCCGAGGCAGACGGCGCGCTCGCGGTCGCTGAGCACCGTGAGCGGGGCCGGGACGCCGGTGTCGAGGGCGCGCTCGAAATGCAGCAGGGCGAGCCGCGCGGCCAGTCTGGCGAGGTCTGGATCGCAGACGTCGTCCTCCGCCTCGACCGTCTAGAAGCTGACGAAGAGACGCAATGTCTCGCTCAGGTCGAGCACCGTCGTCGTCGCCTTGAGGCGCGGCCGTTGACCGGGCGATCTCTGTTCCAATGCCTTGGGTGAACGAACGCCCCGCTGTTAGAAAAGCTAGCTGGCAATACCGTTGGAAAACAAGAGCACCATATATGCTGCATAGGCGGCCAACATAAGCGCACCCCATACGCGACCAATCTTCTTAGTAGCGAACAGCAAGCCCAGCAGTAGGAGAGACGACGCCAGCATGACTGGGGTATCGATCTCGCGAAAGCGCGTGCTGACTTCGATCGGCTGGATCACGACGGTGACGCCGAGGATCGCGAGGATATTGAAGATATTCGAGCCGATCACGTTGCCGAGCACAACATCGGGGTGACGCCGGATCGCCGCGACTATACTGGTGGCTAGCTCTGGTAGCGACGTTCCGATAGCCACGAGCGATAGGCCGATTACCGCGTCGGGCACCCCGAACTCGCGGGCGATGTTTACTGCCCCTTCCACCAGTAAGTCCGCTCCGAACACCAGAGCGGCAATGCCAACAATGACCAAGAGCGGCGCAAGCCAAGGTCGCGGTAGCGGAATGTCTTCGAACTCCTCAGCTTCATGTTGAAATGCCGTTGCCCGGCGGTTGCGTTTTTCCAGCCAGTAGCTGGAAAAGAGGTAACCCGTGAGGACCAGAAGCATTGCGATGCCTTCGATCCGAGTGATGATTTCACCCTGAACAAGTGCGTAGGTCGCCAGCGAAACAAGTGTTGCGACCAACGCTTCGCGCAGAGCTGTTCGCGCCCAGCCAAGGATCGGTGTGATAACTGCTGCCACGCCGACAATGAGCAGAATGTTCGCGATGTTCGAGCCTACGACGTTACCCAAAGCAATCTCAGGCGCGCCGTCTATGGCAGCGTTCACGGAGACAAGCAGTTCCGGTGTCGACGTGCCGAAACCGACGATGATCAGACCGATTAAAAGCTTCGAGATGCCGAGGCGCTCGGCAATTGCGACTGAGCCACGCACGAGCCCTTCGCCGCCGACAAAAAGGAGAATAAGGCCGGCAGCCACGAGGAGGAGGTCATGCAACATTTCTATTTCTGTCCAATAGTTGTGCTCGCCTAAGAAGACGCATCGCCATGACTTAGTGCGCCGGTTACAGGAAAAGAATAGGAAGGCCGCACGTTCAGGAGCGGACCGGTCGGTATTCCGCCAAAGTGCCTTGAACCGGCAGTCCGTCTTTGGTCTTTTTCTGAGCTTAGCCTCCTCATCAGCTCTTTCAGAAAACACTCCCGACGTGGGCCGACAATCGTGGTTCTCGGAATGCGTAACTCGGTCATGCTGATATAAGTCGGAGGCGCCCCGAAATTCGGACACTGAAATAAGCTACGATTTGCGGTCTGCTGATCTTCGCCGAGAAGGAGGTCAGAGATGTCGAAACGCACGCAGCACGCGCCCGAGTTCAAGGCAAAGGTCGCGCTAGAAGCCTGAAGGGTGAAGAGACAGCGGCCGAGCTGGCGAGCCGGTTCGGGGTGCATCCGACGATGATCCATCAATTGAAACGGACCCTGCTCGAAGGCGCGTCCGATATGTTCGAGTGCGGGGGGCGCACTGGGGAGCGGATCAAAGTTGGGTTGGACTCTAATCGATGGTCGTGGAAAAATCCCATGGCAGGTCAGACCGGCAAAGAGGAATCGCCCGTTGTCGCCAATGCCCTCAAGTAGATACTCGATGGCAACCTAACGATGGTGGTCAACGACAGCCCACTTAGCAAAGGCACCGATGAGGAGTTCGATAATCTCATCGAAAGGTTCTCAGTATGATAGGCCAGCTGGCCCCCGCGCACAGGTAAGCGCAGAGGTGTATTGATTCCCGACTGTTTTTGTTCTAAATTGATTACATAACCTTTCATCGAGAGTTGGGTTGAAAAGGCCGTTGGGTGTGTCGCAGCCTCAATGGCCTTTACTTTTGCACAGCGTCGAACGAGGGCCGCGCGCGCTCGAAAACAGGCTGCCGCGCTGCGTTTAGAGATGCTGGCGGTGCCCTCGTTGCAGGACCACCGCCATGCGCCCTCATATCGTCGTTCAGTTGGCTGGTGCGCCGCCTCTGCGCATCTTTGCCTCGATAGCCCGTTTCGTC
>MDSW01050956.1_pt1 | contig 30367 bp, 13 predicted proteins | sample 811171 | NCBI WGS metagenome assembly MDSW01 (sample SAMN05326641, study PRJNA326480) | marine metagenome | isolation source: seawater | place: Atlantic Ocean: North West | collected 2012 | reverse complement strand
TACCGTCCACCTCGATCGCGCGCTCGCCCGCGACGACTCTCGTACCGTCCACCTCGATCGCGCGCTCGCCCGCGACGACTCTCGCGCCCGCTCGTACTCACTCGGGCGTACCCGGGCGATCGACTCGCGCGTCTCCTCTCCTCATCCCGCGCCTCCCCTCGGCGCGCCTCGCGGTCTCCGTCTCCACCTCGCGACGTAGAACCCGTCCGTGCCGTGGTCCACCGGGTTCAGCGCCGCCTCGTGCGACGCGTCGCCGCCCCGCGCGCCCTCGGGGCCGATCGGCGACGGCCACCCCGGCGGGAACGGATCCGGCGCGAAGGCGAAGGAGCCGAAGACGCCGCCGCGTTCCGAACCCGTCGTCTCCGGGAGCGGTGCGTCCTCTCCGCCGCCGCCCCCGCCGAACCGCCGCTCGAACCAGCGCGCGACGTCCTGGTTCTCCGCCTCGAGCATCGAGCACGTCGCGTATATCAACGCACCGCCGTCCGGACGACACAGCGCCGCGCCGCGAGCGAGCAGAAGACGCTGCGTCGTCGGCCACGACCCCGCGACGAGCCCTCCGATCGGCGTCGTCGTCGGATCATTCGTCGTCGGGTCGTCGTCGGCGGTTTCTTTGACCGGCACGCGCGCGCGCCCGGACGACGACGTCTCGTTCGCGACGACGTCCCCGTCCACGTCCGCGTCCGAGTCGAACGAAAAGAGACGCCCCTCCTCCTCGAAAAGATTTTCGAACGCGTCGTCGTCGCCGTCGTCGTCGTCGCCGCCGCCGCCGCGGCGCGCTCGTGGACGTCGTCGCGTCGCCGCCTCGTCCATCTGCCACCTGAGCGACGGGAACCTCCGCAGGGCGCCCGAGCTGGAGCACGGCGCGTCGACGAGGACGGCGTCGTACGCGCCCCCCGCGGCGACGATTTTTTCGAGCGCCGCTCGCGCGACGTCGGCGTCGACGCGATGCGCGACGCCCGCGCGCTCGGCGGAGGCGCGGAGATGCCGCAGCCGACGCGCGTCCACGTCGTAGCAGTCGACGCGGTACGCGAACGGGGGGGCGCCGCGGAGCTTCAGGCGCCTCGTGTACGCCTCGAGAGCCGAGCAAATCGCCAACGTTTTGCCTCCGTTGCCGCAACACAGGTCCAGGACGCGCCACACGCGGGTTTCATCAGGGGCGCCGTTTGTTTCGGATGATTCGCGCTCGTGGGCTCGAAGGATCGCGTCGGACGCCGCCGTCGCGACGCACTGCGACCCGGCGTCCTGGACCTCGAACCAACCGGCGCGGTACGTAGACAATCCGAACACGCCCCCCTTCTTCGGCCGACCCGCCGCGAGGATCGACGCGTGCGGCGCCCCGATCGCGACGTGGCGACCGAGGGAGAGGGACGAAGCCGCTTCGCGCGGACCCGCGTCGCCGCGAGACGAAGACTCCGGCGGTCGGAACCCCCCGTCTGCTTCTTCTCCGGAACCCCCCGTCCGCTGCTTCGGCATCCAAGCGCTTCTCCGTTGTTTCGCGTTCGCGTCGCGCGCGGCCTCGGCGAGCGCCTCCGCCGCCGCGTGCGCGTCGAGTCCGATCGTCTCCGCGCCCTCCGCGCGTAACGCCGCCGCCAACTCTTCGCGTTCGCACCGCGCGGCGTTGCGCCGAATCGCCACCGGCGCCGCCCGCGACATCGCCTCCGCCACCGCCGCCGCCTTGGCGTCGCCGAACTGCGCCCTGAACCGAGCGCTGAGCCACGCGGGGAGGGAGTGCCGCGCCGCGAACGCCCGGTCGGGATCGCGCGGGTACCGGTCGCCGTGAATCGTCGCGCCGCCGCGGAGGACGGAGAGAAACGCGACACGGGTCTGGTCGGAGACGCCGCGGAGCTCCAGCCACCGAAGCGACGTCATCGCGTCCGCCGCCTTCCGGTACGACGCGAGCGAAGGCGACGACGGTGGTGTTCGAACGCGTCTTCGGATGCGTTCGGGCGCATCTTCGGAGAACGCGGCGTTCGCGGAGTTCGCGGCGTTCGCGGCGTTCGCGGCGTTCGCGGCGTCTTGAAAATCGTCGTCCGTCTCGTCTTCGCTTTGCCAAAACACGCCGGCGTCCGCCAGGATCTTCTCCAACGCGTCGACGCCGAACGCTTCGGGGCCGCCCGCCTCCTCCAAGACGTCGTCGTACGCCGCCGCGACGCGCTCGCGAACGAGGTACGCGAGCCTGATCCTGTGTACCTCGACGCCGAGGACGGCGTCGGCGATGGCGGCGCGCTCGGCGTTGGTCACGGGCGCCGCGCTCGGGGCGTCGCCGGGCCATCCCTCGGGCTCGGACCCCGCGGGGCCGCGCCACTCGGGGCGAAGCGCCTTGCGGAGCACCTTCTGGGCGTCGCGGGAGGTGGCGAGGACGTGCGCGAGGGCGGCGACCGCGCGGGCGTGCACGAGCGCCCATCGGGGGGCGGCGGCGGCGGCGGCGTCGGCGGCGTCGGCGTCGTGCGCGGGTGAGGGCGGCGCGGGGTCGTCCGAGGGACTCGCGCGGGACCCGAGGAGGGGTGGGCGAACGCGACGACGCGGACGACTGGGGGCGGCGGGGCGGGTTCGTCGTGCTGATGACGGTCGCCGGCGAGCGCCGCCCCGCCCGGGAGCCGCGCCGACGCCGGCGCTCGGCGCGGCGTGCGCGGCGGCGCGGGCGGACATGAAGCGCGAACGGGACGACGCCGCGACCGCGACGCCCGAGCGGAAGCGCGCGGCGCGCGACTGCGCGGGACCGCGTCGTCGCCTCCGACGAGTGCTGGTGAGTCGAGAGACGCGACGCGCACGACGAGCGGATCGCGAGCGACTGCCGCGCAGGACGAAAAAATAACAACGCCGGTCGGCTCGCTGGTTGTTGAGATGCTCGACCGAGACGACGCTCGCTCTCGTCGCGGTCGCGCGCCACACACCGCGTCGGGCGGGCGCGATGGCGTCTCGCGCGTTCCGGCGCCTTCTCTCCTCCGCGGCGGCGCCGTCCGGGTCGCGCTCGCTGGTGGCGATCAAGGTGGACGCGCTCGGGAACGCCGCGCTCACGGGCGTTCGCGTCGGGAGCGGGGACGGCCTCCTCTCCCGCCTGCACCCGCGCGACGCGCCTCTGCTCGAGCGGACGGGGAGCTTCGGCGACACGCCCGCGACGCTCACGTCCCGGCCCGGCGTCGGCCTCATCGCGCGCTTCCAGGCGTGCAGCGCGGTCATCGGCGAGCGGTGCGCGCTGGTGATGGACGCGCACAGGGCGAGCCCGAAGGCGGCCGCGGGCGCGCTCGCCGCGAGCGTCGCCGCGCGACGGATGAGGGGCGCCTCCCCCTCCCCCTCGTGCGTGGACGCGCTCGCGTCCTCCGGCGGGACCCACCCCGCCGCGCTCGACGACACGCGCGCGCACGCGGTCATCGACGCCGAGGACGTGGACGACTTCCCGCTCCGAGCGCTGGAGTGCGTCCTGGAGGAGGCCACCGGGTACTACCACGCCAAGACCAGGCGGCTCGCCGCGGTCGCGGACCACTGCCTGGGCGCCATCACGGAGGAGCTCAGGATGGGCCAGATGACGCAGTGGGGCCCCGGCGCGGACTCGCAAGCCGGGTTCCAGCGCCTCCTCCCGCTGCGACGCGCGATGACGGAGCTCGAGTCCGACGTCCGCGAGGCCCTCCACGCGATCACGGACGCGATGAAATCCGACGAGCGCGTCGACGCCCTCCTTCCCCCCGCGCGCCGAGCGAGAGAACCCGGCGACGAGACGAACGCGCCCGTCGAAGCATCCGAAATCGAGCGGCGTCGCGTCGCGACGGTCGCCCTCCTCCAGACGCACCTCTGGCGCGTCCGCGCCGCGGGCGGGCACCTCGCGGAGACGTGGCAGCGTCTGGAGGCGACGAGGGAGGTGTGGGAGCTCCACCTGGACGGCCAGCGCAACCAGGTCGTGCGCCTCAACCTCCACGCCACCGTCTCCACCCTGGCGCTCACCGTCGCCGCCGTCCCCGCGTCTCTTCTCGGGATGAACGTGCCCAACGGAATCGAAGCCGCGCCGCCGTTCGCGTTCTGGTCCGTCGCGGCGGGCCTCGGCGCCGCCTCGCTCGCGACGTGGTGGTCGTTCATGGCGCGCTCGTCCGCGCTCGGAGGCGGGGGCCGCGGGGGGAGGCTGAGGGGCGCGCGCGCCGCCGCCGACCTTGCCGCGCTGCGCTTCGTGCTGTGGAGCATGGACGACCTCGACGACGTCATGCGCGACCGGAGAAGGCCCACGGAGAGCAAGGAGGAGCTCGTGGACGCGCTCAGGGCCGCGAGAAGGCGCGGGGGGTTCCCCGCGCCGGTTCGCGAGGAAGGGGAGGCGGAGGGTGAGGAAGAGGAGGCGTCGAAGGGCGACGACGCGCGGAGGGCGAGGATGCGGCGCATGGCCGACGACGCCGCCGAGCTCGACGCCGAAAGTTTGGACCTACTGTTCAGAGTGTTCGATCGCGACGGGGACGGGAGGATCGACGCCGAGAGGGAGTGGGCGGGGTGACGCGACGCGCGTCCGCGAAAAAGTTGTCTCGGGGGGGCGCGTCTTTTAGGTCGCGTCAAAAGGGTCAAAAGTCAAACGTCGTCTCCGTTGTTTTCGCGACGAATACGATACGCGCTCTCGTCCGCTCCTGCTCCTCTCGCTCACGCCCCGGTCGTTTTTTTTCGGTGTTCGTTCTTGCGCTCGCGCTCCACCTTGAGCAGGACGGCCTCCTCGTCCACCTCGAGCCCTTGGGCCACCTCGCGGAACATGGGGTCCGTCTCCTCCCTCCCCGCGCGTTCGAGGTACTTGTTTCGGTAATACACCACCGTGTCCGCGTGCGTCTTGTGCTTCGTCGCGAGCTCGAGCGCTCGGCGCCACCGATGCGCGCTTACGTTCGCGTCGATCGCTCGGAACGTCATCCCCGCGTTCAGCAAAATCTGTTCCGCCTCGTCCCGGTCCCGCCGGAACAGCGCGAGCTCGGCGGACCTCGCCGCCTCGCTCGGGAGTCGTCGCGTCGCCGCGAAGAACCGAACCTTCTCCGCCGCGCCCAACGCCGCGTACGCCATCTCCGCCGTCGCGAGATCCTTCGCCGCCGTCGCGCGAAGCGCCAACACCGCCCACATCGCGTCCTCCTTCACCAACCGACACAGCCTGATCGCGCGGTCCCACTGCGCCTCGTCCGCGTGTTCGTGCAGCGCGGGGACGTGCGGGAGGTCCGCGTCGGCGACGAGCGTCGCGCCGTCCGTCGCGCGCCGCGCGACGGCGCGCCGCCCGTCGAAGTGCGTCAGCGTCGCGCCCCGGCCGAACCCCGCGCCGTCGACGACGCGCGTCGTCAATCCGACCAAGTCGCGGTCCACGTACGCCGCGTCCGGGTACGACCACACCCTCAGCTTCCCGTCGGAGGAGACGCACGCGAGGACGGAGTGGGTCTCCGACCACCTGTGCGAATCGCACGCGTCGCAGAGCTTCCTCGTCCCGCCCCGCTCCGCCACCTTGGACACGAACAACTCCCCGTCGACGTCGGCGAACGCCACCCGCCGGTCCGGAAGGCTCCCGCGCTGATTCAGCGCCACCGCGCGAACCTCCTTCGCGTGGACCACCTCGTGCCCGACGGGCGCGCCCGCGTTCCGCGTCTCGAGGAAACGAACCGTCCGCGGGTCCGCCGCGTCGACGTGCGCGAGCGCGTCGGGCGCGAGCGAGACGGTGCGCTCGCACGCGTCGCGCGCGCGCAAACCTGGCGACCGCGCGCTCGTCGTCTTGCGCCCGGAAGGCCACGCGAAGAGCTGGCACGGCCCGCCGTTCTCGCCCTCGTTCACCGCGAAGACCGCGAACGACGAGGCGCACTGCGCGACGTGCGTGATGACGCCGAAACGGCTCGCGTCGATCGTCACCTTGGGCCCCGTCGCGAAGTGGCCCCGCGCGTACCCCAGACATTTGGTCTTGGTCGCCGCCAACAAGTACCCGTGCCCGAGAGCGAAAACGACAACGCGTTCGCTCAACTCGAGCGCGATCGCGCCCTCGTCGCCAACCTCCCCCCGCGCCGCGTCGGAGACGTCGATGCGCGTCGGCGTCGCGAGCGTCGCGCGGAGGGCGCCGCCGTCGCCGTCCCTTCGCGACGCGACGACGGAGGCGAACGCGACGGCGCCCGACGCGCCGGCGCCCGCCGCCGTCGTCCCGTCTCTCGTCCACGCGACGCGGCCGATCGTCCCGGCGCCCGGCGCCGGGGTGCGCTCCGCGCAGAACCCGCGCGCGTCCGCGAGGAACACCGCGTCGAACCCGCCGGCGACGAGGTGTTCGCCGTTCGGCGCCCACGCGACGGACGCGATCGGCGAGCGGATCTGGAGACGCTCACCCTTGGACGAGACGCTCACCAAGCGCCCCGTCTCGTCCCAAACCTTGAACCTCCCGTCCTCGCCCCCGGACGCGATCAAACCGTTCGTCGCGCTCCAATCGCACGCGAGGACCACCCCGTCGTGCGCCCGCCACTTGATCGTCTTGCGCCCGGCGTCGAGCGGTTTCACGAAGAGGTCGCGCCCGCACCCGAACGCCAGCGCGGACCCGTCGCCGCGCCACGACGCGCAATACGTCGCCGCGTCCCTCTGCTCGACGGCGGACCGGAGCTCGCCCGCGCGGGACCACGTACGGACCGCGCCGTCCTCGCCCGCGGTGACCAGAGCGGTGCCGTCGGGGTTCCAGCGAACGCTCGTGACGGCGCCGCGGTGCGCGTCCGCGACGCGGCGCTCGACGCGGCCCGAGCGGTGGACGATCGCGAACGCGCCGTCGCTGAAGGCGAGCGCGAAGACGTCGTTGGCGGGCGCCGGCGCCGGCGCCGAGCCGGGGGGGAACCAGTGCATGTCGACGACGTACCCGTCCAGGTCGCACACCTGCGACGGAGGAGGGAGGAGGGGGGGCGGGACGGACGAGAGGAGGGGTCAGGGGGTTTAGGGTGGCGCGCGAAATCAAACGACGGCGCGCGCTCCGCTCGGGAGAGGCGAAAACGTCACGACGTTGGGCAAAGTCGTCGGGAGAAGGTCGGTTCCTCCCGGGTTTCGAGTCGTTGGATGTCGCGGACGAGGCCGCGCGTTCGGTCGGTCGTTGACCGGAGGGAGGAACGGGGTCGATCGCCGCTCTCCCCCGGGGGACGAACACGCGCGGGGTCCGTCGCCTCGGGGCGGGCGACGCGCGCGAGCTCGACGGGGCGGCGCGTACCTTGCCCCCCGCGTCGCCGTTGACGTCCCATCGCGCCGCGGTCTTGTCGTCGCTGCACGTGTACAGCTCGTCGTGCGCGTTCCATCCGAGCGCGGAGACGAGATCCTTGTGGACGTTGCTCACCACCTCGAGCTGGAGACGCATGTCCTCGGCGAGCGCGCGGGACGCGGCGAATGCCGGAGCGGACGCGAGACGCCGCGCGATACGCGCGCGAGACGCGCGACGACCGCGCGCGAGGCAGTCGCGAACCCGCGCGCGCGCTCCGCCGGGGCTCGGAACGCGCCGCGCCGAGTGGCGGCCTCCTCGGCTCGTCCAAAGCTGTTGACCGGGCGTTCGAAGGACCAAGTGCTGGAATCAGTGCTCGCGAGGGACGTCCGCGAGGCAAATCGCGAGATTCGGGGTCTGGCGCCCGCGGGTCGTCGGCGGTATGTCTGCTCTCTCCGCCCCCGCCCCTTTCCGCGCCTCACTCGCCGCCTCGCGTCGCGACGATGGCCTCGCGCTGACCCCCGACGCGCGCGCACGCCTTCGCGGACGGACGCGGCCGGACGCCGGGAGCGTTCGATCGCGATGTCCGCGGCGCCTCGGAACCCCCCCGGGGAGGTCACGTGGAACAATCTGGATAAACGAACGTTTTTCGTCGGTGGCGCCGGGATGTTCAGCGTCGTGACGTGCGCGCTGTACCCCCTGAGCGTCGTGAAGACGCGGCAGATGGTGGACGGGAGCGGCCGGGGCTCGTCCGGGGTGGCGATCGTCCGCGACATCCTCAAGACGCGCGGTTTTTTCGGTCTGTACAAGGGTTTCGGCACCATCGTCGTCGGCACGCTGCCCATCCGCATGGTCTACCTGAGCACGCTGGAGGTGGTGAAATCTCGCGCCAGGGGCGCGTGCGAGGCGCTCGACCTCCCCCCGATCGCGCACGGCATCGCGGACGCCGCGGGCGGCGCCACCGCGAGCATGTGCTCGCAGGTCCTCGGCGTCCCCGTGGACGTCATCTCGCAGCGGCAGATGGTGCAGGGCGTGCGCGTGCGGGACGCGAGCGAACCCGGGGGGTTCCGCGATCTGAAAGGGTACAAGAACGGATGGCACGCGCTGCGCCACATCCTCCGGACGGACGGCGTAGGAGGGCTCTACCGCGGCTTCGGCGCCTCCATCGCGACGCTCGTCCCGGGAAGCGCGCTGTGGTGGGGGTTCTACGGCACGTACCAGCGCCTGATCTGGTCCGTGGTCCCGGAGAACATGGGCGGCGGCGGCGGCGGCGGCGGCGGCGGCGGCGCGAACGTGGGCGCCGACGCGACGGACGCGACACCCGAGGGACGCGTCGACGAGAGGACGCTCGTCGCGGTGCAGGTCGCCTCCGGGGTGTGCGCGGGGGCGAGCTCCGGGTTCTTGACGACGCCGCTCGACATCGTCAAGACGAGGCTTCAGGTGTTGTCGGGGCAGCCCGGGGGCGAGGCGCACACGTTCTCGTCCACGGCGCGCGCGCTGTATCGAGAGCACGGCGCGGCTGGGTTTTTGCGGGGCGTGCGGCCGAGGATGACCTCCGTGTCCATATGGGGCACGACCATGGTCACGACGTACGAGTTCCTGAAGCGGCTCGCCTCGAACGCCGAGGAGGAGGACGGGTCCTAGACGCGCGGCAGATCGGACGGGGGGTGGACGATTCCGTGGGCGGTGGGGGACGGATGGGGGGAAGGTCGCGTCGTTCTTCCTCGGGGGGATGGGTTTTTTTTAGGTTCTCTCGCGAAATTTTCAAAACGCCGGGTATTCTTTTCTCGCGTCGTTCGTTCCGCGCGACGTTCTTCGTTCCACGCGGCGCGGCGGCGTCCTCGGATCTCGCGCCGCGTCAGGGGCCGGGCGGGGGAGACGCGCGCGCCGGCGCGGGAGGCGGTTTACGCGCGATGTCGAGCGCGTCGATTCTGAGGACCTTGGCGCGTAAGCGACGCGCCTTCTCCTCCTCGTCGAGCAGTCCGCCGAGTGCCGCCTCGAGTTTCGCGCGCAGTCCGTCTCTCAGCCGCTGGAGCTGCTCCCTGAGACGCTCCTTCGCGTCGTCGAGCCGCTGCTCGCACGCGCGCCAGATGGCGTCCATCTCGGCGAGCGTCTCGGCCGCTTTGTCGCTGAGTTCCTGGAGGCGCGCGGCGCTCGAGGGGGAGGTGAAGGAGTGCTTGTCGTCGTCCTTGAGCGCGCACGCGGCGACGCCCTCGCCCGAACCGCGGGTCTCCTCGCCCCGGCACCCGCCGCCGCGGTGCTCGCTCTCGCTCTCCTCCTCGCTCGCGCTCTCGCTCGCGCTCTCGCTCTCGCTCTCGCTCTCGCTCGCACTCTCGCTCTCGCTCTCGCTCGCGCTCGCGCTCTCGCTCACCTCGTCCGCGCCGCTGAACGTTTCGCTGAGGTTCGACCTCACGCGGGTCGACGGGTCACCGACGGGCTCCGCGTTCACCTTCGCGCGTTCCGCGCGCGCCTCCTCGCGCCGCAGCCGCTTCGCCTCGCGCTCCGCCTCGTCGTCCGCCGCATCCGCTCGTCGCGGCGAGCGCATCGCGCGCGCGCGCGGCGGGTCTCCCGTCACGAGTCGAGGACGCGCGCGCGAACAACGACTCCTCTTTTCGAAAAGCTCCACTTGTGAAGGTTTGTTTTCAAAAATCCCACCAAAAGAGCACTCTAAAATCTGTACGCGATACAATGGTCGTCGCTCGCGCTCCTCCCTCGCTTCTCGCCTCACGCCTCGTTCTGCTCTCGGATCAGCATCGCTGGTTCGTAGTCCGCCCTGAGCCGCACGACGCGCACGAAGTCCTCGACAACGGCCTTCGCCCTCGCCTCCCCCCCGACCGCCTCCGCCTCCGCCTCGCGTTCCATGAGCAGCCGCGGCAGCGACGCCGCCGGCACCGCCAACGCGCCGCACGCCGCCGCCTCCTCGCGCCACCGCTCGCGCTGAAATTCGCTGACGGCGTTGCGGCGAACCCACGCCTCGAACTCGCCCAGGTCGCGTCGGAGCTGAAGCGCGCCGACCATGGAGTGCTTGTGCCGGGAGAAGTGCGCGCGAACCGCGTCGAACAGGCGGGACGCCATCTCGTTCCCGACGGCGCGAACGTTGGGATCTGGGCTCGACGCGAATCCCGAGTCGGCCTCTTGGCCGTCGTCGATCGGGGGAGGAGTCGTACCACCCCGTCGGCGCTCTTCCGGCGCGGCTCTCCCGTCGTCGAAGACGGGCGCGGCCGCGAGCGCGGTCGCCAGCGCTCTGCGCGCCTCCTCCAGGAGCTCGATCGTCGCGGCGCACGCCTCCGACGGCGCTTGCCCCGGGAACGTCGACCACGCCTCCGGCGCGCGTTCGTCCGGGCAGAAATCCGTCTTGGCCTGGCGCTCCCGGAGCGTCTTCTCCGCCGCGAAAAACAGCGCCGATAAGCCGCGGTGGAGCGCGTCGACGACGGACGCGCTCGCGTCGTGCGCGAACGCGGCGAACGCCCGGCGCGACGCCTCGCGGCCGGACCGCGTCGCGCTCGTCGCCGCGTACGCCGCGCTCGCCGCGGCGTCGCCCCCCGCGCGCGCCGCCGCCGAGCGCGACGCGTCGCGCGCGTCCCCGGCGTCCTCGGCGGACGCGGCGCGACGAAGCGTTAAGGCTACGCCGGCGGCGCACGCGCCCGCGGCGCGGAAAACGACGCCGCACGTGCGATCGACCGTCTCGCGCGCGAATGTGGACGTTAACGACGACGGAATCCGCCCGACGTTTCGCTCGCACGCGTCCGCCGCGCGGTCCAAGGTTCGAGCGACGAGCGCTTTGGCCGCCGCGGCGTACGCGGTCGCCAACGCGCGCTCCGCCGTCGCCGTCTCCGCGAGCGACGCCGCGTTCGCGATGGCGCGCGCGGACAGCGACGCCGTCTCCTTCGCGCTCTTCTTCTTCGAGGCGGCGGTTATTTTTTTTCGTCGCGCGGCGAATTCGGTTTCGTTCGTCCCGTCCGTCGTCCCGTCCGTCGCCGTCACGTCCGACGCCGCGTCGGTTCGTCGGACGGGGACGAACCCCGCGGCGACGACGTCCTCGTCCGACGGCATCACGCGGCCGTACGGACCGGGCACGCCCAGAGGCGCGCGCGCTCGTCTCCGACCGCTCTCGTCTCCCATCTTCTCAAAGTCTCGTTCGCGATCGTCGTCCGAGAGTTCGCCCTCACCCGACACACGCGAGTCGTTCGCTCTCGGATCCGCCGCTTCGAGCGCGATTTCGGACGCGCGCGACGGCGCGAGCACGATCTCGCACCGCGCCGACGCCTCCGCGTGCCACCTCGCGAGCGTCGCAAACCCCGGGGAGGAAAACGAAAACGATTCCTCCCCACCACCAACGCCTTTTCCGCCCTCCTCCGCCCCCCCGTTTTCTTCCGCCTCCTCGCGCGCGGCGTCGGCGGCGAGGCCGCGGAGGCACGCCGCCTCGAGCGCGGCGTGCGGCGACGCGCGCCGCGCCAACAGGCCATCCGCGGCGGCGACGACGGCGACGCGCGACCGCGTCGACCCGGCGCGCGTCGCGACCCGCTCGCCGAACGCGCGCGTCGCCGACACCGCGCCCGCGACGAGGCGCGCGTGCGCGAGGAGGGCGAAGTGCCCCGGCCCGTTCGGAACACCTAAACCGCCGCCGTCCTCCGCGAGGAGGCTCGACCGGGACGCCGACGGGGTCATCGACCCCATCATCTCCGCGAACGACCCCGCCGAGAAGGAACGCGAGCCGCCGCGCCGGTGCTGCGCGCGGGTTCTCGCGGCGTCGGCGGCGTTCCTCCGCCGCGCCGGCGAACCGGGAGGCGTGCCGAGCGGGTCCCCAGGTCCCACGGGTTTGTTTTTGGGCGAATGCTTGGGCGCGTTCGAACCGGCATGGGCGGCGTCGGATGTCGACTCCGCGGGGGCCTCTTCTTCTTCGGCGACGGGACCCACGACGAGCGACGGGCCTCTCGACGAAACCGCGGAAACGCGACTCGGTACTACTTCTTCGTCGACGCCTTCGACGAAGAATTCGCACGCCGGCGGCGGGGGCGGCGCCGCGAGCGCGCCCACGGCGTCCAGCGCGGCGCCCGCCCTCTGCTCGACGACGCGAAGCGCGAGCGCCCCGAGCGCCTCCGCGGGGTCCGGGAAGATTTCCTCGGCGCGATTGGCCTCCGCCTCCGCCGCGTCGGCGGTGGCGGCGTAAAACGACTCCAGCGCGTCGATCGCTCGGGTCGCCGCTTCCGCCGCGTCGCGTTCCGTCTCCAGCCCCGCGCCGTACCGCGGCGCCGCCGCCCGCAAAGTTTCCAGCTCGGCCACCGCGGAGACGTCCAGAAACATCGCCCGCGTCGCGACGAAGCGCCGCGTGAGGCTCCGCCCGCCGTCGAACGCGCCGAGCGTCGCCGCGCACCGCCGCGTCGCGTCGCGATCGCCCTCGCGCTCCGCCGCCTCGAACCGGAGCAACAGCCGATTCTCGAGCGCGTCGCAGTACCGCTCGAGGTTCGTCGACGCGAGCGCGAACCGTCGCAGACCGGGGGGCCTGGAGGTCGGCGTTCGAACAGCGTTGGATTCTCGACCAGCCGATTCTCGACCCAGCGCCTCTTTTTTTTGGCCGCTTTTGGCGTTTTCGGCGTCCTCCGCGGCGGCGCGGTGCGCGAGGCGAAGGAGCCGCCTGGCGAGCCGCGCGGCCTCGTCCGTGCGCGAGGGGTCGCGGAACACCGCGTCGAGGACGAACGAAGCCGAGGCCGAAGCCTTCGCGATGGAGTCCTTCGAAAAAGAGTCCGATGCGGAGTTCTTTTCGTTCGTCGTCGAGGCTCTTTTCTCTCCCCCGGCGTCTTCTCCGCCCGCCTCCGCGTCGAGACCGAGGCGTTCGTACGGCGCGGCGTCGAACGCGCGGAGGTGCGCGGCGAGCGCCCTCGCGTCTTCCGCGGCGGCGCTTCGCGCGTCGGCGAGGACGAGGGCGTCGCCGACGCCGCCGGCGCGCGCGACGTCGTCGACGCGGCGCGCCAACGCGTCGAGGCTCGCGCGCGCCTCCCTCGCGGACGCGCGGAGGTCGGGGGCGAGTCGGCGCGCGCGGCGCTTCTCCGCGTCGACGCGCGCCCGGGCGGCGGCGAGGCGCGTCGAGGTGGCCGTCGCGAGCGCGTCGAGCGCGGCGGACGCGGACGCGAGCGCGTCCGAGATGGGGCGCGCGGTCGCGAACGCGTCGGAGGCGGAAGCCTGAGGGAGGGGGGGGGCGACGACGAGCGCGGCGAGGTACGCGTCCAGGTCGAAATCGGGAGCCTGAGGGAGGGGGGGAGGGAGGGGGGGCGGGAGAGGTGGCGGGGATCGGCGCGGGTGAGACGACGGAGCGCGGGTGGTGACGCGCGCGGAGGGCGCGGAGCGCGCCGGGCGCCTCGCGGGGGGTGGTGAAGTCGCGTCGCGCGGGGCGCTTCGCGGGGGGTGGTGAGGTCGCGTCGCGCGGAGCGCCTCGCGGACGAGAAGCGACGGAACCCCGCGCGCGCGATTCGGGCGCGGGGTCGGAAGGGTGCCAAGACGCGACGGGCGAACCGAGACGCGAGGGGACGCGAACGCGGCGGGGCGGGACGCACCTCGAACACCGCCGCGTCATCCGCCGAGGGTTCCGCCGCCATCGTCGCGCGACGCGGGGAGGGGCGGGTCGCGACCGCGACGGGGTGCGCGCGCGCCCCGTCGACTCGTTCCCCACGATCGTCACGTCGGGCACGACGAGGGCAGCGCGCGATGCGTCCGATGACGATCGCGAGGCGCGGTCAGCTCCAACTGCCATCGTCACTGCCGCGCGCGCGTTTTTCGTTGTTGTTTTCGTCCCGTGTCCGCTTCGCGACGCGATCGCGCCTCGTCGCGCAGTCCTCCCCGCGCCGGCTTCGTCGTCCTCCGTCGTCCTCGCCGGCGGATCGCGCCGCTCGCGATGGACGTGACGCGCGACACGTTCGAGGCTGCCCTCGACGCGCTGGACGAGGCGATCGCGGATCCCCACTTCGCCTTCTGGACGTTCGACGCGGAGTTCACGGGCCTGTGCGCCTCCGAGGAGGCGGCGTTCGACCTCCTCGACACCCCCGCCGAGCGCTTCGCCAAGACCCACGCCTCCGTCCGCGCCTTCACCGTCCTCCAGTACGGCGTGTGCCTCTTCGCCCACGACCCGAGCACGCGCCGATGGCGCGCCCGACCGTTCAACTTCTGGCTCTTCCCCGACGACGCCTCTCGGGAGGGCGGCGTCTTCTCCTGCCAGGCGAGTTCGATGCGATTCCTCGCCGACGCCGGGTTCGACGTCACCCGCGCCATCGCGCGCGGCGTCCCGTTCCTCCCAAAGGCCGAGCGCGAACGCGCGCGCGAGCGACGCCGACACCTCGCGGAGCGACCCCCGATCGTTCCGAACAACGACCGCGACCGGGCGTTCGTCCGAACCCTCCGCGAACGCGTCGCCGCGTGGCTCCGCGCCGGCGACGAGCGAACGGAGCAAACGGAGCACACGGAGCACACGGAACACACGGAGCCCGCGTCGCCGACAAGAAATATAAATAACGGAAGCCTCCGCCGAGACGAACGCGCGACGAACCGTCTCGGCGACGACGATCCCGATCGCCTCACGCTCGATCCCGTCAACGGGTTCCTCCGCGCGTTGACGTACCAGACCCTCGAGCGCGGTGGGTTCAGGACCGGAGAGCCGGGACGCGTCGACTCGGCGTTCGGTCGACTCGGGCGCTCCGCCCGGGAAAAGAACCAATCGGCGGACCCGGACGACTTGGACGACCCCGGGTTCCTCGCGTCGACGGATCGCGGCGCGGACGGCCGCGGCGCGCCCAGGATCACGCTGGTCCGCGCGTCGCGCGCGGAGGTTGCGGCGGACCGCGCGGCGCGGGAGGCGGAGAGGCTGAGGGCGGAGAAGGTCCGCGAGGGGTTTTCGACGGCGCTGGAGCGTCTCGCGGGGTCCGGCGCGCCCGCCGTGGGGCACAACGCGCTGTACGACTGCGCGTTCACGATGGAGAAGTTTCTCGCCGAACGCGTCGAGGACTACGCGGGGTTCAAAAACGCGTTCGACCGGGCGTTCAGAGGGTCCTTCTACGACACCAAGCTCATCGCCGCCGAGCACGCGGACGATCTGAGGCTGTGCGACGGGGGCGCCGATGCCGACGCGTGCGCATCCTCGGACCCTCATACCCCCCGCCTCGACACCGCGCTCGAGCCTCTGTATTCGCGACTGGTCGCCGAGCCGCTCTTTCCTCCGGGGGAGGAAGAGGAAAAAAAAAATTTAAGTCGCGGACCCGGACCCGGCGGACGAGGTCCCGGCGGCGACGCGTTCAGGAACGGCGGCGAGCGCGTCCTGGACTGGATCGAGTTCCCCCCGGGGTTCGACAAGTACGCGTCGTGTCTCGAGGACGGGGCGAGGATCGGCGAGGATCGAGGGGCGGACCGAGGCGGCGGCTTCGCCGAGTTCGCGCACGAGGCCGGGTTCGACGCGTTCGCGACGGGGGCGTGCTTCGCGGCGATGCTCCTCCGCGGCGCCGCGAGAGGCGCGAAGAACCCTCCCGAAGAAGATCGAGGCGACGATGCTGTATCGGTGGGCCTCGAGGACGATTCGGTCGACGCGCGTCCCCGCCACCGCCGGGGGTTCGTCGGGGGGTTCGGCGCGGTGCCTTTCCGCGCGTCGCTCGACGGCGCGGTGCCGCTGCAGCGTTCGCTCGACCTCCGGTGCCTCCGCTTCCGCGGCGACGACCCGACGCCCGACCGATCGGCGGTCGTGTACGTCCTGGAACCGCCCGAGGGGGGATCGAGCGGCGCGACGCCGCCGGGGGAGATGGCGCGCCGGGTCCGCGAAGCCGGGCTCGGGCCGCACGCGTGCCAACGCGTCAAGGTTCCAGGGGCGTTCGCGAACGCGCTTCGGCTCGTGCCGATCGTCGAGGAATCGAAGGCGTGTTCGAGGGGCGAGGACTCGAGGAGCAAGGACTCGAGGAGCAAGGACTCGAGGATCGGCGGCGGCGGATCGGAGGCGTACGCCGAGCGCGTGCGTTCGACGCTCGCCGACCGGGGCGATGCGCGCGAGGTGTGGAGCCACGAGCGGTGGCTGAGGGAGCGTCGGCGACGCGCGGGGGGGCGGAAGCGGTCGCTGTCGCTCGGGGGGGATTCTCCGGATCGCGACGTCGAGGAGGGCGGCGGCGCGAAGAGAAGACGCCGGTTCGGGGGGGAGGGGATGGGCTCGCGGTGCGCCGTGATGTGACGACGAGACGGAGGCGAGGGATAGCGCGCGTTTCGGAGGCGCGTTCCGGGGGCGTTTGCTTCGGAGGCGTTTGCTTCGTCGTAAAAAATGAATTGTTTGTTTTTGTACAAGTGATGAGAGTCGCCGCGTTTGCTGGGCCTCGTCGCGAATATCATAATCACGGGCCCTCCGTCCTCTCGCGCGGGCTCTCCGGGAACGTCCGACGTCTCACGCGCGGGCGGCTCCGCGAGCCGGGCACGTTCGGTAGGGGTGGGTTTCACCCTCGCCGCCCGGTGGCGTCCGAGGAACGTCGTTCCCGTCTCTTCCTCACTCACGTGCAGAAGATGTGGCTGGGTCCTTTCATGAGCGAGCGCTTGAGCGCGGCGAAGTGCAGGGCGGCCCAGTTGGCCATGCCGTTGTCCTTCGCGCAGTCCTCCTTGAACCCGCGCGCGGTGTCGTTGTCCACGATGCACAGCTCCTTCCCCGTGCTCTGCGCGAGGATTTGAACCTGGCACGCGCGCTCGAGGTAGTAGATATCGTCGAACGCCTCGGCGACGGAGGCGCCGGCGACGATGACGCCGTGGTTCTGGTGCAGCAACACGCGCTTTTTCCCCATGAGCTTCGCGAGCCGCGCGCCCTCGCCCTCGTCGAGGACCAGGCCGTTGAACTCCGGGTCGTACGCGATCTCGTCGTAGAACCGGAGGCAGTTCTGGTGGCACATGTGCAGCTTGAAGTCCTTCACGCAGCAGATGGCGCTGGCGTACGGCTGGTGCGTGTGCAGGACGCACACGACGCCCGCCTGGTGGATCGCCTTGTGGATAAAGAACGCGGTCGCGTCGATGTCGCCCTCGCCCTCCAGCACCGCGCCCGTCTCGTCCAGCAGCAGCAGGTTGCTCGCGGTGACCTCGTCCCACATCAGGCCGTACGGCACGCACAGGAAGCGGTCCGTGGTCCCGGGCACCATCACCGTGAGGTGGTTGCAGATGCCCTCGTTGAAGTCGAACTTGTGGCACAGGTGGTACGCCGCGGCGAGGTCCACCCGCGCCTGCCACACCCGCGCGTCGTACCCCGCGGGGCACCCGAACCGCGTCGTCGCCGGGAGGGGGTTCGCGCGCTTGCGCGACGGGTCGCCGATCGTGGGGTACGCCGTGGACGTCATCGCCGAGAACCGCCCCGGACCGGACGCCGAGGACGCGAGCGGCGAAGTGCGAGGGACCCGAGGGACCCGTCGCGGACCGGGGGGCGGGGGGTGCCGGCCCGCGAACGAAACAAAAAAAGCGCCGCGTTGTTTCCCGGGAGATCGGCTCATTGCGGATCTTGGGCGCTCGAACGCTCTCGGCCGTCCGTTCGCCGAGAACCGACGCGCTCGCGAGCGATGGGAAAGCGCGTTTCGGCGCGCGGGCGTTCGACGCACCACTTCGCCGCGGCGCCGGCGAGCGCGGTCGCGCGCTCGGACCGTCGCCGGGCGAGCTCGCCGCTGGCGCGTTCGGCGCCATGCGGGCCGTCGCGTCCGAGGAGGCGGAGATGGCGCGCGTGGAGTCGCTCGTGGACGCGGTGAAAATATCCACGAGCGCGGAACGCCGCCGCGACGCGCTTTTGGCGCTCGCGCGCGCCATGGCCGCGGACGCGCGCGCGGCGTGCTTCGCGGACGCGCACGGCGCGCGCGGCGTGCTCCTGAAGAGCCTCGACGGCGCGGCTCGCCGCGGGGACGAGGAGCTGATGGACGCCGTCGGCGCGGCGGTCGCCGAGCAGAGCCGATGCGACGGCGCGGGCGAGACGGTGGAGCTCATGGCGGTCGGCGGCTCGCAAGTCGGCGCGGCCGCAAACAGGCCCCCCGGGGTGGAGCGCGTCTCGCTTCCGCGCTCGGGCGCGGTCGTGGACGTCCACGAGTCCTCCTGGGGAGACGCCGGCCTGGCGTGGCGCATCTGGGGCGCCTCGCGCATCCTGGCGCACGCCCTCGACGCCGCCTCCGCACGCGCCGAAAAAGCACAAAAAGCCGCGGACGCCGACGCGGACGCCCCGCCCGCCCCGCCGAGCGACGAGCAGCGCTTCTTCGTGCGCGGCGCTCGCGTCCTCGAGCTCGGCGCGGGGTGCGGCCTGTGCGGCCTCGCCGCCGCCGCCCTCGGCGCGCGCGAGGTCGTGCTCACCGAGGGCGCCCCGGGCGCGCTCCCGGCGCTCGCGCGCGGCGCCGCCGCGTTCGCTCGGGCGAGGAACGGCGCCGAGGAGGGCGCCGGGCGAGGCGACGCCACCGTCGTCGCGCGCGAGGCGTTTCTCGACTGGCGCGACGACCTGGACGCGCTGCGTCATCATCGTAGTCGCGACGGCACCCGACGAGAATCATCAGATGCGAGCGCCGGCGAAACACTCCTCTCCGTCGCGGAGGCGCGCGAACTCGCCGCGGAGGGCGTCTCCGTCCTCGAGGTGACCTCCGCGAGCGCGCGCCCGAGGACTCCGAAAGCCGAGGACTCCGACGATTCGACGAAGGACTCAGACGCAGACGAAGACGCAGTCGGCGCCTCCGCCGCGGCTCCGCTCCGCCTCCACCGGCACTGGGTGCACAAAATTAAACTCGACGGCGCCGAGAACGCGTTCGCGTCGCTCCCCCGCCTCGCGCCCGACGACGTCTTCGACACCATCCTCGGCAGCGACCTTCTGTACGACGACACGCACGCCGAGCCCCTGGCCGCGTCCCTCGCTCGCCGACTCCGCAGGACCGCGCGCGCGCGCGCGCACGTCGCCCTCGCCGTCCGCCGGGGCGCGCTGGCGGCGTCGTTGGCGCGGCGCGCGTGCGACCTCGGTTTGCTCGCGCGGGTGGAGGCGCTCGCGAGGTACGAGGGCGATCGCGACGCGCAGGATTTCGACGCGCAGCAGGGTGGACACATCACGAGGGCGTGCACGGAGGAGACGGAGCGGTGGCGCGAGCGGTGCGGTGACGCGCTCGCGAGCGGGAGAGGGGAGGGGCTGGAGACGATCGAGATATACTCGAGACGATCGCGCGACGCGGGGGAGGGGGGGTTCTCGCGGTGGCGCGGGGGGGAGGAGGAGAGCGCCGCCTTCGCCGCGTTGGAGGGCCGCGTCGCGCTGCTCACGTTCCGGTGGTCGGCGGAGGAGGTGGTGGGCGCGACGGGGTGAACGAAATGAGGGGGCGAGTCTCCCTTGGAATGATTTATGGAGGCGAAGAAAAGTCTTTCAACGAGCGGGAAAAAAAAATGCCGCTCGCGTCGGGTGAACGCGCTCGCCTCGCCGCGTCTCGAACGTTCCTCCTCTACTTGGCGTCGAACCAGGTTTTCGCGTAGTTCCCGTCGACGTTGAGGTCGACGTCGCACAGGTTCTCGTGGTCGTTGAACGGCTTCTCCATGTGGCGCTTGACGAGCGCGAGCGCCTCGTCCTTGTGCGCCTCCGGTCCCTCCAGGATGACCTCGTCGTGGATCTGCATGAGCATCTTGAACCCGAGCTCGCGCAGGCGCGGGCACCGGTGGATCTGGAGCATGGCGAGCATCGCGACGTCGGCGGCGCCGCCCTGGATCGGGGTGTTGATGCTCGCTCGAAGCGCGTGCTGCCTCCGCCCCTCGTCCGAGCTCGACGCGTCGGGAAGATTCCGGTGCCGCCCGAGGAGCGTGCTCACCTTGCCCCGCTCCGCCGCCAGCCTGTGCTGCACCTCCTGCCACGCCCGCACCTCCGGGCGGTCGCTGTACCACAGCGCCACCGTCTCCTCCGCCTCCTTCGTGCTCACCCCGAAATCCTTCGCCAGGCCGTGCGCGGTCTTCCCGTACGCGATGGAGAAGTTCAGCACCTTCGCCTTGCGACGCTCGGAGGCGAACGCGTCCTTCACGAGCGCGGGCCGCGGCGCGCTCGGGTCCTCCTCCGCCGAAGCCTCGACGTCGCCGTACTCGAGCAGACACTCCCCGCGCGCCATGGCGTCCTTGATCTCCTGATACATCCCCATCGCGGTTCGCGAGTGGAAGTCGCCCCCCGCCTCGAACGCCTCGCGCATGCTGACGCACCCGGCCATGTGCGCGAGCAGCCTGAGCTCGAGCTGACCGTAATCGGCGACGACGAGGACGTTCCCGGGTTTGCACGAAAACGCCTTGCGGATGCCGTACCGGTCCTTCTCCAGCGCGGGCTGGTTCTGGAGCGACGGCCGCCTCGCGCTCAGCCTTCCGGTCTCCGTGTTGATGTTCAGCGCCGCGTGCACGCGGCCGTTGACGCCGCGCAGGTTATCGCTCTGCAGCGGGACGATGAAGTTGCTGAGGAGCGTGTCGATGGCGGCGACGTCGTTGAGCGCGTCAATCGCCGCGCACGCCTCCGCGCCCTCGCGGCCCCCGCCGAACGCCAAAAACGCCGAGCCGCACTTCTCGCGCAGAGCCTTCTCCGTCTTCTCCTCCTCCGGCAGTCGATCCCACTCGTCGGCGATGCGCCTCGCCGCCCCGGGCTTGCCCGCGAGCTGCCTGAGGACGACGCCGGAGACGGCGGGGAGGCCCGTGCTCGTGTACGCCGGGGGCTGGAGGTTCCTCTTCGTGATCCCGTGAAGCTCAAACTTGGCGCCCTTCTTCGGCGCCTTCCCCTCGCGACCGCCCTCGTCCCACGCGATCCACTCGGGGCTCACCGTCGCGAACTCGCGCGTCTTCTCGACGCCGGGCTTCTCGCGCTTCTTGTTGGCGGCGCCGGCGAACAGGAGCTGCCGCACCTGAATGCCGCTCCCGACGTTCATGCGCTCCGCCGCCGGGCACTTGGACGTCGCCCACGCGCGGAAGTAGTCCTCAGCCACTTTCTTATCCGCCAACGCTTGCTTCTCGGCGTTCGCGAGGTGGTCCTTGTCCACGAACATCCCCTCCGCCTCCATGTCCGTGAGCACCTCGCCGAACTCGCGGAGGTAGTGCACGTAAAAGTCCCACAAATTCTCGCACTTGCGAAACGACGGCTTGGCGCTCAGCACCGGACACGCGTCGCACTCGATGCCGCGGAGCTTCGCCTCGAGAGACTCCCGCAGAAACCACGTCGCCTGGGCGTCCAGGGCGGAGTACTCGATCCACGTCTCCCTCTGCTCCGGGTCCGTCTGGATCTCCTCGATCGGCGGTAAGATCATCGTCTTCCCGGGCGTCCCGTCCTTCTTGAGCTTGGGCTTTCCAAAAATCTTCTTCATCCCGCGCTTGCTTCGGATGAGCTCCTCCCCCGCGTCGCTGAACATCTCCCCCGCGTCGGACATCACCTTCGGGTCCGAGCTCAACGCCTCGAGCGAGTACCCGCCCTCGAGCTTCCTGTTCGAATTCCACAGACGAGCCATGTGCATCGTGTCCGCGGCGAACCCGCGAAGCCGCACCCCGTGGTTCTCGATCACGTGCCGATCGAACGAGTAGTTGTGCCACGCCTTGCGAATCTCGGGCGACTCGAAGTACGGCCGGAAAATCGCCCACCCCTCCGCGCCCAGCTTCATCGTGTCCACCCACAGCAACGAACGCGGCTTCGCCCCGCCCTTCTTGGAGGAAGAAGAAGAAGAAGAAGAAGAAGAAGAAGAAGAAGAAGAAGAAGAAGAAGAAGCGTCCTTCTCGCCCGAGACCTTCGCGTCGGCCGAAAAGTCCACCTCGGGGCCGCAGTACACGGAGAAGCACGTCACCTCGCCGTGGCCCACGGGGGTCTGGTCCGAAACCTCGATGTGCGCCACCTCGGTGTCGATCGCGTGGTACACCGGGCGGTCGGGGTCGCCCTTGTTCGCCATCAGGACCGCGAGAACCCGCCGCGCGTCCTCGAGAGTCTCGACGACCTCGACCTCGTCGATGAGACCGGAGAGGTGACTCGACGCCGAAGCGGAGGAGGCGGCGTCGGCGGCGGCGGAGAAAGCCGCGGAGGCGTCCGAGCTGCCGCGAATGCTCGCGTCGAAATCGAGACCTTGTGGGGGCAGGGTGTGTGGATCGGAGAATGACGGACGTGGATGGTCGGTGGGGGATGGGGGACGGTCAGCGACAACGGAGCGCGCGCGAGCGGGGAAACGAAAAAAAAACAAATCTCGGACGCGTCCCTGCATGAAGAAACCGCCGGAGCCGGGCGGGGCCCCGATTTTTTTTCTGACGCGTTCTTGGGAATTCCGCGCGGGGCGGTCGTCGCGCGCGCGTACCTTGGGCGGCGGCCCTGCGCGCGTTCGTGCTTCCGTTCGCGGGGCTCTGGTGCAAGCTCATCTTATCGCCGTTGAAGCGCTTGAGGATGGGCGCGGCGCCACCCTCGGCGCGAAGGAGCGCGTCGTCGCTGTCCTCCTCCTCCTCCGTCGCGTCGCGCGGGACGGAGAGGGCGTTGCTCATGATCTCGCGTCGCGGCGCGGCGTGCGCGTCGCGCCCGCGGTGGTATCCCCGCGCGCCGTCGAGCGAGGCGAGGGCGGGGGCGCTCGCGGGCGCCGCGCGGCGCCATCGCGCGAGGCGCGCGTACCGCGCGTGGCGCGCCTCGGCCGCGTCGATCCCGAACGATCGCGCGCGAGCGAAGGGCCCCGGCCCCGCGAGGACGTGGCGAAGCGCGTTGGCCATCGTCGTTCCGCTTCTTTCCGCTGCTCGTCGCCCTCGGATCAGGCTTAGCATTCCGTGGAGCACAGGACGAAGCTTTCCGCCATGAAGATCACCGGCTCGGTCGTCGCGTCTGTCGGTTCGGGCGCCCGGCGCGGTGCTCGCGCGGGTCACGAGCGGGCGCGGCGGGTGTGGGACCGACCCTCTCGGGCGCTGCCAGCGAAACTCCCTCCTCGGCGGGAAAAAAATCCCACCTGTTTCGTCTCGCACACGCGGTCGTTCCAACCCTGGGCTCCGCAAGCAGTGTGTGCTGATGTTCCGCGCCCCTCAAGACGGGCGGATCGCGTCGGTTCCGTCTCGTCCGCCGACACACCTCTCCGCGCGTCGTCGGCTCGGCGTCGGCTCGGCGGGGGTTCGTCGGCTCGGGTCCCTCCTCGGGCGATGTTCGGCGGGTACGACGCCTCGCGATCGCGCGCGCCGCACGACGACGACGGCGCCATGTCGCACTCGGGCGGCCTCGACGGCGACCACCTCGCCGAGCGCGTGGTTCGCGGCTTGGATCTCGACGGCGACGAGTCGGACGGCGGCGCGTCGTCCAGCACCGCGACTCCCGCCCCCCCGGCGGAGCACGCGTGCGCGTACTGCGGCATCGACGACGCGCCGTGCGTGGTGCGCTGCGTCGCCTCCGGACGGTGGTTCTGCAACTCGCGGCACAACTCCTTACCCGCGTCGTGCGCGGTGTACCATCTCATCCGATCGCGATGCAAGGAGGTGCAGCTCCACCGCGACTCCCCCCTCGGCGAGATGGTCCTCGAGTGTTACCTGAGCGGGAACAAGAACGTCTTCACGCTCGGGTTCGTCCCGTGCGTGGACGAGGAGGTGGTCGTGTTGCTCGGCCGCGACGCGGCCACCGCCCCCGCGAGCGCGCGCGATCCCGCGCTGAGGGACCTCGACCTCGACCTCGACCAGTGGCAGCCCCTCGTCGCCGACAAGCGGTTCCTCCCCTGGCTCGTCGCCGAACCCGCCTCCGAGCAGTGCGCGAACGCCCGCCGCGTCACCGCCTCGATGGCGAACGCACTCGAGGAGCTGTGGAAGACGAACCCGGACGCGTCCATGTCGGACGTGGAGACGGGCGCGGCGGGCGCGTCGTCGTCGTCCGACGCGGAGCCCCAGCCCGTGGCGCTGCGCTACGCCGACGCGTATCAGTACCAGAACGTCTTCGCGCCGCTGATCAAACACGAGGCGGACTACGACAAGGAACAGCGCGAGTCGCAGAGCAAGGACGGCGTGAGCGTGCGGTGGGACGTCGGCCTGAGCGGGCGCAGGGTGGCGTATTTTCGGTTCTCGAGCGACGAGGACTCGACGCGGTTAGTCGTCGGCGACGAGTTGCGACTGCGCCGAGGCGGCGGCCAGCAAGGAAACAACGCCTCGTCGTCGGCGTGGTCCGCCGTCGGCCAGGTGGTGAAGTTCACCGCGAACGAGGAGGTTGGGGTGGAGCTGAGGAGCCAGGGCGGGCGAACCGCGCCCACGGACGTCCACGACTCGTTCAGCGTGGATTTCCTCTGGAAGTCCACCGCGTTCGACCGGGCGCAGCAGGCGCTTCGCGCGTTCGCGCTGGACGAGACGAGCGTGAGCGGGTACGTGTACCATCTCCTCCTCGGCCACGACGCGGCGATCCCTCCGACGTTCCTCGACGCGTCCCTTCCCGAGCGCGAGGACGCCCCGAACCTCCCGCCTCTGAACGACAGCCAGCGGAGCGCGGTGCGGGCGGTGTTGCGCGCGCCCCTGAGCCTGATTCAGGGCCCGCCGGGGACGGGCAAGACGGTGACCTCCGCGTCCGTCGTGTACCACCTGGCGACGCACAACGCGAGGGGGCAGCAGGTGCTCGTGTGCGCGCCGTCGAACGTCGCGGTGGACCAGCTCGCGGAGAAGATCGAGAAGACGGGCCTCAGGGTGGTTCGCGTCGCCGCGCGGAGCCGCGAGAGCGTCGCGAGCCCCGTGGAGCACCTCACTCTGCACTACCAGGCCCAAGCGCTGCGCCGCGCGCCGGGGGGAAGACACCGGGAGCTCTCCAAGTTGCAGCAGCTCAAGGACGAGCTCGGCGAGCTGAGCTCCAAGGACGAGAGGAGGCACAGGGCGCTGACGGAGCGCCTGGAGCTGGACATCCTGGAGGCGGCGGACGTCGTCTGCGCGACGTGCGCGGGGGCGGGGGACCCGCGCCTGGCGAAGTTTCGGTTCCGGGCGGTGCTCGTGGACGAGTCCACGCAGGCGACGGAGCCCGAGTGCCTCGTCCCCCTCGTCGCGGGCGCCAAGCAGGTGGTGATGGTCGGCGACCACAGGCAGCTCGGCCCGGTCGTGACGTGCAAGAGAGCCCAGCGCGCGGGCCTCGGGCAGAGCATGTTCGAGCGCCTGATTTTGCTGGGCGTCCGCCCCGTTCGGCTCCAGACGCAGTACCGCATGCACCCGTGCCTGAGCGCGTTCCCCTCCAACGCGTTTTACGACGGCGCGCTGCAAAACGGCGTCACCGCGTCGGATCGCGCCTCCGCGTCCGTGCCGTTCCCGTGGCCCAACCCGAACAAACCGATGATGTTCTGGACCCACCTTGGGGCGGAGGAGCTGAGCGCGTCCGGGACGAGCTACCTGAACCGCGGCGAGGCGGCGAGCGTGGAGAAGATCGTGACGCTCTTCCTTCGCGCGGGGGTGGCGCCCGAGCGCGTCGGCGTGGTGACGCCGTACGAGGGCCAGAGGAGCTTCGTGACGGCGCACTTCCAGCGCCACGGCGCGCTCAGGCCGCAGCTGTACGCGCGGGTCGAGGTCGCGAGCGTGGACGCGTTCCAGGGCCGCGAGAAGGATTTCATCGTGCTGAGCTGCGTGCGGTCGAACGAAAACCAGGGCGTGGGGTTCCTCGACGACCCCCGGCGCGTCAACGTCGCCATCACGAGGGCGAGGCTCGGGCTCGTCGTCCTCGGGAACCCCAAGGTGTTGTCCAAAGCGTCGACGCTCTTCCACGACCTCATCGTACACTTCCGAGAGGCGGACGCGTTCGTCGAGGGGGCCATATCGGACCTGAAGCCGTGCACGTGCGTCCTGACCAAGCCGGAGCGGCGACATAGGGGCGGCAAAAACGGAAACGGAAACGGAAACGACTGGGAGCGAACGAAGCCGCCCCCGGGGGCGTGGGCCGACGCGGGGCTCGACGGCGGCCGAGGCGAAGGAGAAAAAGCGCCCGGCGCGTACGACGACGATCGTCTCGACTCCACCGGTAAAGACGGCGAAGGCGAAGAAGTGGGCGCCGGGTTCGAGTCCCAGGGGTCCCGGGGCGGGGGATACTACGGGGAACACCACTACGTCGGGTACGGATACGAACGCGGGAAGGGCGACGCGTCGTACGGGTACGGGTTCGAGCGCGCGGACGCGTTCGCCATCCCGGGGCTCCCCGCGGCGTCCTTCTTCAGCGACGAGGCGAGGGCGGAGCGGAGGGCCGCGAGGGGGGGGTCCCTAGGCGAGTGAAGCGCGGGCGAAGGGAGGGGAGTATCGCGTGGGATGGTCTCGCGGTGTACACATTCATTCTTCGCGAGACATTTTTTGCCTGACGAGTCGCGGCGAGTCGAGGGCGCGCGCGCCGCCCCGCGGCGGTTCACATATTTCGTGTCTTAGCTTGGGAGGCCACGCCACATCGTCGGCGCGTCACCTCCGCGCGCGCCTCGCGCCTCCGTCGTCGGGTCGGGCCCTCGGATTGGGTTCGGCCGCGCGCGGCTCGGGGGGCCGGGGGGTCTCGGGGCGGCGCGGTCGCCTCGATGCTGCCTCGCGGGCTCCGCCCGCGCGAACCCGGGGAGGCTCGCCCCGAGCTCCCCGCGAGCCACCGCGCGTCCGCGGTGGGCACGGTGTGCGCGACGCTCGCGGACGCGCGCCCGAGCGCGGAGCGCGCGACGTCGTCCGACCCCGAGCTCGAGCGCGCGGCGCGGCGCGCGGGGCGCGGCGACCGCGGACCCGGCGGCGTCCCGGTGCCGTTCGAGCGCGCCCCCGACGAGGAGGGCGCGTGCGCGCAGATGCGCCGCGTCGGCGCGAGGGGCCGCGTCCCGAACCTCTTCTGGGAGGCGCCGAGCGAGGATCAGCTCCGCCGCCACCCGCGCTTCGTCGCGTTGCCCCCCGTCGACGCCGTCGCCGTCGGCACGGAAGCCTCCTACCGCTACGTGCGCCAGGGAACCGCGCTCTGGGACGAACTCCACGCCGGGAGGATCACCACGGGGTGCCTGAAGGGCGCGCTGGGGTTCCAGGAGGACGGCGCGCACAGGCGACTCGGGCTGAGCGGCCGCGCAGGAACGAGAGCGCCCCTCATCGCCGCGTGGCGACGCGCGGGACAACCCGTCCTAGAACACCCGCGCGCGTTCGCGGACGCCGGCGAGGAGGAACGCTTCAACCGCGAGGCCGTTCGCGAGTACAACGAAACCCTGGCCCGAACGCGGGAGGAGGAGGACGACTCGATGTGCGGCGACGAGGAGGACGAGGAAACCGCCGACGCGAACGCTCGAGCATCGCCGCTCGAGCATAATCGCGTAAAAGTAAAGCCGCGCGCGAAACCGAAACGAAACGCCAAGGGGAAGAGGAAGAAGAGCTCCAAGAAGAAGACGGGGCTCGGAGAAGACGCCGCGGGGGAAGACGACTCTTCTTCTTTTTCCGCGGACAGACAGAAGCGCGACCTCGCGTGTCGCCGCGCGGCGTCGCGGGGCGAGGGCGGCGTTCGCATGGCGTGGGGCTCCGCGCAGGAAGCCGGGACGCTGGCGACGCTGACGCTTCGCCACCCGGACGCGATCGCGCGCGAGGTCGGCCTGTGCCTCGTCGACCGCGCCTCGATCCCGGAGAGCTGGAACATCGGCCCGCTCCCGCCTCTGGGCGCGAGCCCGGACGGCGTGATCGAGATGGACGTGTGGTTTCGGGACCCGGCGGAGGAGAGAGCCGGGGCGGCGACGAAATCGCGGCGGCGGCGGCGCGTCGAGATGGTGGTGGAGGCGAAGAACTCGGCGCCGTTTCGAACCGTCCAGCCCGGCCGGTTCGTCGTCCAGGACCGCGAGCCGCACGACCGGCCCGCGGCGTACCACGTCCCGCAGCTCATGCTCGAGATGTTCGCCGCGAACACGGAGGCCGGGCTGCTCTGTCTGCAGTCCGCGACGCGCGGCGTCTCGGTGTTTTACCTTCGCCGCGACGACGAGTACGTGCGCGCGATGCTCGGCGCGTTGTCCGCGTTTCACCGCGCGTACGTCGAGACGGGGACGGAGCCGCCGGAGCGCATGTTCCAGCGCAGGGCGGACTACAGGGAGCTCCTGGAGGCGACCCAGCGCGTCGCGAACGAGGCGATTCTGCTGGAAACGATACCGCACGCGAGGCTCCCGGGGGAGACGTACGACGAGCGAGCGTTCGTCGCGTGAGAGGAGGAGCGGATTGACGATTTAATAGTACGGTGGGGATTTTACGTTCTCCCAGCTTCTCGCGCGGGGGTGGTCCTCATCAGACCCCCCCCACTAGTAGCGGGTTCCCTTCCGTTCCTTCTCAGACCCCCCCCCTTCCTTCGCCTTCGCCTTCCTTCGCCTCCCTCCCATCAACTTGTCGCCACCTTGAGGCTCGCCTTTGACTGTTTCGGCACGCTCATGAGCATGCACGCCGTCCCGCACGCGCACGCGGCGGCGAGCGCGCCGAAGAGCGCGCCCCACCCGTATCGGTCGGCGACGTACGCCGTGAGCGCGCCCTGCAGCACGGCGCCGACGCTCCCCGCGCCGTTGACGAGTCCGCTCGCCGCCCCCAGCACCTCCGACCCGTAACCCGCCGCCTCGCACGTGTCCGCGATGGACGAGGACCCGAGCAGGGCGTCCGGCCCCGCGACGAGCAGGCCGATGACGCCCATCACGACGCCGTTGGCGACGACGCCTAACCGGCTCGCGCTCTGGTAGCACAACACCGCGACGGCCAACGCGGCGCACATGTACGCGCCGAGGACGGGTCTCCGCCCCGGGAAGTATTTGTCGCAGACGACGCCGGTGACGATTCCGCCGACGACGCCGCCGGCGTCGAACAGGCACGCCATGTACCCCGCGGCGGCGACGCCGAAGCCGCACTCGCGCGCGAGGTAGTACGGGAGCCAGAAGATGAGGCAGTAGCGCACGATCTTGACGAAGAAGTAGGATGCCATGAGCATCTTGAGTTTCGGGATGGCGAGCGTCTCGCGCGTCGACACCGGGGCGGACCAATCGCACTCTCCGACGACCGCGACGTCGTCGCTCTTCTTCGCCTCGAGTTTACACCAGGGCGGGTCCACGCGCACGAAGCAGAGCATCGCGGCGGAGAGCACCACGGAGACGGCGGGTAAGACGACGGCGAGGCGCCATCCGACGGCGCCCAGAAGAAACGCCGCCGCGGCGGTGGAGAGGACGCCGCCGACTTGTTGGCTCGTCGCCCACACGCCCATCGCGGTGCCGCGCTGGTTCGGCGCGAACCAGGGGTTCAGGAGCTTGACGTGCAGGGGGTACGCGAGGCTCTGCGCGGCGCCGTTCAGGCCCCAGGCCGCGGCGAGGAAGAGCGGGTTGGAGGTGAACGCGAAGACGACGCACGCGGCGGCGGCGAGCAGGTAGCCCGAGACGAGCATCTTCTTCGCGCCGAGGCGATCGCCGAGGCCGGGAAGGACGAGCTGCCCGACGGCGTACAGGCCGAGGAACGCGGAGTCCACGCCCGCGATCGAGGCGGTGCTCAGACCCAGGGCGTCCTGCATGGGCGCCTTGACGACGCTGAAGGGCTTGCGGACGAAGTACACGCTGAGGTAGGAGAGGAACATGGCGACTAACGTGCGCGTCTGCAGCGAACGCACGACCGCGGGCGCGAACGCGCCGAACGCGTCGGACGAGCGGGACGAGCCCCCGGGGTCGACGTCCGAGCGAGGGTCGGAGTAAGCGTCCGCCCGCTCGGTCGGCGCGTCGTCCGAGCTCGACGCGCCGAGGGGGAGACGAGCGCGCGCCCGACGCGCGGGGACGCCCGCGGCGCGCGCGCGGGGCGGCGGAGACGCCGAGGGCGTGTTCGCCGAAGCGCGCCGCGAGGCACGCGCGCGGGCCGCGGGCGGGGACGCCCCGGGAGGCCGCGCGACAGCGATCCCGGCGAGCATCTCGCTGTCCTCGGCCCGCCGCGACGAGCGCGTCGCCGGCATAGATCGGCCGGAGCGCGCGGGGAAGAGAGCGGGGGCGGGGAGCGGCGGCGACACGCGCTCAGAAGAGGGACGAATATACCAGGAATAAAATAAGGGATGAATGAGCGCGCGACGGGGCCAGCTCGTCGTCTCCACAAATCGATCGATCGTCGGTCGTCGCGTCTCCCCCCCTCCCCTAACCCCCCTTCCCCTCACGACACCGGCGCGGCTCGGGGTTTCGGCAGCGTCTTCGGCCCCGAGGGCTGGTCACCCGCCTTCCCCCCTTCCCGGCCCTGCCCGCCGCCGCGCGACTTCCCCCCGCGCGCGCCGCCGCCCCCGCCCCCGCCGCCGCCGCCGCCGCCGCCGCCGCCGCCGCCGCCGCCGCCGCC
>MDSW01201509.1_pt1 | contig 30376 bp, 30 predicted proteins | sample 811171 | NCBI WGS metagenome assembly MDSW01 (sample SAMN05326641, study PRJNA326480) | marine metagenome | isolation source: seawater | place: Atlantic Ocean: North West | collected 2012 | reverse complement strand
TATGGTTACAGATAGTTCCATAAAAATTTCTGATTTACCTATAAGGTTAGTAGCATCAACAGCCTGCTTTAGAAAAGAAGCTGGTAGTTACGGCAAGGACACAAAAGGTATGCTCAGACAACATCAGTTTTATAAAGTAGAGCTTGTAAGTATTGTTGAACCTAATAAATGTTTAGATGAACTTAAACGTATGACAGGATGTGCAGAAGAAGTTTTAAAAAGGTTAAAACTACCTTTCAGGTCAGTTTTACTCTGTAGTGGTGATATGGGTTTTAGTGCCGAAAAAACTATTGACCTAGAAGTTTGGATACCATCAGAAAATAAATATAGAGAAATATCCAGCTGTTCTTCTTGTGGACAATTTCAATCTAGAAGAATGAAAGCTAAATTTAAGGATAATAAAAATCAGACAGATTTTTTAGGAACTTTAAATGGGTCTGGATTAGCAATTGGTAGAGCTTTGATTGCTATTATTGAAAACTATCAAAATTCTGACGGAAGCGTAACAATACCAGTAGCATTAAGACCTTACATGAGAAATGCAGATAAAATTTAATATTTTATAAAAAATACTAGTTGTTATAATAATATTATTAATATATTTATTCTTACATTATGAGTAGCTCCGGATTTGCACAATTTATACCTTTAATTTTAATTTTTGTTATTTTTTATTTTTTTCTTATTCGACCACAACAAAAAAAAGTAAGAGAGCACAGAGATATGGTTAAAAATTTGAAACGTGGTGATGAAGTAATTACCTCCGGAGGTATAATTGGTAAAGTTGATAGAGTTTATGAAGACGACAGATTAGATTTAGACATTTCTAACGGTGTAAAAGTGCAAGTTATAAAAAACACAATCCAAGGCCATTTAAAAAAAGAAATAAAAAAGTAATTTTTTGTGTTAAATTTTTCAAAGACAAAAATATTATCAATATATTTAATTTTAATAATTGTTGGACTTTTTTCAGTCTTTAACTTTCTACATTTAGATAAATCTTTTTTGAATAAAAGGATAAATCTCGGCTTAGATTTACAAGGCGGATCTTACTTATTATTAGAAGTCAATAGCACATCTTTAGAAAAAAAAAGATTACAATCTAAAGTAGTTCCACTCAAAAAAAAATTAAGAGACTCATCAATAAAATATAATAATTTTGTTGTTACAGATGACAATATAAAATTTACTTTAAACATCGATGATATTAATAAATTTGAAATTTTTTTTAAAAATAGAAACAACAATGATGTAAATAATTATTTAGATAAATTTAATTCATTTGAACTAGATCATAAAATTATTAATAACCAAATAAATATATACCTTTCAAAGTATGGAATTATTAATTTAAGAAGCGCTGCAGTTGATCAATCAATAGAAATAGTAAGAAGGAGGATAGATGAAATTGGAACTAAAGAGCCATCTATTCTCAAAAGAGGAAATAACCGTATACTTGTTGAATTACCTGGCGTGAAAAACCCCGAAAGAATTAAGGAACTTCTTGGTAGAACTGCTGAATTAAGTTTTAGATTAGTAACCAATGAATCTAATGAGTATGGAAGTGAAAAATTTATTCTTTCAGATACACAAGAGGAAATATCTGTAAGTAAAAGAATTATTTTAAGTGGAGAAAATTTAATAGATGCCCAACCAAAATATGATAACTTAAATAACGAGCCAATTGTTGCATTTTCATTAGACAGATTAGGTTCACAAAGATTTGGTAAAGCAACAAGTCAAAATATTGGTAAAAGATTAGCAATCATACTTGATAACGAAGCAATAAGCGCTCCTGTTATAAGAGACTCAATCACTGGAGGAAATGGTACAATTTCAGGAAGCTTTACTTTTCAAACAGCAACAGATTTATCACTATTATTACGCTCAGGCGCTTTACCTACACCTTTAATAATCGTAGAAGAAAGAACTGTAGGTCCTGATTTAGGTAAAGACTCGATCGAAGCAGGTGTGGTTTCTTTAATAACTGGTTTTATTCTTGTAATAATTTTTATGATTATCAAGTATAAATTTTTTGGGATTATTGCTAATTTTTCATTAATTTCAAATCTTATAATGTTGGTTGGAATTTTAACAATATTGGAGGCAACTTTAACGTTACCAGGTATTGCAGGTATTATTTTGACAGTTGGAATGGCCGTTGACGCTAATGTTCTAATTTTTGAAAGAATTAAAGAAGAACTCAAAAAAGAAAGTTCGAACATACAAGCATTTGATCAAGGTTTTAAAAAATCTATTGCTACTATTTTAGATGCAAATATCACTACATTAATAGCTTCAGTAATATTGTTTATTTTTGGATCTGGACCAATCAAAGGTTTTGCAGTAACGCTTTCTATAGGATTAGTAACCACTTTATTTTCAGCATATTTTATATCAAGACATTTAACATCAATAATCGTATTCAAAAATAAGGAAAATAAGATTTCGATATGAAAAATAAAATAAATTTTGAGTCCAAATTTAAGGTTGCGAATTTCTTATCAATATTTTTATTCGTAGGTAGTTTAATTTTAGTTTTCATAAAAGGTCTTAATTTTGGAATAGATTTTAAAGGAGGAACTTTAATTGAATTAAGGATTGACTCAAATAATATATCAATTTCTGATGTAAGGGAATCTTTTTCAAATATGAATTTAGGAGATTTAAATGTTAAAGAATTTGGAAAAAAAGGTGATTATTTAATTAAATTTGAAAGAAAAACTTTTGATAACAATATTAATATTAAAAAAATCAAAACAACTGTTAAAAATAATTTACAAGTTGATACCAATTTTAGGAGAATTGAAAATGTTGGACCAAAAGTTAGTGAGGAACTATTAGCATCTGGTATTCTTGCTATTAGTTTAGCTTTAGGTGCAATGCTTTTTTATATTTGGGTGAGATTTGAATGGCAGTTTAGTATTGGATCAATAGTAGCTATATTTCACGATGTTTTTATCACACTTGGTTTTTTTTCGCTATTATCTCTGGAAGTTAATTTATCAATAGTAGCTGCAGTACTTACAATAGTTGGTTATTCTATGAATGATACTGTTGTCATCTACGATCGTATAAGAGAAAACCTATCTAAATTTTCAAAAATTAGTATTGGTGAAATCTCAAATATTTCTATAAACGAAACTTTATCACGTACTTTGATCACTTCGGCAACAACTTTATTGGCCCTTTTATCTATTTTTATATTAGGGGGCGAAATACTAAGAGGATTTGCTTTTGCTATGATTTTAGGAGTTTTAATTGGAACTTACTCTTCTATTTTTGTTGCAAGTCCTATTTTGAAATACTTAAACGTAAGCTATAAAACTATTGATAAAGAAAATAAAAATTAGTACAGATTTTGCGCTACGACCATTGATAGTAACATCGGTAAAGATAATAGAGTGTTTACTCTAGACGTGATTACAGCAGTTTTTAAATGTTTGGGCTTATCTTCAGGCGAACAATCAACAATACCTAAAACTTTTTTTTGATTTGGCCATATAATAAACCACACATTGAAGGCCATTATTAATCCAAGCCACATTCCAATTCCTATTGCTGTATTTTTACCACCTGTTCCTATACCTAAAATCATTGCGTCATGAACATAACCGTTTAAATATGCAACTATCAAACCAGTTATAATTGTTGCTAAAGCTGCCCATCTAAACCAAAATAAAACTGCTGGAGCTATAACTTTTGTTATCGCAGGTTTTTGCTCATCAGATAACTTAGGCATACTTGGGATCTGAACAAAGTTTAAGTACCAAAGCAAACCAATCCACATTATACCTGCTAGAACGTGCAAATATCTAAATAACCAACTCCAAAAAAGCCTATCAAAGTCCCAGTCACCACCTGTAAAAAATAAACCTAGAAATAACAATACAGCAAGAATTACTGATAAATGAATTGTTTTTGATAGTGATTGTAATATGTTTACCATAATTTATTATATCATAAATTGTTAATTTATGCTGTTTTTTTCATTTTATTGTTTATTAAGCTTTTAAGAAATTTACCAGTATAACTGTGTGAATTTCCAGCAATTTTTTCAGGAGATCCTTCAGCTATAATTTTTCCACCTTCAGCACCACCTTCTGGACCCATATCAACAATCCAATCAGCTGTTTTGATAACATCTAAATTATGTTCAATAACAACAACGGTATTTCCAGTATTAACAAAAGCCTTTAGTATTTCTAAAAGTTTTTTAATATCGTGAGAATGCAACCCTGTAGTTGGTTCATCCAAAATATAGAGCGTTCTTCCGGTTGATCTCTTAGATAACTCTTTGGCAAGCTTGATTCTTTGAGCCTCTCCACCAGACAGAGTAGTGGCTTGTTGACCTATTTTTATATAACCTAATCCCACGTGTTTCAGCGTTAATAATTTTGAATAAACTGCTGGAATATTTTGAAAAAAAACACAACCTTCATCAACAGTCATATTTAACACATCAGCTATATTTTTATTTTTAAATTTAATTTCTAGAGTTTCTCTATTATATCTAGTGCCTTTACAAGCATCACAAGGAATATATACATCTGGTAAAAAATGCATTTCATAGGTAATTACACCATCACCTTCGCAGGTTTCACACCTACCACCTCTTACATTGAAAGAGTATCTTCCTGGTTTATATCCTCTTGTTTTTGACTCAGGTAAATTTGCAAACCAATCTCTAATTGGACCAAAAGCACCGGTGTAAGTCGCTGGATTTGATCTTGGTGTTCTTCCAATTGGTGACTGATCTATATCAATTACTTTATCAATTAATTCGGTTCCTTTATAATTTCTGAATTCTTTTGGTAATTTTCTAGATTTATTATTATTAAGTAATAAATTTAAAGCATTAAAAAGAGTTTGTAAAATTAATGTTGATTTACCACTTCCAGATACACCAGTAACGCAGGTGAAAGTTCCTAAAGGAATTTTTAAATCAACATTTTGTAAATTATTTCCACTCGCACCTAATATTTCTAAAAATCTTCCGTTTTTAGCCGTTTTTCTTTTTTTTGGTATCTGAATAAATTTTTCGCCTGAAAGATAATTACCAGTTATACTATCCTTTGTTTCAATAATTTTTTTTAAATTACCCTCAGCTGTTATATTTCCACCGTTTAATCCAGCTTCAGGACCTAAATCTATTATATGATCTGCACTTTCCATTGTTTCCACATCATGTTCAACAACAATTACTGTATTTCCTAAATCCCTTAATCTTTTTAAAGCATCAATTAATTTTTTATTATCTCTCTGATGTAAACCTATAGATGGTTCATCTAAAACATATAGTACACCCGTCAATCCTGAACCTATTTGTGAGGCAAGCCTTATTCTTTGCGACTCCCCACCAGATAATGTTCCTGATTCTCGTGATAGAGTTAAATAATTTAAACCAACATTTAAAAGAAAATTTAATCTCTCATTTATTTCTTTTAAAATATGTTGTGCTATTTTTTTATCACGTAAAGATAAAATATTTTCTAAGCTAGAAAACCATTTTTGAGCATCTTCTATAGAAAAACGTGTTACTTCACTTATATTTAATTTATTAACTTTCACACACAAAGCTTCATCTTTTAATCTTAATCCTTTACATTTTTCGCAGCTTGTTTCGCTTTGGTATTGTGAAATTTCTTCTCTTTTCCAATCACTATCTGTTTCTAAATATCTTCTCTCTAAATTATTTATCACACCTTCAAAAGTTTTTTTTGTATCATATTTTTCATATCCATCATCATAATAAAATTTAATTTCCTCTTCATCTGAACCATAAAGAATGACGTCTTGTATTTTTTTTGGTAGTTTTTTCCATTTTACATCCAAACCAAATTTATAATGTTTAGCAATAGAAGCCAGTGTTTGCGCATAATATAGTGAGGTAGATTTTGACCATGGTTCTATTGCACCATCTTCAATACTTTTATTTTTATCAGAAACAACTAAATTTGGATCAACATTTAAATTATGACCTATACCCTCACATTCTTCGCATGCTCCAAAAGGACTATTGAAAGAAAAAAGTCTTGGCTCAATTTCTTCAATAGTAAAACCGCTCTCGGGACACGAAAACTTAGAAGAAAATGTAATGCTTTCCTTTTTTCTAAATTTTTTAGGTATAGTTTCATTTTCATATTCAGCTATTAACAAACCATCAGAGAGATTTAATGCTGTTTCTATGCTATCAGCAAGTCTGTTACCAAGTTTAGAACTTAAAATTATTCTATCTACAACAATTGAAATATCGTGTTTAACTTTTTTATTTAAATTTGGAAAATCATCTATATCATAATATTCGCCATCGACTTTAATTTTTTGAAAACCTCTTTTTTTATAATTTATTATATCTTTTTTATACTCACCTTTACGTCCTCGAACTACTGGAGAAAGTAGAAATATAGTTGAGCTTTTAGGAAGATCTTTAACTTTATCAACCATATCACTAACTGATTGAGAGACGATAGGTTTACCAGTAAATGGTGAATAAGGAATTCCTATCCTCGCATATAATACACGCATATAATCATAAATTTCTGTTACTGTTGCTACAGTAGATCTAGGATTTTTAGGAGCATTTTTCTGTTCAATCGATATTGCGGGGCTTAAACCTTCAATTAAATCTACATTGGGTTTTTTCATTTTATCTAAAAATTGCCTTGCATATGCAGACAAACTTTCTACGTACCTTCTTTGACCTTCAGCATAAATCGTATCGAAAGCTAAAGAAGATTTTCCAGAGCCTGAAAGACCTGTTATTACAACTAATTTCTCTTTTGGAATTTCTAAAGAAATATTTTTTAAATTGTGCTCTTTAGCCCCTTTAATCAATATCTTTTTTAGCATTTTTTATACACCTTAAAACAGAATGAGCTTATATTTACAACGCAAATATGCTATATTATATTTTTTAACCATTATAATAAATCTAAGTAATTATGTCTGGAAGCTTAAATAAAGTACAACTGATAGGAAGATTAGGGGCAGATCCCGAAATCAAGCAAATGGTGAATGGAAAAAACGTCGCAAGACTGAGTATAGCAACAAGTCAAAGCTGGAAAGACAAGTCTACAGGAGAAAAAAAAGAGAAAACAGAGTGGCATAGAGTTGTTATTTTTAATGAAGGTCTTGTAAATATTGTTCAACAATATTTAAAAAAGGGTGCCAATGTATACTTAGAAGGACAACTTGCTACTAGAAAATGGAGAGATGAAAAACTGGGTCAAGATAAATATTCTACCGAAATAGTTTTGCAAGGTTATAATTCTTCATTAACGATGTTAGATGGAAAAAATAAATCTAATAATTCCAACGAAATTTCTGAAAACAAAAGTTCCCATTCAAAAGACGATTTAAATCAAGATAGTTCAGATCTTGATGATGAAATTCCTTTTTAGATAAAATGGAAAAACTACAAACAAAAAATATTTCTACACCAAAAGCTATATTTGTTCGTGAAGAAATGAGTTCTTCATATCTATCTTACGCAATGAGCGTCATAGTAAGTAGAGCTTTGCCCGACGTAAGAGACGGTTTAAAACCAGTTCATAGAAGAATAATATATGCAATGTACAAAGGTGGTTATGATTGGAGCAAACCATTTAGAAAATCTGCTAGAATAGTTGGTGATGTTATCGGTAAATATCATCCTCACGGTGATCAAGCAGTTTATGATGCTTTAGTCAGACTTGTTCAAGATTTTTCAATGAGTCTTCCGTTAATAAAAGGTCAAGGAAATTTTGGATCTATAGACGGTGATCCTCCCGCCGCTATGAGATATACAGAAACAAAATTATCAAAAGTTACGCAATTCCTGACAGATGGTTTAGAAAAAAATACTATCAATTACAGAAATAATTATGACGACACTGAAAAGGAACCTGTTGTTCTTCCATCACAGTTTCCAAATTTACTCGTCAACGGAGCTGGTGGTATTGCCGTTGGTATGGCAACAAGTATTCCACCACATAATTTAGGTGAGGTTATCGATGGAACTATTGGCTATATTAAAAACAGAGACATTACTGTTTCGCAATTAATGAAACATATTCCGGGGCCCGACTTTCCAACAGGTGGAGTAATTATAGGAAAAGATATAATAAAACAGGGTTACAACAAAGGGAGAGGTTCTTTTAAAATTAGGGGAGAAATTGATGAAGAAAAATTAAAAAATGGAAAATCTAGGTTAATTATTAAATCCATTCCTTATCAAGTAAATAAATCTATTTTAAATGAAAAAATTGCAGACTTATCTCGAGAAAAAAAAATTGAAGGTGTAAGCGATATTAGAGATGAGTCAAATAAGGATGGAATAAGAGTCGTTATTGATCTTAGACGTAATATTGAAGCTGAAACAATAAGAAGACAATTATATAAACTCACATCAGTAGAATCTTCATTTGGTTTTAATACTTTAGCTATTGTTAATGGAAAACCAAAAGTTTTAAATTTAAAAGAATTTATTTCCGAATTTGTAGGTTTTAGAGAAAAAACTGTTCTAAGAAGAATACGTTTTGATTTGAATAAAACCGAAGAAAGAGCACATATTTTAATTGGTATAGCCACCGCAGTTGAAAATATTGATGCAGTAATAAAAATTATTAAAGGTTCAAAAGATACAGAAACTGCTAAAAATAATTTACTAAATAAAAAGTGGTCAATTAAAAAAAGTTCCAAATTAGTTTCTTTAATTGAAAAAAAACAAAATGTCTCTAAATACAATCTAAGTAAAGAACAAGTGGATTCAATTTTAGATTTAAAACTTCAAAAACTTACTGCCTATGGAATTAATGAAATTGAATCTGAAATTACAGAACTTTCAAAATTAATAATCTATTTTAATAAAATTCTTAAATCTAAAAAAGAGCTTTTTTCTTTAATAATAAAAGAGTTAGAAGAAATTAAATCTAAATTCTCCGTTAAAAGAAGAACCAAAATTATTGATGCTGTATTAAATTATAATATCGAAGAAACTATTCAAAAAGAATCGGTGGTAATAAACATCACTAATCAAGGATATATTAAAAGAGGATCTTTATCGTCAGTAAAAACACAAAAGAGAGGTGGTAAAGGTAAGACAGGTATAACTACTAGAGAGGAAGATTTTGTTGTAAGAATTTTGTCTGGAAATTCACACAGCCAAGTGTTATTTTTTTCATCTCAAGGTCTTTCATATAAGTTAAAAGCCTGGAAAATTCCTAAAGGCAGTTTAAACTCAAAAGGTAAATCATTATTCAATTTATTACCTTTAAAAACCAACCAATCTATCACATCGACAATGTTATTACCCGAAAACGAGGAAGAGTGGAAAAAACTTTATGTAGTTTTTGCAACAGCAAAAGGGAAGGTTAGAAAGAACTCTCTTGAAGACTTTTTAAATATAAATGCTAGTGGAAAAATTGCAATGAAACTTGATGAAAATGATAAAATAATTGGAGTTGAAAAATGTAAAGAAGATCAAGACATAATTTTAGGAACTAAATTTGGAAAATGCATAAGATTTATGTCGAAAAAATTAAGATTATTCAAAGGGAGATCATCAAAAGGAATTCGTGGAGTTGATTTGTCAGAAAACGATGAAGTTATGTCTCTATCTATTGTCGAGAACATTAAATCTCCTCAGGATACAAATAAAAAGAATGGACTAAATAAAAATATTGATAAATATATTTTATCCATTACAGAAAATGGTTATGGAAAAAGATCTTCATTTTTAGACTTTAGAGTTACAAATAGAGGGGGTAAAGGGATTATAGGTATTATTAATTCGAAAAGAAACGGTAATGTAACCTCAACGCTTGTTGTTTCGAATGAAGATGAAATTATACTTTCTACTGACAAAGGTAGAGTTATAAGATGTCCAGTAAAGGAAATAAGAATTGCAGGTAGAAATACCCAAGGTGTCAGAATTATAAAATTATCTGGTGAAGAAAAGGTTGTATCTGCAATTAAGATAGAAGATAATATTGTATAATGTCACGAATAGCTATTTATCCAGGAACTTTCGATCCAATAACATATGGTCATATTGATATAATTAAAAAATCTTTAAAAATTGTAGATAAATTAATTGTTGCTACAACAGACTCTTCAGAAAAAGACTATCTTTTTTCAGTGGATGAAAGAATTGATATTTTAAAAAAATCTCTTTTTAACGATATAAAATTAAATAAAAAAAAAATAAAAGTGATTTCTTTTGACGAATTAACTGTAAAACTTTGTAAAAAGCTAAATGCTTCAATTATAATTAGAGGATTAAGAGCAGTTTCAGATTTTGAGTATGAATTTCAATTAGCAGGGATGAATAAAAAATTAGATAAAAAAATTGAGACCGTTTTTCTTATGTCAGACATAGAAAATGAAATAATTTCATCAAAATTTATTAAAGAAATTGGTAAATTAAAAGGAGACCTAAAAAAATTTGTTTCAAAATCTGTTATACTTGCATTACAAAATAAATTAAAATGAAGTTTTTTTATAAAGTATTTTTATGTATTATTTTACTTACAAGTACAAATTTAAAAGCGAATGAGAACAAAATGATTATTAAATTAGAAACTGGAAAAGTTGTTGTTGAATTATTCCCTGATGTTGCTCCAACTACAGTTGATAGGATTAAAACATTAGTCACAAATAAAGAATATGACGGTGTAGTATTTCACAGAGTAATTGATGGTTTTATGGCACAAACAGGTGATGTTGAATTTGGTAACACAAATAAAGAAACTTTTGATCTAAATAGAGCAGGTACAGGTTCATCAAATTTACCTGATCTAAAAGCTGAGTTCAGCAATATTCCACATGAAAGAGGAACTTTATCAATGGCAAGATCATCGGACCCAAATAGTGCAAATAGTCAATTTTTTATTTGCTTTCAAGCAGCACCGCATTTAGACCGAAGCTATACCGTATTTGGAAAAGTTATTGATGGAATGGACTTTGTAGATAAAATAAAAAAAGGTAGCGGACCAAATGGATCTGTTGAAAATCCTGACAAGATACTAAGTATAACATTAAAATAAATTAATGAATTCAAAAAAAGATTTTTTTGAATTAATAAAAACTGAAAATCAAGCCAGATTAGGAAAAATCACTACATCAAGAGGTATTATTGATACTCCAACCTTTATGCCTGTTGGTACCCAAGGTACGGTTAAAAGTATTTTTGTAGATGATATTTTAAAAACAAATACACAAATAATTTTAGGTAATACCTATCACTTATTTTTAAGGCCTGGTTTAGATATTTTAAAAAACATTGGGGGTTTGCATCAATTTATGAATTGGCATAAACCAATATTAACAGACTCAGGTGGTTTTCAAATAATGTCTCTTTCAAAATTTAGAAAGATTGATAAAAAAGAAGGTGCAATTTTTACATCTCATTTAGATGGAAAAAAAATAGTTTTAAGTCCTGAAAAAAGTATTCAAATACAAAAAACAATTAACTCAGATATCCTTATGGTTTTAGATGAGTGTCCTACTTTAACCAATGATAAGAAAATTATAGCTAATGCAATTGATGTTTCTACAGAATGGGCAGAAAGATCAAAAAAAGAGTTTAACAGCGCAGATAAAAAATTTTTGTTTGGAATTGTTCAGGGAGGTTTATTTAGCGATTTAAGAGTCGAAAGTCTTGAAAAATTATTAGAAATTGGTTTCGACGGCTATGCTATTGGTGGACTTGCTGTAGGAGAAAAGCAAGATGAAATGTTTAATGTTTTAGATGTTATTACAAAAAAGCTGCCAAATGATAAACCAAGATATTTGATGGGAGTGGGCACGCCTGCCGATATTTTAGGGGCTGTGAAATCTGGTATAGATATGTTTGATTGTGTAATGCCAACCAGATCAGGGAGAACAGGTCTTGCCTTTACTTGGGAAGGTAAAATTAATTTAAGAAATTCCAAATATAAAAAAGACAAATCTCCCTTAGATGAAAATACTAATCTTAGAGATTTAAAAAAATATTCAAAAAGCTATTTAAATCATTTAATTACTACTAATGAAATTTTGGCCTCAATGCTAATTTCCTTGCATAACATAAATTTTTATCAAGAATTTATGAAAAAAATAAGAGATGAAATAAAAGAGGGGACATTTAGCGCTTTTTACAAAAAGTATATAGGTATGTATAAGTAGTTAATAATTGAAATTTTCGAATAGTTGTATATAAGAGAATTTCTTTAACGGGCCCTTAGCTCAGTTGGTAGAGCACTTCCCTTTTAAGGAAGGTGTCGATGGTTCGAGTCCATCAGGGCTCACCAAAATTATGTTATAATTGGTGGGTATTCGATCATTATTTTATTAACCCAGTTTTTTAAATTTTGAATTCTGTTTGTGCTGGAAGGGTGGGTACTTAAAAATTGAGGAGGCTCTTTTCCTTTGTTTGCTTCTTTCATTCTTTCCCACAAACTAACAGACTCTTTAATATTGTATCCGGACAAAGATGCAAATATTAGACCTAAATAATCAGCTTCTGTTTCTTGTTTTCTTCCAAAGGGATTCATTATACCTAACTGTAAAACATCCATACCAGTGGCTCTACCAATGGTATTTCTTGTTTGAGAAATTTTTCCTCCAGTAAAAATATCAGATATTTGTAAAGTAACGTTAACAGCCATTGCTTGACTCATTCTCTCAACAGAATGCTTTGCGACAGCATGCGCAATTTCATGACCCATAATAGTAGCTAAACCGTGTTTATTTTTTGCTACATCGAGTATGCCTGTATAAACTGCAATTTTACCGCCAGGCATACACCAAGCGTTCTTCATCTTTTTATTATCAATTAAAATGTATTCCCAATCAAAATTTTCTGTTGGATCTACTGTCTGTTTATTTTTAAAAAAAATTGATACCGATTTTGCAATTTTTTCTCCAATATTTACAATATCATCTAAATCATCACCTTTTGTTATAAGTTTAATTTTTTTAGAATTTTTTAAATTTTCATATGCTTTAGCTGCCTGTCTATTAATGACACTTTCAGGGTAAATAATTAATTGTTTTCTTTCAGTAATTGGAGTTGTTCCACAAGATGAAGTAATAAATCCACAGCAAGAGCATCCAAATAGCTCGAGAAATTTTCTTCTATTTATGTTATAAGAATTTTTCACTATCGAATCTTAACATAAAAAAAGAAAAAAGTTATATTTGAAAGAGTAGTTTAAATGTCGAAAAAAAAGGGTAAAAGATCATTTTTTACTTCACTTCGTAATAATTTCATAGCCGGGGTAGTGGTTCTTATACCTATTGGTATAACCTTATATCTAACTCTATTTATTATTAAAGTGTCTTCTGGTTTAATACCAAAAGAAATTAATCCTAATCATTATCTTCCATACAACATTCCTGGTTTAGAAATATTAATCGCCGTTCTTCTAATTACAATTATTGGATGGATATCATTATCGTTTATTGGAAAAAGATTATTTAATTTATTTGAGAGCATACTTAATAAAATACCAATTATTAGAACAATTTATTCAGCTGTTGAACAATTAATTGAAACATTTACAAAAAGTAAATCTGACAAAAAAACTGTGGTACTAATTGAATATCCAAGAAAGGGTGTGTATGCCGTAGGTTTTGCTACAAAAGAAAATACAGGGGAAATTAAAAAAAAAGCTGGAAAAGAATTAATTAATGTTTTTGTTCCAACAACACCAAATCCCACAAGTGGTTTTCTTCTAATGTTTCCTAAAGACGAAGTTATTTATTTAGACTTGTCTTTTGAAGAAGCTTCTAAATTTATAGTTTCAGCCGGAAGCTTTAACCCTTAATTAACTATTATTTAATTTCATTAATTATATCTGCTCTATCAAAAAGTTTTATTAACATTTCATATTTTTTAAGAGAATTTGAATTAAAATTTTTTATTTTTTTTTCGACAGATAAAAACAGATCTTTATGATGTACAGGATCTGCAAATTTAAAATTTTTAATACCACTTTGCTGAAAACCTAATAGATCACCATGACCTCTTATTTTTAAATCTTCTTCTGCTATTACAAAACCATTATTAGTTTTTCTTAAAATTTTAAGTCTTTTTTTAGCATTCATACTTAAGTTTTTCTTGTACATCAGAATACAATAAGAAATTGAATTTCCTCTTCCTACTCTCCCTCGTAATTGATGTAGTTGCGATAGACCAAATTTATTAGAGTTTTCAATTAAAATTATATTTGCATCTGGAAAATTTATTCCTACCTCAATGATTGTAGTGCTAACCAAAATTTTAATTTTCTTTTTAACAAATAAATTTAAAACTTTATTTCTTTCATCCAAAGACATTTCACCATGAATCAATCCTACGTTATTTGGAAATAATTTATTTATTTCATTAAATTTTTTTTTAGCCGATGAAAAATTTATTTTTTTTGAATGATCTATTAATGGACAAACCCAAAATATTTGAAAATTTAATTTTATTTGTTTTTTTATCAAAGGAACTATTTCATCTAATTTATTTTCTGGTTTAATTAATGTTATTATTTCTTTTCTATATTTTGGTTTTTCATTTAAAATTGATATATCCATATCTCCAAAAAAAGATAACATCATTGTTCTTGGTATTGGTGTTGCCGACATTGTTAAAACATCACAATTATTTCCACCTTTTTTTGCTAACTTTATTCTTTGTTTAACGCCAAATTTGTGTTGCTCATCAATAATTATAAAACCTAAATTCTTAAACTTAATTTTTTTTTGAAAAAGTGAATGTGTTCCAAATAATAATTTAGTTTCACCTTTTCTAATGTGGTTGATAATTTTATTTTTTTCAGTGCTTTTTATTTTACTTGTAAGTAAATCAATTTTAATATTTGTAGTTTTAAATAGATTGAGCGCTAACTCATAATGTTGTTTTGCGAGTATTTCTGTTGGTGCCATAAATGCAACTTGAAAATTATCTTCAACCACATTAGCCGCTGCTATTAATGCTAAAATTGTTTTCCCTGAACCTACATCTCCTTGTAATAATCTAAACATTCTAGAATCAGATTTTAAGTCTTTATCAAGATCGTCTAATATTTTATTTTGACCATTAGTTAATTCAAAATTAAAATTATTTTTTACAATATTTGATAATATATTTTTATAATTTTTTTTTCTTTTTTTTTTTATTTTAACTATTTTTCTTGAAGAATATAATGTTAGAAGATTCGCTAATATCTCATCATAGGCTAATCTTCTAAAATCATTAGAAAATATGTCTAAATTACCTTTCGGGTTATGAAGGTTCTGTAAAGTCACTTTCAAACTGTTAAAATTATTATTTTTAAGGAAAATGTTGTCGTGCCACTCTAAAGTGTTATCAATTCTTGTAATTGTATTTTCAATTAATTTTCTATAATTTTTTTCTAAGAGACCTTCAGTTAAGGAATATTTAGGAAATATTTTTGCTATTTCTTCAATTTGATCGATTGGTTTAATATAAGTCGGATTAGTTATTTGGTAGTCGTTTTTGTAATAGTTTATTTTACCGCTAATAATTACAGTTTTTTTTAGTGGCAAAATTTTTCTTATATAACCTTCATAGCTATTAAAAAATACAATTTTAATTCGCATATCATCGCCTGTGCAAATAACAGTATTGGGCAAATTTCTCATTCTTGGAAAATTATATTTTAAAACGTTAACCTTAATTGTTAATATTTTTCCTATTTCTAACTTATTTAAACTAGTAATCTTTGATCTATCAACAAAAGAATATGGTAGATCCCATAATAAATCTTTTACTTTTTCAATTTTTTTTTTTTGTAAATATTTTCTTGTTTTAGTTCCAACACCTTTTATGTTATTTATATCTGAGAGTAAAAAATTAGAATTATTCATATTTTATTTAATTATGCAAATAAACAAAGATGATCTTAAAAATAAAATTATCTATAGAGCATCATATAGAGGCACTAAAGAAATGGATATTTTAATGATAGGTTTCGTAAAGTCAATTATTGATAAACTTGATATGGATCATTTAAATGCTTTAAATGAATTTATAAGTATGGATGATGAAACATTGATTTCTATTAAAAAAAAAGAATCATTATTAAATCATAAGAATAGTATTATTTTAAAAATAGTTGATGACTTTCAAAAATATTAATGGCGGAGAGGGTGGGATTCGAACCCACGAATGAGTAAACCCATTGCTAGTTTTCAAGACTAGTGCTTTCAACCGCTCAGCCACCTCTCCATTAAAAATCTAGTAATAATCTTTATATATCAAAGATTTAAAAAATACATCATTACAATAATTTTCTAGAATGTAAAAAAATATTGGAATATAAGCTTAAAATGAAAAAGATAACTGTTTTTTTTCTCATTATTTTTGCTTTTAAAGGAAAGGTTCTATACGCGACTGATGAATTTAACATTTGGTTAAAAAATTTTAAAAGGGTTGCTGTTGAAAAAGGTATTTCTGAAAGAACAGTGAACGATGCTATGTCAAATGCAAGATTTTTACCAAAAGTTATTGAGTATGACAGGTATCAACCAGAATTTTATGAGGATACATTTACTTATATTAGAAAAAGAACTGGTCAGAATAAATTAAAACAAGGTCTATCGTTATATAAAAAAGAAAAAAATATAATTAATAAAATTGAAAATAAGTTCTTGGTTGAAAAAGAACTTTTATTAGCTTTGATGGGTATAGAAACAAATTTCGGTAAATATCTTGGAAAGATGGATATAATATCCTCTTTAGCAACTTTAAGTTTTGACAAAAGAAGAAGCTCTTTTTTTACAAATGAATTAATAATATTGCTTAGTTTATTAGATAATGATGTAATCGATAAAAATATTCTTTATGGTTCTTGGGCTGGAGCTTTCGGAAATTTTCAATTTATGCCGTCTACAATTAAAAATTATGCCCTTGATTATAATAATAATGAAAATATTGAGTTAAAAAAAATCGAGGATTCATTTGCATCTGCAGCAAACTATATTAAAAAAATAGGATGGAAAAAAAACGATCATTGTTTTTATAAAATTAATTTAAAGGAAAATATACCATCTAAATATTTAAATAGTTCAGCAAAAAAAATTCGCAACAAAAGAACAGTTAAATTTTTTAAAAAATATCTTCAAAATCCAGATGCATATGACCTAAATGATAATACAATGTCGGCTATAATTACTCCTGATAAAGATATAATCCCTGGTGCAAAAAATTTAAAACCAGCTTATATAGTATTTGGAAATTATGAGCGTATTTTAAAATGGAACAGGTCTTTGAGATTTGCCCTTGCTGTATGTACTTTAAAAGATAAATTTAAAAATGAAATATAAATTTTTAATAATTTTATTTATAATTACATCTTGCACATCAAATTCAGTGCAAAAGGCAAATATAGAGCTATATAGATCTTCAGGTTTTGCTTTAATCTATGATGAAAATGATTATGTAAACAAAATTATTTCTCGTAGATTAAATTCAAATGAGATGGAAATTGGTCATAATAAAATAAAAAAAAATTCAATTATAAGACTTACTAATCCAGAAAATAATAAATCTTTGCAATTAAAAAACACAAAAAAAATTGATTATCCAGGTTTTTTTAACATTGTGATAACAAAAAAAATTGCTGATAAACTTTCATTGGACACAAATATGCCTTTTGTAGAAATTGAAGAAAAAATTAAAAACCAATCATTTGTTGCTAAAAAAGCTGTTACATTTGAAGAGGAACAACAAGTTTCAAATACGGCTCCTGTTACAGAAGTTAATATCAAAAATATTTCTATTAATAAAAATATTAAATCAAAAAAAAATAAAAAATTTTCTATTATTATTGGCGAATTCTATTCAAAAAAATCCGCTCAAGATCTAGTTAAAACACTGGAGAATAATTATGTTAAAAAAGGCAGTCTAAAAGTAAAAAAACTTAGTAAAAATAAATTTGAATTATTATCTGGTCCATATAGTTCAATTATTACTTTAAAAGAACGCTACTTTGAGTTAAATAAGTATGGATTTGAAGATCTAGATATTAAACAAAATGAATAAAATAAAAATTCTTATCTTTTTAACTATTCTTGCTTTCAGCACGAATTCTATTTCTGCACCTAAAATTGATATTAAAACAGGTATATTGGTTGATTATAATTCTGGTGAGATTTTATTTGAGTTAGAGCCTGATATGTCTATTTATCCAGCATCTATGACAAAAATTATGACATCAATAATAGCTTTTGATTTGTTAAAAAAAAATCAATTAAAATTAGATGACGAGTTTGTAATTTCTGAAAATGCTTGGAGAATGTCTAGGAGTGGATATTCATCGATGTTTATTATGCTTAATGATAAAGTTTCAGTTGAAGATTTACTTAAAGGAATAATCATAGTGTCGGGTAACGATGCTTGTGTTGCTCTTGCCGAAGGTATCGCTGGTACTGAGGAAAATTTTGCTGAAATGATGAATGAAAAGGCAGAAGAATTGGGATTGGAAAATACAAATTTTTCAAATTCATCAGGAATCAACGATCCAGATAATTACTCAACCGTAAGAGATATAGCAATTATGTCAGATTATTTAATAAGAAATTATCCTAAATACTACGAATATTTTAAAGATACAGAATTTACTTGGGATAGAACTGGAGGAGATCCAATTACGCAAGGAAATAGAAATCCATTGTTATATAAAAAATTTGGAGCAGATGGTATTAAAACTGGTTATTTGGCTGTCGAAAAATATTCTTTAGCGAGTTCAGTAGTTGGAGAGAAAAGAAGGCTAATTGCTGTAGCAAGTGGATTTCAAACAAAGAATAAAAGGTCTTCAGATTCTATTAAATTAATTTCTTGGGGTTTAAGAAATACTAATACTTATGAAGTCTCCGAAAAAGATATTTCTAATTTTGAATTTAAAACCTGGTTAGGAAAAAAAGATTTTGTTAATGTTACAACAAAAGAGGATTTATATATAACAATTAATAAAAAAGAAGTGAGAGATTTTAAAGTTTACACTAAGTATAACGGTCCTATAAAAGCTCCGATAAAAAAAGGCGAGGAACTTGGAGAATTGATTATTAATAAGAATGAAGACGAAACTCTTACAATCCCTCTTTATGCAAATGAAGATATTAAAAAGGTTAATGTTTTTAAAAGTCTTTTAATGTCATTCAACTATATGATTTGGGGAGATGTTTAAAAATAAGTTTTTTTTTATTGTATTTGAGGGTATTGAAGGTTCTGGAAAATCATACCAAAGTAAAAAATTGTATCAGAGCTTAAAAAAAAAGGGTTTGAATGTTTTACTTACAAGAGAACCCGGTGGATCACCCTCTGCAGAAAAAATTAGGAATTTAATATTAACTGACTATTTTAGTAAAAATATTAAACAACAATTTGATAAATATACTGATACACTTCTTTATTTAGCTGCAAGAAATGAACATATAATAAATAAAATATTACCAGCAAAAAAAAATAAAAAAATTGTAATATGTGACAGATTTATAGACTCTACTATTTCGTACCAAGTTTATGGAAAAGGTGTAAATAAAAAATTTATTGATTTTATTCATAAATATATACTTAAAAATATTAAACCAGATTTAACAATTATTCTTAAAGTAAAAATTTCAAAAGCATTCAAAAGATTAAATCAAAGAAAAAAGAAAAATAGGTATGATAAATTTTCAAAAAATTTCTATTTAAAAGCACAGAAAGGTTTTTTAAATTTAGCTTATAAAAATAATAAAAAAACATATATCTTTGACAATTCAGTAGACGGACACAAATTAGAAAAAAATATTAAAGATTTAATTTTAAAAAAATTGAAAATTAATGGTTAATAAATTATTAGATTTTAATCCAATTCACTCTCTTTCATTGTATGGAATTAGCAATCATTTGTTAGAACTTATTAATTTATATAAGATAAATAAATTTCCTAAAGTTTTACTTTTGAGTGGCGATAAAGGAATAGGTAAATTTACCCTTTCTTTTCATTTTGTTAATTATGTCTTGTCTGTTGGTTCTAAAGACCCGTATTCAATAAATAATTTTTCAATTAACGAAAATAATTTCTATTACAAACAGATTTTATCTAAAACGTGTCAAAACTTTATTCACATATCGAATAATAACAAGAAAACCAGTATTGAGAATATAAGAGATATTAAAAAAAGTTTTAATAATACTTTATTAAACAGTTTACCTAGATTTATAATTTTTGATGATGTAGAGCTTTTAAATATAAATTCTGCAAATTCATTATTAAAATTTATAGAAGAGCCAAGTAATGTAAATTATTTTATTCTAATAAATAATAAACAACAAAACATTATTGAAACTGTAAAATCTAGATCATTAGAAACTAAAATATTTCTTAATCAATCAAAAAAGAATGAAATATTTAAAAAATTAATTTTAAAATATAACTTAGATAATCACGCTACACATACTTATATAAACATAATTAGCCCTGGAATGTTAATTCAATATTCAGAAATTTTACGTAGTCTTGATTTAGATATTAGCAAATCCTTTTACGAAACAACAACAAATCTATTGGATAATTTCAAAAAAAGCAAAAATAAAATTTACTTAGATTGTATTGAATTTATTTTAGAAATTATATTTTCTAAAACCATTAAAAATAATAATGCGAACTTTATTGCATTAATCGACAAAAAAAAATATTTAATGAGATTGCTTTACAATTATAGAACTTTTAATTTATCTAATAATACAATTCTTGAATATATTAAAAATTCTAAAGATTTATATGCCTGAAAAAAATTTTTACATTACGACACCAATTTATTATCCCTCAGGGAAACCTCATATGGGTCATGCTTACTCAAGTATTATCGCCGATGTATTTGCTAGATTTAAAAAAATTGATGGTTATAAAGCTTATTTTTTAACTGGAACAGATGAGCACGGACTTAAAATTCAAAGAGAAGCAAAAAAAAATAATAAAGATCCTAAAAAATTTTGTGACGAATTATCTATTACTTTTAAGAACCTCACTAAAACTCTAAATCTATCTAATAATGATTTTATCAGAACCACTGAAAAAAGACATTATGACTCTGTTAAAGAAATTTGGGAAAGACTTGAAAAATCTGGCGACATTTACTTGGGTAAATATAGTGGATGGTATTCTGTATCTGATGAAGCTTATTACGATGAAGAAGAAATTATTGATGAAAATGGCTCAAAAAAATCAAAAACATCAGGTTCTAAAGTAGAATGGGTTGAGGAAGAATCGTATTTTTTTAAACTCTCAGCATGGAGCAATAAGTTACTAAAGTTTTATCAGGAAAATCCAAAATTTATACTTCCAGTGTCACGAAGAAATGAAGTTGTTAATTTTGTTAAAAAAGGATTAAAGGATTTGTCTGTAAGTAGAACATCTTTTTCTTGGGGTATACCAGTCCCATCAAACAAAAAACATATAATCTATGTTTGGTTGGACGCATTAACAAATTATATAAGTGCACTTAAATTTCCAGATACGGAAAATAAACTATATAGAGATTTCTGGCCCGCGGACCTTCATATAATTGGAAAAGATATATTAAGGTTTCATGCAATTTATTGGCCAGCATTTTTATTGGCAGCAAAAATTAAACCACCTAAAAGAGTTTATGGTCATGGCTGGATACTTTCAGATGAAAAAAAAATGTCAAAATCTTTAGGAAACATACTTGATCCATTAGAAATAATTAAAGACTATGGTGTAGATCAACTTAGATATTATTTGATAAAAGAGGTTTCGTTAGGAAATGATGGTAGTATTTCGCTAGAAAATCTAAAAAATTGTATAAATAATGATCTAGCCAATAATTTTGGTAACCTTTGCCAACGTGTTTTCTCTTTCATTGATAAAAATTGTGATTCCAAAATTCCATCCCCTGATAAATTTAATACAAGAGACAAAGAATTATCTGACGAAATTATTAAAAAAATATCTGATTTAAAATATATGATTGATAATCAAGAATTAAATTCCTATATTAAAGAAGTTATAAACTTTTCATTTAATTCTAATAAATATTTTAATGATTTAGAACCATGGAAATTAAAGAAGACCAATAAAGTAAGAATGAATACAGTTCTTTATTGTATTTTAAATCAGATTAAATCTATTAGTATTTTACTTTATCCGATAATTCCTTCTTCAATAGAAAAAATATTTGATACATTAAATTTAAAAAAAGAAGAATTAAATATTGAGCAAATTAAAAACTTAAATCTGATAGTACCTGGTAAAATAATTAAAAAAAGTAATATTCTATTTAAAAAAATTGATAATGATAATTGATTCACATTGCCACTTAGATAACGAAAAGCTCCAAGCTAGAATTCAAGAAATTATAAATAGCGCAGACAACTCAAATGTTAAGTATATGCTTACCATTTGTACTGATAATGATAGTTTTGAGAAAATTATTAAGATTTTAAATACATATAAAAATGTTTATGGTACATACGGTATACATCCCCACGAGACAAATAAGTATAAAGATTTAACAGTTGAAATAATTAAAGATAAAGTATTACAACATAAAAGAATTATTGGAATAGGGGAAAGTGGATTAGATTTTTTTTATAATCATTCAGATAAAAATTCACAAAAGTCTGTTTTTTTAAAACATATTCAATCATGTCAAGAAACTTCTAAACCTTTAATAGTTCACTCACGTAATGCTGAGAAAGAAACTTTAGAAATTTTGGTTTCTGAAAAAAAGAATAAAGATTTTAACATTTTAATGCACTGTTTTACTGGTAGTAAAGACTTTGCTCATAGCTTATTAGATATTGATTGTTTTTTTTCTGCAAGCGGAGTAATTACATTTAAAAAAAGTGAAGAATTAGCTAATACATTTAAATCAATACCAAATAACAAAATTTTAGTTGAAACTGACTCACCCTATCTTTCTCCTGAACCTTTAAGAGGAAAAATAAATGAACCTTGTAATATTATTCATACAATTAAATTTATATCCGTTTTAAAAAATACAACTAAAGATGATGTTGAAAATTTTACAACTAATAATTTCAGAAAGTTATTCAAAATAAATATTTAATGACCAAAATTACTATCCTTGGATGTGGAAGTTCCCTGGGCTCTCCCTGGATCACAAATTATTGGGGTAAATTAAATAAAAGAAATAAGTTTAATATTCGAACTAGATGCTCTGCACATATTCAAAAAGGAAACCTCTCAATTCTAATAGATACATCACCTGATATTAAAAAACAGATACTTCAAAATAAAATTAAAAATGTAGATTGTGTGCTTTATACACATGAGCATGCTGATCAAACTAGTGGCATATTTGAGTTAAGACCTTTTTTTTGGAAAAACAAAAAACCAATTAATATTTATGCAAATAAACGATGTTTGAAAATTATAAAAGATAAATATGATTATTGTTTTTATGGTGGTGGTGGTTATGTACCAATAATTAAAGGAAATATCACGAAAAATAATTTTTTGATTAAAAAGAAAAATACTAAAATAAAATTCAAATCTTTTTTAATAGACCATGGCCATATAAAAGCATCAGCCTATGTATTTGAAAAAATTGCATATTTAAGTGATTGTAATGGTATTGATAAAAAATATTATAAAAATCTTCGTAATTTAAAATTTTTAATAATTGATAGTTTAAAAATGAATGAACATCCTTCACATTTTAATTTAGATCAAGCTATTAAAATTAGTAAAATGTTAGATCCTAAAAAAACTATTCTTACTAATTTACATACAGATCTAGATTATAATTTTCTGAAAAAAAAACTACCGAGTAATATTATACCTGCCTATGACGGTATTAAACTTTATATTTAGTTTATTGACTGAGAGCCTTTTCTATTGATTTGATAAATTTTTTAGAGGTTGGGTTTGTCATTGATGCAAAAGTATCAAAAACTTTTCCATTTTTATCAATAATTATTTTATGAAAATTCCATTTAGGAACCGACCCACCACCATAAGTATCTTTTGCCCATTTGTAGAATGGGTGAGCATTTTCACCTTTAACAATTTCTTTTTGTGTCATTGGAAAGCTAATTCCAAATTTAGCTTCGCAAAAATTTTTTACCTCTTCATTTGTCTCCAATTCTTGATTGAAGCTATTTGAGGGAACACCTATTACTACCAAACCTTTATTTTGGTATTTCTCCCAAATTGTTTGTAAATCCTCGTATTGTGAAGTGAAACCACATTTACTAGCAACGTTTGTTACTACAATAACTTTATTTTTAAATTCAGATAATTTTAGTTCTTGTCCATCTAAATCTTTAAAAGAATAATCATATGCAATATTGATATTGGCATTTAAATTATTAATTCCAAATAAACTTATCATAATAAATATTACAAAAACTTTCTTCATCACTTTTTTGATCCAAAGAAAATTAAACTATAACCAAAAACAGTGGATAGCAACGAGCCAAGTAGCACACCTATTTTAACCCCGTCCATATGTGATGTTGCATCTGCGAAAGCCAAATTTCCCACAAATAAGCTCATAGTAAATCCAATACCCGTCAAAACTCCTACGCCATAAAGCTTTAACAGATCTGAATTATTTGGCATCTCTGCAAAATTTAATTTTATAGACATATATGAAAAAATAAATACACCAATTTGTTTACCAAAAAATAAACCACATAATATTCCTAGAGGCACGGGGTTCATTAAACTCGCAAAAGTTAATCCATCCAAAGAAACTCCTGCATTAGCAAAAGCAAAAATTGGCATTATTCCAAATGCTACATAAGGAGAAATGGAGTGTTCAAGTTTTAATAAAAGGGAGCCAGTATGTTTATTTTTACTAGTTTTGTGAGGTATTGTTAAAGCCAAAAGAACTCCAGCTATTGTAGCGTGTATCCCTGAAATATGGGTAAATTCCCAAAGAAATATTCCTACTATTAAATATGGAATAAAGTTTCTGACATTAAACCAATTCAATATTAATAAAATGATCAGACAACCTAACATCATCAACAAATAAAAGTATTGAACATCACCAGAATAAAAAAATGCAATTATTATTATTGCACCAAGATCGTCAATTATAGCTAAAGCTGTAAGAAATACTTTAAGCGACAAGGGTACTCTTTTTCCTAATAAAGACAGTACACCTAAAGAAAAAGCTATATCAGTTGCTGATGGTATTGCCCAACCCTTAAGTGTAATTGGATCTTTAAAATTTATAGCAACATAAATTAAAGCAGGTACAACCATTCCTCCTACTGCAGCAATTATCGGAAGTAGAGCTTGTTTTGGATTTGATAGTTCACCTTGTATGAATTCTCTTTTGATTTCAAGTGAAACTAAAAAAAAGAATATTGCCATCAAAACGTCGTTTATCCAGTGCAGTACACTTAATTTTAGACTGAAAATTCCAATACCTAATTTTAAGTAGGAGTTTAAAATGTCAAAATAGGCATTGCTTAAATCTGAATTACTAATTATTAACGCAATTATTGCAGCAAATAAAAGCACAAGACCTGAGGCTGCTTCTAATTTAAAAAACCACTTAAATGGCTTTGAAATATATTGTATCATTTAACTATTCTTATATGAAATTGAATGTTTCTTTATATATACCTGTATACAATGGTGGGTCAACTATTGAAAGTGTAATAAAAAGTGTATTAAAATTAAATCCTTATCCAAATGAAATCATAGTTATTGATGATGGTTCTACAGATAATACGGTAAAAATTTTAGAAAAATATAAAAAATATATTATCGTTGTAAAAAATCCAAATAATATGGGGCTTGCATACTCAAGAAATATTGGGTTTGAGAGATCTAAAAATGAAATGGTAGCTTCTTTAGATGCAGATGTTGAGGTAGATTCATTATGGTTAAATGATTTACTAGAAGTGAGAAATACATATAAAAGTACGGTTTGTGGAGGAACATTAATTGAAAAATATAAAAATGAAAATATATATAATTTTTGGAGACACATACACGCAACACAGAATAATTATGGTAATGACGATGTGGGAGACCTTAATAAACCACTTGCTGGTTCAAACACATTAATATCGAAATCGGCGTGGGAAAAGGTAAATGGTTATGAAATTCAATATAAGACAAATGGTGAAGACACTACATTTTGTCAAAAAATTTTAAAAAAAGGGTACAAAATTTCATATAGCTCAAAAGCAAAATGTTATCATTTAAGAAATGATAATTTAAAATCATTAGTAAATTCAGTGAGAAGAGCATACATTTACGGTGCTGGTTTAAAAAAACCTACATTTATGAGATTTGTACAGAGAACAATACGACATTTTAAGAATTTTATTTTATACTCAATTAAAGACATAAAAATTTTAAAATTTTCTCTTATATATATAAATTTAATGATTTTTTTAAATCTTGCTGTGAAGGAATTTATTGGTTTGGTAAAAAATAAAAATGATTATGTTTGATATGGAATATTAAATTGTTTTTTGTATATCTATTAATATCTAAAAAAAAGAACAAAGTTAGATCCTATGTAGGATACACAAATAATTTAAATAAAAGAATTTTAGATCACAATAGAAACAAAGGTGCAAAAAGTACAAGAGGAAGATTTTGGAGAATAGCATATAAAAAAAAGTTTAAAAATAGATCTCGAGCTTTAAAATATGAATATTCCCTTAAAAAAAATAGATTATTAAGAGAAAAAATAAAAAAAAATTATGTCTGGTAAACATGTTGTAATTTTAAAGAATGATGCTGTAGGTGATTTAGTTCATAGTTTAGAAGCGATAAACAATATAGTTAACGATGTAGAGATAGATAAAATTACAATTTATATTTCAAAATTAAGTAAAAAATTTGATTTTCTATTTAAAAATTCCAAAGTGAATATAAAAGTTTTAAATTATAATTTAACCATTTTTGAAAAAGTAAAAATATTCAATTTTATACTTATAAATAAAATATATAAAGTATATATTCTATCTCCTAAAAGATTTTATTATTTATTGCCTATATTTTTTTTGAAAACTAAATTTTATGCAATTTGTATCAATAATATCAATGGTTATAAACGACCCTCAGTTTTTTTAAGAAAATTTTTATACAAATTTGAAATAAACGATAGAGCTGCAAATTTTAAAAGAAATTCAACTTCTGCTATACAAAATGAACTTACAATGTCAAAAAATGTTAAAAAAAAACCATTCATTATTAAAACTAATTTTAATAATGAATTGACCAAGTTTATTCCAAAAAATTACATTTATTTTCATGCTAAAAGAAAAATACTCAATGAATTAGAGTGGGGGATAGACGAATTAAAATTACTTTTTAATGAATTTTTAAAAAAAACTGACTTTGTTATATTAACTAAAGATATAGAATATGATCATAATAATGAAATTTTTAAACATAACTTCAATTCTTATGATCTTAAAACATATAAATTTATTGATAAATCTAAAAAAGTACTTTTTTTAGATAATATTGACGGGGTCGATTTGTATAATGTAATAAGAAATTCATCTAGAATTGTTGCATTTCATGGAATGATGACAAACATTGGTTCTATAAATAAACAAAATATTTTAGATTTATTTCACTGTAATATAAAAAATTGGAATGATTATAGAAATTATAGAAATTCTTTTTACGAATTTAAACCAAATTATCCAGGTTATAATTTTATAATTCCTAGTAAAAATATTAATAAAACTATAAGAAAAATGAGATATTTTTTGATTTGATGAAAGATAAAATAATAATAAGAATTTCAAATAATCTTGGAAATCAAATGTTTATGTATGCATCAGCTTTTGCTTTAGCAAAAAAGCTAAATAGGGAACTATTTGTTGATAATGAAACAGCTTACAATGTTAAAAATAATATTTATAAATATGATTTGGATATATTTAACATAAATTCTAAAAAAGCTCCAGATAATCTCAAATTTTTAGGTTCATCAGGTTACATAAGGAGAAAAGCTTTTAAATATTTTGATAAATTTAATTATTCTAAAAAATTTTATATCGAACCTAAAGATAAAAAAAAGAATACATTATTTAATACAAACTTTTTTAAAGGAAATTTTAAATCTCCTCTATTTGTTGAAGGACATTTTGAAACTGAAAAGTATTTTGAAGATTATAATACACAGATTAAAAAAGAATTTTCTTTTAAAAATATTGAAACTTATAAAAAAACTAAAATTTATAGTGAAATCAAAAACTCTAATTCTGTTTCAATATGTGTAAGGCAAAATCGTTTTTCTGAAAGAAAGAGACCCATTACAAATATTGATGATAATAACTCTAATATATTTAGCAATGATCAAATCAAATTTATTCAAAAAGCAATTATTTTAATTAAATCTAAGATAAATAATCCTAAATTTTTTTTATGGTCCAATGACCATAAAAATTTAAATAACTATTTTCCACCAAATGAATATGTGCCAGTATCAACAAACAAGATTGATTTTGATCTCTTTTTAATGACTCAAGCTAAACATTTTATCGTAATACCATCATCTTTTAATTGGTGGGGTGCTTGGCTTGGAACAAACATAAATCGATTAATATTGAGACCTGCAGATAATCATTTTACTAATTTTAAATTAAACAACAAAGATTTTTGGCCAGAAACCTGGATTAAAGTTTAATTTTATTTAATGCGTTATTTTTAAATAAATTTGCTTCCTTTATATATCTTCTCACCATTTGAGTTGTTTTATGTCCTGTCATAGCCATAATACTTCTTTCTTCTGCGCCTAATTCAGCCGTTGAAGTGGCAAAGCCAGATCTTAAGCTGTGACCTGAGTATTTATTTTTATCTAATCCTGCTATAGCTACATATTTTTTTATAATTAGAGCTACATTTTTATCTGACATACTAAAAATTTTTCCTGACTTAATTTCTCCTTTTTTAATCCAGTTTTTTAAGGATACTACTGGGCAGAAATTAGGATTTGAGAAGTAGGGGATACCTTTGGTCATACCCTCACCAGATTGATCTGTTTTTGATCTTTTAACAAATATTTTAACTCCTTCGGTAACAAATTCTACGTCATCTATTTCAATTGAAACTAATTCCGATCTCCTGAAGCCTCCTGAAAAACCTATTAATAATAATGCTTTATTTTTAATTTTATTTTTTTCATTTTTATCTTGATCTATAACTTTAATAATTGTTTTTAAATTACTGATTAATATGGGATTTTTTGCTTTTTGATGTGATCCCTTAACCCTTTTGATACCCAGTAAGTTCTCAGTGATTATTGGATGTTTTGTATCTAAATAATGTCCATTCAGCTTATGAATAACACTTATCGATGCTAATCTTCTCTTTAAAGTGCTAAATTTAGTCGATTTAGATAAATGTGTTAAATAAAGCGTTAAAATCTTTGGTTCAGAAGGCATCGAGTTAAAACCATTTTGCTGACAAAACAATGCAAAATCCTTAAAATCTGCTTTATAGGCTCTTAAAGTATTATTAGCTTTAGAACTTTTTAAATTTTTTAAAGTCTCAAGTTCTAAGCTTTTTACATCTCTTATTAATTCATTCATAAATATTTCCGATAACCATTAATTATCGGAAGATAATAAATTATCATTTTTCAGATGTCAAGCTATGAATTATTATATCAAAGTATGATTTTTAAAAATCGTAAACGAGTTGTTTTAGATCGTGGTCCAAGCTGGCCTGATTTTGATAAAGCTGAGCCCTTTATGGTTCGATACTATCCGTTATTTCGTAAAAGACCTAAGTGGTTCCCTTTCAATATTTTTATTCATCAAATCTTAAAAAGCGACAGAGGTGATCTGCATGACCATTACTGGTCATATTTCACTATTATTATTAAAGGTGGGTACTGGGAAACTAGGGAAAATGGTACTTTTTGGAGAGGTCCTGGCTATATGGGATTTAGGAAAGGCTCTGATAGGCATAGTTTAAGAATACCGGAAGGTAAATCAACATGGACTTTAATATTTGTAGGTCCTAATAAAGGTTCAAAGAAGTACTCCAGATACCAAAAAAAACCCTAAAAATACCTTTTTTATTTCAAAAAAACCCTTATTTTTCAACGTTTTTTGCAATCTGAAGGTGTATTTAAACAAAATATTAAGTTTTATGGGGTATATTGGACCCAATATGTGCAAACGCTTAAAATTAACCTATATATGGCTCATTAAACGCTATATTCTTATACTGCAATGCTCTAAAATACTTATACAATATGAATAGTTTATTCTTCATTTTAGCTTTTAAAATTGATTAATTTAGGCCTTTTTTGTTGAATTTTTGTTTCATAAACCGCAAATTAGTTAAAATTGAAAAAAATCACTAAAAATCAACTAAATTTAAATCAGTAATTATAAAAATATAAAATATTCAATAAAATCAATTAATTA
>MDSW01018008.1_pt1 | contig 30382 bp, 28 predicted proteins | sample 811171 | NCBI WGS metagenome assembly MDSW01 (sample SAMN05326641, study PRJNA326480) | marine metagenome | isolation source: seawater | place: Atlantic Ocean: North West | collected 2012 | reverse complement strand
AGATGACAGAAAAACTTTTAACTCTAGACTATATACAAAAAGAGCTAGCCACATGAATAAAAAAATCAATGTTATGACAGTTGTCGGTACAAGACCGGAGATAATAAAACTCAGTGAGGTAATGAAAGAGTTAGACAAATTTACTAGCCATACAATAGTCCATACCGGACAAAATTATGATTATGAACTCAATGAATTGTTCTTCGAACAACTTGGTATCAGAAAACCTGATTATTTTCTTGAGGCTGTTAAGGGAACGCCATCTGAAATGATAGGCGATATCATTGCAAAAGTTGATAAGGTTTTTGGTGAGATGAAACCTGATGCATTATTGATCTATGGAGATACAAATAGCTGTCTTTGCGTAATTCCAGCTAAAAGAAGAAAAATACCCATCTTTCATATGGAGGCTGGAAATAGAAGCTTTGATCAAAGAGTTCCTGAAGAGATAAATAGAAAAATCGTTGATCACTTAAGTGATATAAATCTTCCTCTTACAGAGCAAGCTAGAGATTATCTAATTGCGGAAGGCATAAGAGCGGAAACTGTAATCAAAACTGGATCGCCCATGCTTGAGGTTCTTAACTCAAATATGGAAAAAATACTCAGTAATGACATTCTTTCGAAGGAAGACCTTAAAAAAAATAAGTATATCCTGATGAGCATACATCGTGAGGAAAATGTTGACTCACCTAGAAACTTTGAAAATCTATTAGAATCAATAGATGCAATTACTGAGAAGTATAAATTTCCCATTATCATATCTACACATCCCAGAACAAAGAAAAAACTTGAAGCAATGGACTATGAAGAAAAGAATCCTTTAGTGAAATTCTCAAAACCCTATGGCTTTCATGAATATAACAAACTTCAAATGAATGCATTCTGTGTTATTTCTGATAGTGGAACAATATTTGAGGAATCATCGATACTGAATATCCCAGCTATCACGATTAGAAATGCTCATGAAAGGCATGAAGGAATGGATGAAGGTACTTTAATTATGTCCGGATTAAATAAGGAGAGAATACTTGAGTCAATTGAAGTTGTAGTAAATCAGCACTCTAAAGATAGGGCTATGAAGATTGTTCATGATTATGACGTTGATAATGTTTCGAAGAAAATCCTGAGAATAATACTCTCATATACAGACTATATCAATAGAACTGTTTGGCGAAAAGAAAGCTAGTTTTGAATAAGAAAATAATTGTTCTAGGTTCAACTGGAATGATAGGTCATAAAATCTATCAGACGTTGAAAAAAAATAAAGAACTAGATGTCTTAGATCTTGCAAGGTCTTCTAAGTTTAGCAAAGAATCGGTTTTGGTTGATGCTCTGAATCTTAAAAAACTAGAGTCAGCAATTAGTCAAATTGCACCAAATATAATTATCAACTGTATTGGAATATTAATTTCAGAATCACAAAAAAAACCTGAGCTCGCCGAAAATATTAATGCAAAATTTCCTCATAAATTAAAAGATCTATGCGACCAAATTAATGCAAAACTAATTCATATGTCTACAGACTGTGTTTTCTCTGGAAAGAAAAATACACCTTACATTGAAATTGACGAGAAAGATGGTGTAGATAATTATGCTATGACTAAATCAGCTGGTGAAATTATATCAGATGATCATCTTACAATTAGAACCTCAGTGATTGGGCCTGAGCTAGATAAAGATGGTGAACAACTATTTAACTGGTTTATGAATCAGAAAGACGAAGTTAATGGGTATGCAGATGCAATCTGGTCAGGCGTCACGTCCCTTGAGCTAGCTCATGTTGTTTCCTACTTAATTAAAGAAGATCTGAGGGGCCTTTACCATGTTACTAACGGTTTACCTATAACAAAAAATGAGCTCCTTCACTTATTTAAAAAAGCTACCAATAAGAAGATAGATATAGGCTATCTCAGCGGAATTAATATAAACAAACATTTTATTGATACCAGGAAAGATATGAAATACGAAATTCCAACATATGAAGAAATGATAAAGGAAATGGTTTCAGATATAGAAAATAATAGTTCACTTTATAGCCACTATAGCCTTGGATAACTTATGAATCTCATAAGATCCTCACTAATATTTTCCTTCTTCAATGGGGTAAGTAAATTAAGTGGATTTATAAGAGATATCTTGCTTGCAAAGTTCATTGGGGCATCTATATTATCTGACATATTTTATATAGCACTAAGACTGCCAATGATTCTTAGAGCATCAGTAACAGACGAGACCTTCAACTCTGCATATATACCCATTTATGGTGATGTTATATCGGAAAATAAGGATCGATTCGCATTTGGTATATTCGGTTTTTTATTACTAGTATTTACACCTATCGTCATCATTGCTGAGATATTGATGCCGAATATAATAATGTTCTTAGCTCCAGGCATTGTTGGAGAAGATAATATTAGTTTACTTATTAAAAGCTCAAGAATCATTTTTCCATACTTATTGATAACAATATTAAGTTCAGTTTTTATTGGGATCTTAAATTCACAAAATAAATTTGGTCTAAGCTCTTTTCTGCCAACAATTATTAATCTGACAATAATTTTTTCAATATTATCCTTTCCTATGATTCAAGGTGAAAAAATATTCTTACTATCATGGAGCGTTATAATAGGGGGGTTAATACAAGTAATTCTATTGTTGTATGTTGTTGAAAATAAATTTTGGAAAAAAATATCAAATCCATTAGTAATCCTTAATGATATCAAATCATTTGTCTGGCTTTTAAGCCCAACACTTGCTTCATCATTATTTCAGCAATTTAACTTAGTAATAGGAATTATTCTTGCTTCATACATCAGTGGAGGTATGTCATTCCTATACTATTCACAGAGAATCTATTGGTTGCCACTAACACTTATAGGGATATCTATTGGTTCAGTTTTATTAACAAAACTTACTGAGTCACTTGCAAATGAAAATGAAAATGATGCAAAAAATTTACAAACTGAAGCTTATAAATACTGTATTTCAATAATAATGCCTTTGACTTTTTTTATGATATTTTTATCTGATGAGATTATTAGCTTATTATTTGAAAGAGGTGAGTTTGATAGCAACTCCTCAACACAAACTAGTAACGCTTTAAAAGTATTCCTAATTGGTCTGCCAGCAGCATGCTTAATAAAGGTTTTAACACCTGCATTTTATGCTAAGAAAATCCCAAATATTCCTCTAAAGGTAAATGGTATATGCTCAATAATAAATATTATCATTACACTTTTTCTTTTTGAAAAGATAGGTTTTCTTGCGATTCCTTTGGCTCTCTCGTCTACTGGTTGGATAAACTTATTTCTTATAATTAAGGAACATAATAAGAATATTAGCTTCAGCCTTCCGAATGATTCCTTAAAATATGCTATGAGATATATAGCTTTATCTATAGGCATTATTCTGATCATATTTCTTTTCGATATGATTTTCCTAGGAAATTCAAAACTCCTCATAGAATCATTGTCAAAGATAATTGTTTTTGGGTCACTATATATCTTTTTTATTTATAAGTATGACTCAGAAATATTTAATTTAATTAAGCCTAAATGGTAATTAAATTTCTTTTTTCTTTTTTGGGTTAAAGAATGAGGCCCCATGTCTCTTTAGGTATAACCTAATATAAAAATCTACGATTAAAGTGAGCAAAGAATGGCTAGAAATCTCCCATTCTCCTAAACTTCTGTAAATCATGCTTTTATGGCCTATGCCTAATTTAAATCTGTAAGGCCCAGGCCATCTTTCTTGATTCAACTCACCAATATTAAAATATTCAATGCCTCTATCCCTTAGTACATCCAATAAATGCATAAATATTCTATACCCTGCTAGGCTTTTTCTGCCTTTGTTGTTTACAGCACTATAGTGGTGCCAAGCTTTATTTCCTAATTTAATAACACTTCTAACAGCTGTTAGGTGAAGATTTTGATCTTTCGCTTGAGAAATGATCAGTTTTTTACCAAGTAGATTTATCAGTGGCTCTACTTCATTAATACTATAAAAATTTTCATGGTTTCTCTGTTCAGCAAGTTCTGCATTGATGCTTACAAAATTTGATGGAATATTTTTCTCAACTATATGGGTCTGTTTTTTTAGAGATCTTTTATGATGATAACGCCACTTTTGCTTTGCTTCTGCTAAAAGTTCTTCATTTGTTTTTTTCAGATCTAATTCACAATAAATGCTTGAGTGAGTTTTGTATGTTGAACTTGACCAGCCTTTATTGATTAGTAAATTCTCATCTTTAACACATTGTTTCTTGGTAAAATCAGCCCTAATATAAAAGAAACTTGTTTCCAATGATCTCTTTAGAAGATCGAAGAATTCGTTATTTAAAGCTGCAATATCTCCATTTATACCTCCAGGTATAAAAATAGCATTTACAAAAAATCTCGTCTTATAAGTAATCTGAACACTAGCCTTTATATTGTCTTCTTTTCTGTAAATAAATCTTAGAACTTTCCAACCAATTGCAGATTTGTATTCTCCCCACTCATATATCTGCCTATAGTTACCATCCTTGAGGTAAACAAAATCATTCCATTCTTCTGTTGAACCAGAAAATATCTCCCATGAATTCATAGTTTCAAAATTGTATAGATGAGAATTGACAATAAATTATAATGGAATACCAACACAATAGCCGTATTATTAGATCTTATATCTATTCTTTTAGAATATAAATAGATTAGAATTTAAATAACTTACGCCACTACAATAGATGAAGTTTATTCTCCTCAGTGATTACTACCATCCGATAGTTAAATCAGGGTCGATAGTGATTGGTGATCTAGCAAAATCTTTGACCGAACTAGGTCACTCAATCACTATTGTTACTTTTTGCTCGAAACAAAAAAAATCATTTTCTGTGAATGATGAAGAAGGAATAAGGGTGATAAGAATAAGAACTCGAATTAGAGAATACGGAATGATTGGGCGACTAATCACAGAGATTAGATATTCTAGAAAAATAATTTCTATTCTCAAAAAATTAGATGATCATCATTTCCATGGGATTATTTGTCTATCTCCATCAATTTTTTATGGGAAATGTATTAAATGGATGAAGAATGAATATAATGTGAAAGCATATTTAGTCTGTAGAGATATCTTTCCAAAATGGGCGCTTGATTCAGGGTTATTAAAAGACGGGCCCCTTTATAGATTTTTCAAATACGTAGAAAGACGATTATATGAAAGTGTTGATATTGTTGGTATTGAATCAAAATCTGATTCGGAATATTTTCTAAAAGAGTTGCCCAAAAGGAAGATTGAGGTACTCAATAACTGGGGCTCTCCAGCGAATAATGTTCAAAAAAATAAAACTCCAGTACTGAATAAAAATAAAGTTAATATTCTCTATGGTGGCAATATGGCTGAAGCACAAAACTTGCTTGGATTATTAACCTGTATTGATTTATCAGTTCTTGGAGATAAAGCTGAACTTACACTTATTGGAAACGGACATCAACTAGGAGAGATAGAAAACCTTATTCAGAAAAAGAAAATGTATCAAATAAAAATACTTCCCGAAGTCGAGCAGCCAGTATATCTAGCAATTCTAGAAGAAGCTGATATCGGTCTAGTCTCATTGAATAAGAAACTAAATAGCAATAATTATCCTCTAAAAATGATGGGCTATTTACAAAATGGAAAACCTATATTGGCTTCTGTAAATGACGGTAATGAAATAATAGATTTGATTAATAAGTATGAAGTTGGGCTTACATCAATAGCAGAGGACAGTGATCAATTAAATCGAAACCTTAGGCTTATGATTGAAGATGAAGGATTGAGAAAAATACAAGGCTCAAATGGCATTAGATTATTTGAAGATAAGTTCACGGTAAAGGCAGCAACAAATCAGATATTAAGTCACTTCTAATAATAAATATTTATTAAAGATGATTATTTCGAATTAAGAAATTTTTCTTGAAACTCTCCTCAAAGATTGTAAAAAAAGAAGCACCAAGTCGAACCTAAAAATTAACCTTAAATTAAGTGCTATACCTAAGTTATTCAAATTCTCTAATGCTAGAGTTTTTGTGAACCTTGAAAAACCTCCCTCGCTTGACTGCTCAAAGCATCCATTAACAGTTAAAGTATCAAAGCCAAATGTATTCTTAAATAGAAAATCTAATGATGATGAATCAAGTTCAATATCATAATTTTCCATATTTTTTGAAAAAGCAAGATCATCACTCATTATATCTACCTCAACAAACGTTTTTAGATCTGTTAACTTAAAGCTCACTTTTTTAAAAACCCCAAGAGGAAGTTTGCTAATTAGAGAAATAATGTATTTGCTATTATTTTCAAAAATTCTTGACCGATATTTTTTAAATGAAGCGTTTAAATCATCTTCAAAGATTTTAGGGTACCTAGATAATTCAGCATCCTGAATCTTGTTAAATTGATCTTCCCAAAAATCAATAGCTTCATTACCAGGCTTTAGTTCATTGAGTTTATGCTTAACTAGTGGTTCTAAAAAAATAACTTCGATATTTTCGTTACTAAATTCTTTCACTATATGTTTTGGCCTATTTATTTGATCATTTAAGTAATCATTCATGTGATTAGAAAATCTTATGAAACTTGCAAATGGGATCAGGTGTTTTACTCCTAATATCTCTGATTGATTTTTCATTGCATTAATCTTTTCCATTGCAGCACTTTTTCTCCACTCCACATTATCTCTTCCTCCTTTCCATGCTGCATAACTAAATTGGGTTAACAGAATTTCATAATGGCCAAACTCTTTTCTAAAGGACTCAATCTCTTGAGGTTTCACTATTGGGCAATCATTGAGGTTGAGTATTTTTTTACTGCCTATTTTTATCTCTAATGCAGAGTCATAAAAGAAAGACTTTATGCATTTGATGCTCAACTTACTACTTAAATGATATCTCTCCTTATTTTTAAGCTCTCTGACAGTTATATTTTTTGACCTTAAAAAGCTCATAACCCTTTGGTCTTTAGTTTCTTGAAATAATACCTCTACATTATTGTCATTTAAGATATCTGCATACTTTATAAAAAATGGCACTGAAAAGTGGTCAGGATGTTCATGACTAATCCATATGTGTGTAATATCTTTGATTATAGCTAGAATATCGTCCTCAGAGTTCTGATATAAAAGAGACCATCCATCATTAAATGCTCCGCCAAAAAACCACGGGTCAGAAAGAATAGCAACCTCATCATCTCTTATTACACAAGAAGCATGATTAACTAACATAATCGACGAATTATCTTCAAACTCAATCACTTTCTAATCTCCATTATTCTTATAGGATAAATAAGTTTCATAAAGATCTCTTTCAAATGGATCGCTAAGTGATTGCATGCTTAGTTCTGCCTCCATATTAAATTTGTTAAGTAACTCAGCAAGTCTACCAACCCTTACTTTACGAACTGGCCTCAAGCTAATGGGATTATCAATATGTGGGAGATGTTGAATCATGGTTGCTATATTTATTACGACATCAAAAACATAAATTAAGGTTATTTCAGTATCTGGGTCATGAATTTTAATTGGTATGTCATTTGCTATATTGTGACAAAATGTGGCGACAACTGAATTATAGTTTGGCTTACAGCCACTTCCAAAAACTCCTGGTAATCTGAGTATATAGCTTCTTACATTGTTTGATTGGGAATAGTCTTGAATAATCTTTTCAGCCTCAAGCTTACTCTCACCATAATAATTATGATCTTTAGCTTGTGTTGATGATGAAAATATTATTGGAACTTTATTATTCTTAGCAAGAATATCAACGAGGCTTGAGGTAAGGCCTCTGTTAACCTTATCAAAACTTTCAGGATTTTTTGGCCTATTTACACCAGCAAGGTGTACAACAATTTCGGATTCTTTTGAATATTTTTCTAAAGTATCTAGATCATCTAGATGGTTATATTTGAATATCTTGTAAGATTCTCTTTCGCTTAGATAATTGACTAGTTTAGTACCTATGAAGCCATTTGATCCTGTTATAAGAATTTTCCTTGTATCCAAAAGACATTCTCCAATCTAGATAAAGTTATATTATAATATACTTATTAACTTCCCTATAGTTGTCACCCAATTTTGATACATCGATTTCATCTTCTCTTATGTAAGCTCTTTTGGGTCCAAAAGGTGTCCTTTTTAGAGAGTAAAGGAATTGCAATAGCAGTCTAGGTTGCTTTTTGGGTACTAAGCCTTTGTGGAATGAAAACATATCGCCCAGAAAATTAAAGCCGCTCTTTCCAATTATTGTTAGCTTATCTTCTTCTGGAAATAGTCCCTGTATTTCAATATCTTCATGGGATTTATCTTTTATTGTCTTAAAGTTAATATTTTTCGATCTTTTAATATAAACATGAGGGCCAGAGTCATCATCAACATCTGTTAGATAAATAAAAAACTTCAGCTGGTGAAGTGTATCTATATCCCTGTGATATGACTGAGTAAGTGCTTTATCATTTGATGGGAATGACCACCATGCATAAATACTATCAATTACTGGGAGTGCCCCAAAATATTTAGAAACATAGGATAAAATTTCTGAATTATTTCCAATCTCTAAAACACCTTGAATTTTTCCTAGATCCTCGCATTGGTAATATGCTCTCTTTACTCCTTCAGGTTTTTCAGAAGCTTTAAAATAACCTAGCTCTGGGCTTTCTGGATCATGGCACATCTTTTCATCTAGAGAAACTCTTATATTCCTTATAAGGTTTTTATTTATCTCTATTGGATTGATGACAATCCCATCATCTAATAATAATTTATAACTTTTCTCTGAATATATTTCTTTAGTATGAGATTCATGATTTTGCTTTCTCTTAAATATTTTTAATTCTATGTCTCTCAGTTTCTTTCTAGATTCTGGGCTTGTGAAGTAGCCCTGCAATGTATGATATATATACCTTGGATCTCTTAATATTCTGAGAACTGTAAGGAATCTTGGAAATCTTTTAAGGATTGATTTCAGTGATGTAATGAAATCTCTCATGTAGATACACCTTTTGATTTATAAACTGAAGCTATTATTCTCTTTATGCTTCGCACAATGGGTAAATATATATAAATTGTCTCCTTTAACCTACTTAAAAAATTACTCTGAAACCAATTTTCATAAATCTCTATCTTTTCAGGAAATCCTAAATTCTTCTCTTCAGTTCCTACTTTCTTTGTAAAAACAAAAGCTACCATGACTCTCAGGTTTTCTGAGTTATTTGGCATACCTCTATGAAATAGATTCGAATCCCTTACTAAGATATCCCCTTTTTTAGTATTTAGTCTAAGAGGAATTAGACTTCTATCTAATAAAAATTCTAAATAACTATATGGATAAGTTTCTGAATTTGGATATACCTCTATAGAACCATTTTTCTCAATAACATCAATGCAAGGAATATTAATAATTATTTTCCTATCATTAAAATTGGTGTCTCTATGAATATGTTGCTTAACTGAGCCAGGGAAATTCAAATTACATCCAACTGTTACAAAGTAATTATTTAGGTTAACACCGAATGACCTATTAATTTCTGAGATTATTTTTTCTTTATTTATCTCGCCGAATATTTCGTTGGCATGCTTACCAATAGTAGCATTCAAATGACCGCTTTTTCGGCCACCAATTAATTTAGTTTTATTTTCAAGGCTTCTCAGTTCAGCTATCATTTGATGATTTAAATCATCCAATAAAACTGGATTCACTACAGATTCAATTTTCAAATAGCCTTTCATTTATAGACTGATTATAACAATAAATCATAATTTCATTATCATACAGAGTTTTGGGTTAATTCGTTATTTAGAAAAAATAAAATTAATAACTTGCATGGGGCTTAATATCTCAATCGATACCTTATGATTTTTCTCATTATAATTATGTCCCTTGTTAATATAATTCTTAATTGTTTTAGCAATTGAATAATGGTCGTTTGGGTCAAATAAATAAGGGTCATCGATTTCTATAAAATCTCTGATATATTCCAGGTCTGATGCAATAATATCCAATCCATTTCTTGATGCCTCAATTATTGGTAAACCAAAAGATTCTGTTAAGGATGGCCATATTAAACAAGCAGCATCTTGGTATATTTCACTTATCTCTTTTGTATCTTTATCTAATACTTGAAAAATTTCTAACTTATATTTTTGGGTTACACTTGTAATTTGTCTTACAAGATTAGTATCAATTTTTGTGTCAAGTGCGAGCAAAAGGCTGGGATAAATACCTTCTTCTGAGAGCGATTTGAATGCCTTCATCAAATTATTATGATTCTTATAGGTATAAGCATAAGAGGGATAAATAAAATCATACTTCTTTTTCTTTTGAGTGATTTCAGCATGGTATTCATAAAATGGCAGGCATTCAACTTGCACTGCTGGAAGCATTTTATTTAGTAGTTTAATCATTGAAGGTGTTTGCACTAAAATGACATCAATGTTTTGGTGGAATAATCTTATAAGAGTTTTATTTAAGATCACCTTAAATTTTGTAGAGAAAGGTAACTTATACTTATTCACCGGCTCTAATAATAATTTTCCATGGATATAGAGGAAAGATTTACCTTTTGGTTTTATTAATGGGGGCACATTGCCAAAAAAGAGATAGGTAGTACTTTCCTTATTATTTCTAGCTAAGTGATAATTAGAACTAAAATAATCTGTGATGCTACCTTTAAAATATTGAGTCCTCTTCGGCTCTAATTCAATCTCATTTTCATGATCAAGTTTCTCATTAATTGATCCGAATATAATTTTTTTCTGCTTAGATGCACTTAATAACAATTGCTTAAGAAGCAAAAAGCCTCCGCCATGCGATATATTTGGTGCAAATAAATAAAGATCTTTTTTACTCAAAGCTTTTCTACTTAATAAGTTTAATAAATAGAGCTAAAAACCAAGAATAAATAAAGCCTCTCATTTGATGATGATCTATAGCACTATTTGCTGCTTGAAAAATATTTTTACTGTACTTCTCCCCACCCCATTTTGATATGACTTTCCTTGAATTAGCATGAAAATCAATGCTTTCAAGATCATCAACTATCAGTTCCATCTTCATAACAAGATCATCCAAAGAGAATGGATCAAATGTATACCCAACATTATTATTTTCAATCAAATTAGGTGCAGAGCCAACTCGGTTAGAAGCTATAACAGGAATGCCAGATGCAAGTGATTCGTTTACTACTAAACCCCATTGTTCTGTAAGACTTGGGAGAATAAAACAACTCGCATTAGAATAAATATTCTTAATCTGATCATACTCTTTGTAACCAGTAAAAATTATCTCATTCTCCAAAGATAGCTCTTTAGAAAATTTCTCTAGTTTGTTTTTAAGAGGGCCATCACCAACAAGAAGGAGCTTAAAATAATTATTCTTTTCTTTAAATTTTGAGAAAGCCTCAATGAGAAAAAAAAGATTTTTCTTTTTTACAAATCTACATGAAGTCATAAAATATTTTTCAGGCAAGTCCATTGATGACCGATCATGATATTCATCTGATTTATCAAGAAAATAATCATTGTCAACGATATCACAACCCTCAAAAATTCTTTCTTCTTTAAATCCAAGTTTTTGAAGATACCTCGATTGATTTATGCCACCTACAAATGCACTATCTATGCACTTCAAAATCTGTTTTTTTGCTAGCTCTTTCAATGGATTTCTTTTGAAGTCAAATTCCTGGCTCTCAGATATAACAACAGTAGGTTTATTCTCTGATATCGACCACAAAAGTGCATATAGTGATGGAATAGCATCCCAACCACTTAAAACTATAACATCGGGGTTAATAGCTCCCAAAACCTCATATATTCTCTTCTTAATCTCTGCCTTGGGAACTTCTGTAATTGGTTGATCAGAAAATAGAGTGACAACATTATCTTTATTGAATTTGCTGTTATCCCAAAAATTTGTGTGGTCTTTTTCAGAGAATTGGATTGCCGTTGCTTCTAGAAATTTATTTGCACATTTTAGTCGATAAAAATGATAGGGCCCCATATTGTCATTGAGCACCACTACTTTAATGCTTTTCATTAATCAATTCTCCATAAAATAGTTTTTATGGACTCTATTAGCTATCAATTGAGGTGAACTCAATTGATTTATATGAGTCCTGCACTCTTTTGTAAGTGAAGAAGTCTCTTCTGGAAAGTTAATAGCATTGATTATCTTTTCTGAGAGTTTTTTAACATCATGACTATTTTGAATAAAGAGAGAATATTCATTATTTAGTATCTCATCCAAACCACCATTAATGACAGAAGCATATGTTGTAATGCCACGTTGGATTGCTTCTAGTGGCGATAAACCTACTGAGTCCCAATCAGAGTTAAATAACATAATGTCAATAGAGTTAAAAAAATCGTCAAGATTATCAAGCCAACCAAGCCAAATAATATTTTCACTAATACCTAAATCATTTGCGAGGTTCTCTAAATTAATTCTCTCCTCACCATCTCCGGCAATCAAAATTTTTATATTTTGTTTTTCTTTCTTAATCTCTGAACAAACATGAAGCAACACATCAAATCTTTTTCTTTTTATTAACCATCCAGCATTACCTATAACGATTTCATCATTCCTTAAACCAAGTTTTTCTCTAGAAATAATTCTCATATCTGAATCTATTAAATCTTTTTTCTTCAATGGATTTGGAAGATATTCTGACTTGTTTTTAATTTTTGGATTTATCTTTATGGCTTCATTAAGAATAAAATTAGATGCAAAATAGATCTTGTCAAATATGATGTTGGCAAAAAAATAAATTATCTTCCATGCAAAATAGCTTTTTACTCCCTGATGATGAAAATGAATGAATAGCGATCTTTTGCCCTTACATTTATTTCCTATTGCGAGCATTCCTATAAGATTATGTCCTGTCATCATTATTGCATCGGCATCAGAATCTTTGATGAAGCTTCTGTAATTTCTGAAGCTCTTCCAACCCCAAAACCCTTCATATAAGAATCCTGTGTATGTAATATTTGCCTGATCTAGATGGGATTGTAGCTTTCCCATGCTAGTCAATGACATTACATGAAATGAAACGCCTTTTTTTTGCATTTCTTGCATTAATGTCAAGGAAGATTTCTCAGTGCCCCCAATATGGGTCCCTTGCATTATATTCAGTATCTTCATGTAGTTACTTTCTTTAAGTTAAGGTATCACGGAAAAAATCTATTGTTTCTTCTAAGCCCCTATCTAATTCAATGCTAGGTTTCCAGTCTAAGTACTTTTTTGCCTTGGAAATATCTGGTCTTCTTTTTTTAGGGTCATCCTCAGGAAGTTCTTTTTTTATTATTTCTGAGTCACTCCCTACCTTTGCAACAATAATTTTAGCAATCTCTAAAATTGAATATTCATCTGGATTACCCATATTAATTGGTCCTATTATTTCCTTTTCTGAGTCCATCATTAACAAAAAACCATTAATTAAATCTTCAACATAACAAAATGACCTAGTTTGATTACCATCTCCATAAATAGTTATTGGATCGTTATTGAGAGCTTGAACAATGAAATTAGAAATTACTCTTCCATCATTTGGAAGCATTCTAGGACCATACGTATTGAATATTCTTACAATCTTTATTTCTAGATCGAAAGCCCTTTGATAATCCATGAATAATGTTTCTGCGGCCCTCTTTCCTTCGTCATAGCAAGATCTAATGCCAATAGGATTAACATGGCCCCAATAATCTTCTGATTGAGGATGCTCAAGTGGATCTCCATAAACTTCACTAGTTGAAGCTTGTAAAATTTTAGAACTATTTTCTTTTGCTAATTCAAGAAGATTGTATGCCCCTAAAATACTAGCTTTCATTGTTGAGATAGGATCAGACTGATATTGAATCGGTGATGCTGGGCAAGCTAGATTAAAGATTTCATCGCATTTGATCTCAATTGGATTAACAACATCGGCTTCAACAAATTCAAAGTGATCTAAATTGCTTAGCTTTTTGAGATTAACAACAGATCCTGAAGATAAATTATCTAGTCCGATTACATAATCTCCTCGCCTAAGTAGATGTTCGCATAAGTGGCTTCCCAAAAAACCTGCTGCACCAGTAACTAATATCCGCCTATTAATCATATTCACTAACCGTCCTGAATTATCTTTAAAAAAGATTCAGCCCTTGATTTGATGTCATATCCACTTTGAATAGATCTCTCATAACCCGAATTTGAAATACGATCGATTTCATCTAAATTATCAAGGAGAAATTTTATCTTTGTAACTAGTTCATTTTTATTGCTAAAGAAAGTTGCCTCTTCGTTATCGGTGAATAATTCCATCATCTCTTTTGTTTTTTGGCAAAGTAATAGCTTCCGCATACCTGGAATCTCAAAACATCTCCTTGTATAAACATCTCTATTCATGCTCGATAAAAATGACAAACATATTTTAGAGTCTCCCAATGTTTTTGCATAGTCGTCTCCTCTTAAAGGTATTATCCTCTCTTTTTGACCTAATAATTTACTATTTTTTAGTTCATTCCACCCCGTACCAAACAAAGCAATTCGGATTCCGCTAGTATGAAGATGATCTAATATTTCTAGTCTTCCATCATTTTCATAATGACCTATAAAAATAACATCGTATCTGCAGTCCTTTGCTTTTTTCATAGATGGCTTATGAAGTTCGGGTATAAAGTAAGGTTGTAGAATATTAATTTTACAATCTTTAAGGACATAGGCTTTTGACTCATCAACATTGATAGGGCGATATACAAAATTATAATCAGCATACTTCAAGCTCTTCATAAACCAATGATACTGAAACAATTGAAGAAATGGTTTGCCATCCTTAATAACTGAGCCATATGGATCATCATTGTTATAAATTGAGATCTTCTTTCCCATTTTTTTAAGTTTTTTCATAGTGGATGGAAATATGTGATTACAATTCCAGAAGAAAAGATTGTCTACATCCTCAGAGTTAAATTCCTCAATAAGGTCGGCATTTAACTTATTCATGGCTCTTAATGGAAGTGGTATTGCATTCTCAAAACCCCCTAAAGTTCCTTTAAAATATTTACTAAGCTTGAAAGGTATAACGTCTACGCCAAGCTCTTCTAAAGCCTTTGAGAAATAAAACTCACAATGATCATGAGCCCAAAAACCAATAATACCCAACTTCATGATAAATACTAACTTATTGGAGGATGTGTGATTAGCACATTATTATTATCTACTGCATAGGAGTTTTTCCTGAAAAATTCCTCTAAGTTTGAATCAAAAAACATCCCGTTTTCCTCTTGGTTAAAGCTTAGATATATTGAGCCATTTTCATTAAGATGATTATTGTATAAGTCTAGAATAAAGAATTTCCACTCATCAATTTTCCATAGATCCGGAGATTTATGATTATTAAAACAGATCATAAATGCAGTGACCAGATCATACTTATTTGAATTGCCATTTAAATCAATTCGCTTAAATGCATGAATAGTCTCCTCATATCTCTTTAAATCAAAAGTTTTTGTAATCTGTCTATACAAGTCACTTTCAGGGGAATCTAAACATTCAGCTTGATGACCAAGCTCATTACAGATATGTGGAAAAAACCCAAAGCCTGTTCCTAAATCAAGTACTCTTAAGCTACGGTCTGACTTATGAAGTTTAAGTCTATAGAATCTAATTAAACACTCCTTTGACCAGAATCTATAATTCAAATACTTCTTTTCTGTTAAGTCATCTTCCTTGGTTTTCGATCTTATTAGCTGAGGTGGAGCCTTTAACTTAATTGAGCGATATATGCCTAAAAGGCTTATATAGAAACTTATATAGTGGATTAGTTTTGTTACTCTAATGACATTGAGTTCTTGCAAAAGTTTGCTTTTAATTTTCATCAACATAGCTTATTAAGCTCTAATATCTTTCTTAATCCATCTGAAAGTTTTGTTTTTGGCTCCCAGCCAATGGTATTACTAATGGAGCTGATATCAGCAATTACATCATAGATCTCATTCTCTCTAATTATTTCTCTTTCAATGATTTCTAGATTGCATTCAAGAATGTTTTCAATCATCTTAAGTAAATCTAATACACTTATAGATTCACCATACCCAACATTATATATTTGGAGTCCGGATTGCTTAAGGGCAGACAAAAGGATCGCATCAATCAAATCATCAATATATAGATAATCTCTTTTTGGGCTTAGTGAATTTACAACAATTGTATTACTTTTCTTAAGTTGCTGAATGATTTCTGGAATTAAAAACTGACTCTTTTGTTCGGGTCCGTAAATGTTGAATGGCCTTAATATTGTGATATCCATCTGATACTGATTTGAAAAATATTTACACAATTCTTCAGATAAGTACTTTGATACTGCATAAGGATTGGAAATATTAATTTTTGCATCTTCCCTTATTGGTAAAAATTCTTGTGGGCCATATATATAGGCACTGAGAAAAATAATTGGTATCTGATTTTTTCTACAGAATTTTAAAACGTTCAGTGTGCTAGCAAGATTCTCATTGATAAAACTCTCAGGCGATTCCCATGAAGATGGGACAAATGTTCTTGCAGCAAGATGGATAAGATTACTGCACCTCCTCTCATCAGTTATACTTTCAATTTCAACTTTTGATAAATCACCATGGGCAGAAGTAATCGCAACATATGGCTGATTATTTTCATCTAATCTGTTGATAAGACTGCTTCCAATAAAACCTGAAGCACCAGTAATCAATGAAGTCATTTTAATTACTCTAGAAAATATTTTATGTTTGAATCGAAGTCTTTTAATGCTACTTCATAATCGCTTGGCCTTCCGATATCAAGCCAATACTTTTTATGTTTCAAAGTTTGGATACTTCTATCATTAGATAGAAGATCGGCCATCAGCTGGTCAAAACCATAAGGTACATTGTCTGGTATCACAGATAAAACTTCTTTTTTAACAACATACACTCCCATACTAACTTGAAAATCCATAATAGGTTTCTCTTTCATATTAATGAGGTGGCCATCCAATTCCTCTATTACACCATAATCGATTTTCTCCTTTCTTGAGTATGTAGATATTGTGAAAATTGAGTCACTCAATGTATGAAGTTTATAGAATTCAGCAAAGTTCAAATCTGTGATTACATCTCCATTCATCACTAGGAAATCTTCAGGCAAATCATCAATTATTTTTAGAGGCCCCATGGTACCCAGTGCCTCCTTTTCCTCTGAGTAATCAATCATGACTTCCCATTTTGAACCATCGCCAAAATATGCCTTTATTATCTCAGACATATGATTTACAGCCAAAGTTATGTGGTTGAATCCATGCTTCTTCAACTGCCTTATAATAATTTCCATTACGGGAATATCTCCCACAGGAACTAGTGGTTTTGGTAAAGAAATTGTGTAAGGCTTTAACCTCGTTCCTTTTCCTCCTGCAAGAATCACTGCTCTTTTATTATCCATTCTTATACTCTGCCTATTGAGCAATATTCAAACCCCATATCAATTAGCTTACCCATTGCTAAACAATTTCTTCCATCAATAATTAGCTTCCTCTTCATATTTTTTGAGTGCGTCAAAAAATCCTGTGTTTTATATATATCCCAATCTGTGACTAGAACTATTGCATCGGCATCAATAACAGTCTCATCAATGGAATCTGTATATTCTATTCTTCGATCATTGAATATCTCTTTACATTCTTCTATTGCCTGTGGATCATGTGCAGTTATTTTTGCGCCTGAGTTTATAAGTTTTTTTAGCAAAACAATGCTTGGAGACTCTCTCATGTCATCTGTATTTGGTTTAAAACTAAGTCCCCAGATTGCTATTTTTTTATTCTCAACATTCCCATCAAAATATTTGCAAAGCTTCTCAAAGAGCATATCTTTTTGATGAATATTAACTTGCTTAACCGAATCAAGTAATTTCAGCTTCTGACCATGCACCATTTCTGACATATATAAAAGTGCATCAATATCTTTTGGAAAACAAGAACCGCCATAACCACAGCCGGCGTTTAGGAAATGCTCCCCTATTCGATGATCCTTGCCCATTCCTAGTTCAATTTCCTTGATGTCTGCTCCAACTTTTTCTGCTAGATTTGCAATCTCATTAATAAAACTTATTTTCGTTGCTAGAAAACCATTAGCACTATATTTTGTTAACTCTGCACTTGCGGGCTTCATTAATATTATTATTTCTTGTGGAATATTAGCTTGTGTATACAGGGTCATCATTTTGTCAAAAGTTTCGTGATTATCTGCACCAATAACCACTCTATCGGGATACATGAAATCATCTATCGCACAACCTTCTCTTAGAAATTCTGGATTACTAACTAATTCAAAAGCGACTTCCTCCCCTCTTTCTTTGAGGACCTCATTAATGGTTTTTTTAGCTTCTTTAATAGTGCCTATTGGAACAGTGCTTTTGTTGATAATAATTTTTTTATCTTTCATATATTGGGCAATATTTTTAAGGGCCTCAAAATAGAAATCTAGATTTGCAGAACCATCATTGGATTGTGGAGTGCCCACACAAATAAATTGAAATTTTCCATGCTGAACAGACTCATTAACATTTGTGGTGAATTGAATTTTTCCACTTTCAATAGATTTAATTAAGAGTTCTTCTAAGCCGGGCTCATAAATCGTTGGCTCTCCGTTTTTAAGCTTCTCTATTTTTTTCTCATCAAGATCTAGACATAGAACATCATGTCCAGCGTTTGAAAAACAAACAGCACTAACTAAGCCAACATACCCTGAACCAATTACTGTGATTTTCATTCTTTTTTATTTTGTTATTTATTATAGATACTATTCTTATAGTGCTTTTGATTAAAAGGATCTTTAAACCAATCAATTGTCAGTTCTAATCCTTTTTTGAAGCCTTCTGAACCAGAATATACTGGCTGCCAATCAAGAAGTTTTTTTGCTTTATCATTTGACGAAAATAGCCTTTCAACCTCGCTATTTTTTGGCCTAACTCTTTCCTCATCAAGATCTATTTCAATTTCGGTATCAATAATATCTGCAATTGTCTGTGCAGTTTCCTGAATTGATACTTCAAAATTGCTACCTATATTTATAACTTCACCAATTGATTTATCAGAATTCATAGCAGCAATAAAACCTTCAACAGTATCGCTGACATAATTAAAATCTCTGGTTGGCGTTAAGTCACCAAGTGATATTTTATTTTTCTCTAGGAGTTGAATAATGATCGAGGGAATTACTGCTCTTGCTGACTGTCTAGGCCCATATGTATTAAAAGGCCTAATGATTCCAACAGGTAGATCATATGAATTAAAAAAGGAGAGTGCCAATTGATCAGAAGCTACTTTTGATGCGGCATAAGGAGATTGGGCATTTAATCTATGCTCCTCAGTTATTGGAACAAACTCAGCTGTGCCATAAACCTCGCTTGTAGAAGTCTGAATTATTTGTTGAACATCATTCTCAAGTGCTGCCTGGAGAATATTACAAGTGCCAAGCACATTTGTTTCTAGATATTGGTGAGGTGCCGTATATGAATATGGAATTGCTATTAACGCAGCAAGATTAAAAATACAGTCTATGCCCTTACTAACATCTCTGACCATATGAGGATCTCTTATATCTCCAGGAACTATCTCCAAGTTAGCTTTGATCTTATCAGAGGAAGAATCTAGCCAGCCCCATGTTCCAAAAGAATTATACTGGACCATTGCTTTAACCTCGTAATTATTCAGTACGAGTCTCTCTGCCAAGTGAGATCCAATGAATCCATCAGCTCCAGTTATTAATACCTTTTTCATCTCTTAATTTATAGGTCCTTTGAAGTGCTAATCATAGCAGATTCTGTAAAAATTCCTCGTATGACAGAACCATTTTGTTTTTAGTATATTTAGAATTGTATTCATTGATTGATTTTTCTTGCATGACTTTTCTCAATTCCTTGTTAAGAATGAGTTCTGTAGTCTTAGATGCTAATGTATCTAAATCCTCATAATCTACTAGATATCCGTTTTCGTTGTTGATAACTACGTCTCTTACACCTTCGACATCAAAACCTATAATTGGCAAGCCCAATGCCATAGCCTCAATAACTGCCAATGGCATACCCTCAGACATACTCAAATGCCAAAACAAGTCTGAGTTTGCCATTATTTCAAATGCATCGTCCCTTCTTCCTAGGATTTTTACATCATTTCTTGACAGGCCATTCTCTTCTAACATGCTTGTAAGATCACTCTCTATGCTTCCTTTCCCAATAATATTAAGAGAAATGTTCTTGTGATCTTGAATCAATTTTTTCATACATTGAATTGCTAGATGTTGCCCTTTATGGAAACTTAATGTTCCAAGCATTGCAATTTCAAATTTATTGCTATCCATAGGTTTCACATCAATCCTTTCAACTTCAACCCCATTTCTAATCAGGGATGAATATTCTTTTGCTCTCATAAAATACTTTGATGATGAGTCAATTAAAGATTCTGTGGGAGCAATCATTAATAGATTAAGAAACCTTGATACGAAAATATCTAAAGGCCTATAAAGTATTGTCTTCCATCCTCTCCCTTTAGATATTTGGCTGTGCCCTAGGATTACATTAATGTATTTTGTATTGATCTTAGATAGAGCAGCTAGCCACATTACAGTATGCGAAAATATGAATACCGCATCTGGTTCATGATCCTTGAGGATCCTATTTAACTTCCTGAATGACTTAAATAAACTTAATGGCCATTTATAACTTTCCTCTTCAATCAGGTAAGTTGGTTTAATACTTGAGTAATTTTTCTCATTGTAGTCATTAATATTCAACCATGAGACAACTTCGATAGATGCGTTTAATTGTTTTGCGGATGCGGCTAACTCTAAAACCAATCTTTCTGCCCCCCCGCCTCTCAATGAATGGACTAAAAAAATTAGTTTCATATTTACGATCTATCTAGATTATTTACAAATTTTAGCTATAAAACTCTTTGATTTTATCTGTAATATAGTCAATTTCATCATCACTTAGTTGAGTATAAGATGGTAGCCAAATGCCCTTATTTCCAATATTTTCAGACACTGGATATTCTCCTGGAATTTTATAACAATCTTGCCTATTGATAGGTGGATACATCACCCTTGATCCAATATTATTTTCTTTCAAGAAGCTTATTAGCCTGTCCCTATCTTCGAATATTCCATCAATGAACCACGGAGCAGTCAATTCAGTATTATGGTTAAAAAGATTTACCTCTTCTACAGACTCTAGGTTCTGAAAATATCTTGTCCATATTTCCTTCTTCCTTTTAACTCTAAAATCTATTTTTTTGAGTTGTTCGATGCCAATTACTGCCTGCATTTCTGTGAACTTTGAATTAAATCCAATAGAATCATGAATATCCAAACCTCCTTTTGCTCTTCCAAAATCCTTTAGTTTCCTTACCCTAGTTGCAATATCATCATTATTTGTTACCAATGCACCGCCCTGGCCTGTTGTTATAATCTTTGGCATTGAAAAAGAAAAACTTCCAATCATGCCCTTTGATCCAATATGACTTTGGTCAGGATAAAGAGAGCCGAGGGCTTGTGCAGCATCCTCAATTAGCGCTATTCCATTTTCATTTGCAAAATTCCTAAATGTTTGGATTTCTTCTTTTGGAAATCTCCCATTGGCGCTCACTAAGATCATTGCTTTTGTTTTATTTGTGATTGCATTCTTCGCTTTGTCTAAATCTAAACAAAGTGTTTCTCTTTCCACATCAACAAATACTGGTTTTGCTCCAATCATCTTAATGGAGTTAGGAGTAGCAATCATTGTGTAGTTTGGAATGATGACTTCATCACCAATTCCTACATGGAGCGCTATGGCAGCTAAAGTTAGACTTATTGTTCCATTATTTACTACGATACAGTGTTTTATGCCTGTGAAGTCGGCAATCATCTGTTCAAATTTTTGAGTATTTTTAAATTCAGTTAAGAATCCATCTGTTAGCATATATGCATTCATTGCTTCTCTTTCTTCTTCACCGAACCATGGCCTCATTTGCATGATAAATTCTCTATCCATTTTTGTACCTCAGAAACTCATCCATAGAAGTTATATCTATTTCCTTATTATTTATTTTAATGGTTGCTGGACGATGAGGGGGGAAATACATAGCCTTAATAAATCTTTTTACAAAATCATGATCCCAGTCTATTTGTATCTCTCCTCCTAAAGGGACTTTATTTGGATAATAATTACCTTTATCCTCTTGTACCTCGCCTTCTGAATCAATTTTCTCCAAAACATCGCCTAAAAAAGACAAGCCTTGCTGAAAGATTTTGTGATTTAAAGAGTAGGCATCATCATCATCTTCAATTTTTATTATATTACGAAGTATTATGTTGCCTGTGTCGAAAGCCTCATTAATAAAATGGTAAGTATAGCCTACCTCTTTTTCATTGTTTATTAATGCCCAAGATGTTGAAAAACAACCCTTATATGATGGAAGTAATCCTGGATGAAAATTAATTGCACGACCAGAAAAGCTTTTGATAGTTCTCTTTGAAAATAGAAACTTCCAACTAATACTTAGCAGGATAGAGTTCGTTTCATATTCTTTAATAAAACCATCAAATTCAGAAGCGCTGCCAATCTCAGTGTATGAAGACTGAAGATAATCTATGAACTCAAACAATGGTGAATTAAAAGCTGATTTACAGATAAATATATCAATATCTTGAATTTTGTAACCCAAGCTGAATAGCTCTCTGAGAGCGACAATACCTTGTGAGCCCTGTGTGGCTAATATAATTCTATAATCCATCTTAAATTTCTATTGTGCAGATGTTCAATATAAGAACTTTTACATAAAGTAAGTTACTGTTCCTTCTTTAATCTGACTCTATCTAGTTCAGCTCCAACATAAGGGCCATTCTTAACTTCCAAGACTTGCGTGTCATCTTCAAGGATATGATAGCCATGACCACCTCTTAGAAGAATTATTATATCTCCAGTCTTACAGATAATTTCTTCAACCTTATTTCTTGATAAATCATAAATCTCTGACCGGATACTACCTTTCTTAATGAATATAACTTCTTGTGTCCATGCAACATTTCTATGAACTTCATTGTGTGTATGTGCCAACAATTCCTTTGGTGAATCATAACCCCATGTTCCAACCTGAATAAAATCTTCATCGTCTGAAAAGAAGCTTAGTCCAGGGTCCCAAGCTTCATTTGCAGGTATGTACCTGGCTAAAATAATGTTCTTGTCTTTAATCTCTATCATTCTATTACCATTCAATTGTTTTAAAAGATTCTACAGCTTCTTCTAGGGAAATTCCTTCCTGATCTTTCTGGGAAATTATTATATTATCCTTATCTTGGAAGCCCTCATATATACTGACTTCATTGTCCTCTGAATATTTACCAATACATAGATATCTAATAACTGAATCTTTAAGTGCATAGTACCCATGAGCACAATACTGTGGAATAGTAAAAATTCTTTCAGAAGACTTTATTTCTTTTGAAAAGACTTTGCCATAATCTGAACTATCTTTATCTAAGACAAGTACATAATCTATTATTTGTCCCTTAAGTAGCATTATGTGTTTGACTTGTGAGTATGGAGGCATTTGTATATGCATACCTCTGAAAACTCCTTTTCTAGATGAGGATTCCTTGTAAGCTATACCTAGAGAATTATCTTCAGATATAACCTTGAGATAGCCTCTCTTATCCTTGAAGATTAAAGGATCATAATGAGAAACATGTTTACTAAAATTCATATTACTTGAAACTCAATAGTGTTCTTCTTAATACATCTTCAAAGTTTGATTCTGGATTTTTTGCTACTGACTCAAATTTTTTAATAGATGCAGTCCATTGATGACCATCAAATTTCCTCAAAGGATCTTCAAAAACTATTTTTTTATTTAAGTTGAGTGATTCTATAACCTTCTCAGCAATCTGTTTTGTAGTAAAAGATGTTCCTGATCCAATGTTATAGATATCACCCTTAGGAATAATGTTTTCAGAGATTATCGAAATTCTCATTACCTGGTCTCCGACATAAGAGATATCTCTTGCTTCTGAACCTGAACCAAGAAGTTCAATTATTTCAGAGTCATTCATGCTCTTCTGAAATATGTCATAAACAATCTGACGCCTTAAGCCTTCACCAAAAGTAGAAAAGATCCTAAATGAACCACAATTTAGGTTGTAATTAGAAGAATATATCTTCATATATCCTTCCATGGTTAGCTTCGCAAGTGCATATGAGGACAGTGGGTTACACTGATCGCTCTCACTTTGAATCTTTAAATTAGTATCGCCATAAACCGCGACAGATGAGCCATACCACAGGCTTCCTTTAAATTTAGTGTCCTTAAGTGCTTGTAATAAATTTAAGGATGGGATTACAGTATGCTCAATATCATACTGAGGATTGTTTTCCGAATAAGCTGGATATGGATTACCGCTTAATGAAAAGATTAGATCATAATTTTGAGAAGAAAATATCTCAAGAAATGACTCTTTTGAATAATCAATTGAGATGTTCTTTTTTTCAGTATTCTCTATGTCAAAGTACCTTGTTGTTTTGTGAACAACATCCCCCTTAGATTCATAATAATTTGCTAAATGGGATCCAATAAACCCATTTCCACCAATGATTAAAATTTTTTTTATTTCTGAAGATGACATATTGTGCTGTGCAAGTTTTCTAAACCTTGAATCATATCAATGTGATGATTCCCAACAAATAAGCCATTCGTATGAACTCTTTGACTGGCAACAGGCTCATCAAACACTGAATAGTCAAAGAAATCTGTCATTTCATTTTGAAGTATATTCCCACAAACGATTGGTCTAGTTTCAATTTTTTGTTTTTGTAATGAATCAACTAATTCAGTTCTTGCAAATGATGCCCTCTCATTAATAGTTATTGCAAAACCAAACCAAGAGGAAGAACCAATTTCTTCCTGAATATTTATAAAGTCAAGCCCACTCATTTTTTCCTTAAAGAATTTTGCATTACTTCTTCTTTTTTCAATTAAGTCGGGCAACTTTTTGAGTTGTTCTATTCCAATTGCCCCGGATAATTCAAGAGGTCTTACATTATAACCAGGTAGAACGAACCTAAAAGATTCATAGAATGGATCGTCTGAGATATCACAAATTAAGTTCTCTCGAGGTAAATTTCTTGTCCACCCATGAGCTCTTATTGAAAGCAGGATATGGTAGATTTCTTCGTCATCAGTAAGAATCATTCCTCCTTCCATTGTTGAAATATGATGTGAAAAGAATGAGCTGCAAGTGCTTATAAAGCCAAAAGTTCCTGACTTCTTCTTTTCATAATCAGCGCCAAGTGACTCACAATTATCCTCTAAAAGAACAAGGTTATTTCTCTCGCAGATATCTTTGATCGCTTTATATTCACAAGGGTTTCCTAAGAGATTTACGGCTAATATTGCTCGAGTATCTTTCGTAATTGCTGCTTCAATAATTTCAGAATTCATATTCAAAGTGCTGCTATCAATATCAACAAAACGAAGCTTGAGTCCATGATAATATAAGGGAGAATAGGTTGTTGACCAAGAGACAGCCGGGACAATGACTTCATCTCCCTTATTTAGCCTATTTTCACCTCGAGAGAAAAAGAGTGCTGCGACCATAAGAAAATTAGCAGATGATCCTGAATTGACCATAATGCAATATTTTGAGTCATGATACTCAGCAAATGATTTTTCAAATGCTCTTACCTTTTCGCCCATTGTAAAGTTTCCAGAGTCAATGACTTCCTGCATAACTTGATATTCATCTTTTTCCCAAGTTGAACAAGCAAGTGGCATAGCTTTTGAATTTGGCACTATATATCTGTCCTATAAAATTTATTTACTTTGAAATCATTTGAAGCATTTAGTTTTGCTAACTCCAAATCAGACTCTGCCATTTCTTTAACAAGCTCTTCAAAAGAGATTGATGGTTCCCAATTAAGAATTTCCTTGGCTTTCGAAAAGTCGCCAAGAAGAGTCTCTACTTCAGTTGGTCTAAAATAAGCAGAGTCTACAGCTACAATAATATTTCCTTTCTCATCATAGCCTTTCTCATTAATGCCCTCTCCGTCCCATGTGATCTTTATGTCGAGCGCTGCGCATGTAGCATTAACAAATTCTCGAACTGAATATTGTATTCCTGTTGCAATCACATAGTCGTCAGGCTTATCTTCTTGTAACATCATCCACTGCATTCTCACATAGTCCTTTGCGTGACCCCAGTCCCTCAACGCATTTAGATTTCCTAATCTAAGCACTTCACCTGATCCTATTTTAATTCTGGCCAATGCCATCGTTATCTTTCTGGTTACAAAAGTCTCTCCCCTAAGTGGAGATTCATGATTAAAAAGGATCCCATTGCAGGCAAAAATATTATATGCCTCTCTATAGTTTACAGTTATCCAATACGCATAAAGTTTTGCAACTCCATATGGGCTTCTTGGGTAAAATGGTGTCGTCTCAGATTGTGGCGTTTCAAGGACTTTGCCAAAAAGTTCAGAAGTTGATGCTTGATAAAATCTCGTATGGTCTTCTAGTTTTAATGATCTAATAGCTTCAAGAATTCTCAGAACTCCAATGCCATCAGCATTAGCTGTGTATTCTGGCTCTTCGAATGAAACCTGAACATGACTCTGTGCGGCAAGATTATAAATTTCGGTAGGTCTTAATTTAGAAATTATATTAACTAAGCTGCTAGAATCAGTCATATCTCCATGATGGAAATGAAAATATTTATTTGTTAGCAGATGGTCAATTCTGTCAGTATTAAACAAAGAAGCTCTTCTTTTGATACCATGTACCTCATAACCCTTATCTAGAAGGAGCTCAGCTAAATATGCGCCATCCTGTCCTGTGATGCCAGTAATTAAAGCTACCTTATTTTTTCTATTGGTCGATTTCATTAATAATTACCCTGAGTGGCTTAAATGAAAAGTCAATATCATAATTAAAAAACCTAGCGATAAGAAGCGAAAAGATGCCAAAAAGACCTCCGAATATTGTGCCAAGAATACATATCACCGCTCTTCTTGGCGAAGTTTTGAGGAAGGGTAGATTTGGAGGATCAACAATATCAAGCACATAAAATTCATCAATCTCAGCAAGCATTAAGTCTTTGATTTTGCCCTCTCTTAAACCAATGAAAACTTGCTTCAACTCCAATGAGGACGTTTCATTGATTTTTGCATTAAGATAATCAACTGATTTATTTAGTTTTGTGACTTCTCTCTTCCTAACATCATTATTTACTTCAAGTATTTTCCTCTTTAATAGCTCTCGAGCCAGATAAGGAGAATAATGAAGATACTCAATTGTTATGAATCCAGTTTGACGATCAGTTTCAATATTAAATCCGTCTAAAAATGCTTTATACAAGTCATCATCAGAAGGCTCATAAGTCAACTTGTCCGTTTCTGAGTTATAACCAAAAAAGTCATACTTAATTTGATTATTTGAAGCATCCCAATCTTCTGCAGCCATAACTTCTGGAAGATAATCATATCTGTTAACAAAATTTATAACGAAAGACCTTGCTGTGAAAAGCTTCTTTGCTAGCTCTACATTTTGGTCACTGCTACCTGAGTCTAGGCCAGCAATTTTCGATAACCCCCCCATATCAGGAAGACCAAGTGCGCTTGAAAGCGATGTTGATGATACACCCTTTGGCATCAAAACAGCTGATGATGTGTATTTATTGGGAAGCCATAATGCAATAGATACAGAGATAATTGCTGCTAGAGCTGTAAAGACAAAAATCAGATTTCTCTTATTCCATAGAGAAATCATTAGGTCATAAAGGTCTACCTCATTTTCATCAATCTGTTCTTTAAATTCTTTATTATCTTTCATAGTACTTGAGACGATCTCACAATTCGCCATCCTCCAACAAAGATTATCTAGGTTTTAATTTATATGATCAAATAGAGTTTTAAATCTGTTTTCCCAATTATGATCTGAATGAGCTCTATCCATTCCCGCCATAGCTATTTTTCTAGCTTCAGAAAGGTTAGTCGTATAATACCTAGCTTTATCAATCATTTCATATTCATTATTAAATGAGACAACCTCTTTGTCCGGCTCAAAGAAATAACTTAACTCATCTGAGTTTTGCGTCAGAAGCATCGAGCCTGAATGCGGTATCTCAAAGTCTCTAAAATTACATCCCAAAACTACTTTAGGGTTCATAAAGTCATTATTAACTCTTGATTCTGGAAAATTTAGCGAAATTTCTGATCTTCCAAGAATTTCAAAATATTCCTTGTCAGAGGGCACACCACCAACATTGCATAATTTATTTATCTGCTTTTTTAAAATCGCTCTTTGTGTTTTATCTAAATTATCCAGTCTAATATCCTCTTCGAAATATAGATACACTATTGGGGCAATGTACTGTCTCAGTAAATTACTTATGTTATTTTCAAATTTCCATTCAGGACCATACAGTCTTAGTTCAATATCTGACTGCAAAAGCCTCCATATATAATATGGCCTTCTTCCATAGGCGCTCCCAACAAAAGAAATGTTTATATCTTTATTCTCTCTGGGTGAGTACAGCTTGCTATTAGCTGCCATTGGGAGCCAATATGATTCTGCTCCGACTGATTCATAAAGTTCCTTATGATCATGAGAAATATAAGTGTTCAGGTTAATGTGAGGAGAATTAATTTTATGTAATAAATCGAACTGATGAGCATTACATGTCCAGTTAATTGTAAATACCTTATCTTCGAGTTCTTTATAAAGTTCAGGTAATACAAGTGTGTCAGTTAAAAATCCAAGAAAATAATCAAATGGCCCATTTTTCTCAAAGTATTCAATTATGTGATTTGTTAATAGCTCTTTTCTTTTTAATTCATCCATAGATTTGCTATGAGAAATGACGTCGTCAAAGTTGATGAGGCTTACATCATGACCCAGCATTTTTAGAGACCCAAAAATATTATCCACCCAACTTGTGCTGTCAGGAACTGGTGCAGCCGCAGAACCCATGCATAGTAATATCTTCAAATTATCACTCATAATAAATTGTCATACATCAGAGTTAATATAATAAATCCCATAGTTATCATAAAAAACCTTTGCAACAATAGAAACTTATTAGAATGCATATCTAATATTGCAAGCAGCGGAATCGCTATAGAATAATAAACTGTATGCTTTCCGCCGTATACTAAGATCCCAGAAAGAAAATACAACAAAAAGAAAATGATTATAACGAGTTGCATTTCATTTGGGCTTTTGTTTGATAAAAAAAGTATTAAGCTAATATAAAAACAGATATTGAAAGATGATGTGAGATATTGAGGTAGATGAAACTCTACACCCGGCACATTCATAAAAATTTGCGACCAAGGAAATGGTCCGACGAGAGCATAAAAAAATGAAATTGGAAGGCTTGCTATTTTACTCAAGAAGTTTATATCTAAAAATCTACCCAGGAATATCTCTATAAGGTAATTTATTGTCAGAATTCCAAAGAATGCGATAAATAATACAATTACCAAATTAGACTTCTTGAATCTGTTGAAGTTATAAGCCAAATCATAAATAAAACTTGACGCAAAACCAGAAATAAGAGGGATAAAGAAATATACATCCCTATGAAGACTGGATAGCCAACTTGCAAATATTGTTATAAAAATCTTGAAAATTCCAAAGCGATAGTAAGAAACAACTAAGAATACTGCATAAAGTATCAGAAATTGTCCAACGGTGTCTCTTGCTAATATTGAAGTAATTATCTCGAATGGTTGAAAACACATAATAAAGAAACAAAATGAAGCATTTTTGACATTCCTATTAACTCTATAGGAAGTAAAATAGAGAATGTAGGCGGCAAGTATTGTGATTAGAGAGTTAAGTGTTGCTACACTTAGAATCTTTGTGCCCCCAATTAAAAATATAAGAGACATTGCTAATAACATTTCATAATTCTTATTATTATCTGCATAGCCTTGAACAAGGTCAGCCTCCATATCGCCAGATAATCCTTGACTAAAGACATCCATAGACTCAAACATCCAAATATATTCTGCTAAATAGTAAAAGTCAGCATTAGTTGAGCTTAGATATTCACCATCAAAGAAATATAAATAGTGGAAAACTCCAATAGATAATCTGAGTAAATAAAAAAATATTGCATAAAAAAGAATCTTCTTTGGGAGATGAGCTCTAAACATATAAGAAAATAAACTTATTGCTACAAGGCCAGCTATTGAAGCTATAGCTAGGCTGATTCCATTATTCATTTCATTATAAGAAAACGACAAAATAGCAAGATAAGCTGATATTGCTAATAGGAGACCAAGAGTCACCCTTATTGGAAAATTTTTATTATCCAACTGAATTGCCCCGATTAATGAACTTAGATGAGATT
>MDSW01188379.1_pt1 | contig 30385 bp, 25 predicted proteins | sample 811171 | NCBI WGS metagenome assembly MDSW01 (sample SAMN05326641, study PRJNA326480) | marine metagenome | isolation source: seawater | place: Atlantic Ocean: North West | collected 2012 | reverse complement strand
GATTAAATGCGCAATTAATGTAAGATTTGCAAACAATTCATACATTTAATATATTAACTAAAATTATAGGCACCTGGCAACAGAACGCCCCTTTTAATTTTGCAATGATAAAATTATTTTACTTTCTTCTGAATATTTAAATAACGAACATAATGCGTCAAACCAGGTATTGGATACTCACTTTCTTTTGTAATTTTATTATGTTTTTTTTTAAGAATTTTATTTTCTTTTTCGTACATTTTAATTATTTCAACCTGTTTCTTTGAAATTTCTTTCATAGCTCTCCAAGAAATTGACATGTAGGACTCGTTTTCATGTATGTAAATTTGTTTTTGATAAATAAGGTCTCCGGTATCAACTCCATCATCAATATGAAATATACTGTAACCAATTTTACTTTGATCTTGATGATAAATTGCCCAAAAAGGAGAATGTGCTCCTCTATAGTTTGGTGTTATCCCCGGATGTCCTCCGATAATTAGCTTTAATGACGAAATATTTCTTATGGATTTTCCAACCCATCCGTCAGAATGTACAATAATTATATCAGGATTTAGTTCTTCTATCCAATTAAGTGTTTTTTGATCATTATATGATTTAGTAAAATATAAAGGTTCTTTAATATTTTTTTTTATATTCTTACATTCTTTTATGTTGAAAATTTTCTCTAGCCTTTCTTTATCAGAAAGAAAATTTATCATTTTATAAAATATTCGTCCAAGAATTTGATCAATAACAACAAATATCCCTTTTTTTTTTAAATTTTTCCAAATTACATTTATCGGTAAACCTAAAAAAGAATTGTCGTAAACACAAACCCCAGCTATATTTAAGTTTGATTTTTTGAAATCAACAACAGTATTCCAATTCCATAATTTATTTCCTATCAAAAGAAGTACTTTGTATTTCTTTTCATTAATCATGATAAATTAAGAACCATGTCGAATTTTTACATATAATGGGTAAAGTGGACCTAATAAAAATCTTATAAAATTTTTTATTCTTCTTATTAGCATCTCTTTTGCAAAACCTCGATTATTTGCAAGCCTTCTTACTTTAGATATTTTTGTTCCTACTTTAGGACATACTCTACCAATTAAGGTCAGATCATTTTTTTTCCATAATTTATTTGTAGGCTCTGAGGTGAAAAGATATTTTATATTTGATTGTTGTGCAGATAAAATAGTTCTTTTATCCATATCTCCTCCAGGTATAGATCCACAACTTATTTTAGTATTCAAAATTTGTTCTAAAATATTAATGCTAGTTGACCACTCCTCAACCATTTCCCTAATAGTCAATTTATTAAATGGTGTAGGATGACTGTGAGAATGAGAACCTATTACATGTCCTCTTTCAAATAATTCCCTAATATTGTTTTTGTTTAAAAACGTATTTTTACCAATCATAGATGTTGTTATAAAAAAATGTGCTTGCCAATTATTTTTTTCTAAAACATCAGCAATATACATTGCAGATTTTCCTCCATCATCAAACGTTAACATTATTTTATGTTTTTCAGACTTAATATTTATATCTTTTATCGTACTTGGAATAATTTGAGTGTCTTTAATTACTTCAATATTTTTAACAAAATCCTCCTCTTTATGCTTGTATGGGATATTAGACTTTCTTAAAAATCCTGTTGAATTGGGATTGTTACTTACTTCATGATATAAAAAAGTCACTACATCCCTATACATAATGCAAATATAACTAATTATTTATTTTATTGGAAATGATAATTTGCCTTTACTAATCTTGATTACTTAAAAAATATACTTATCACCTAGATAGATTAATATTCCAACAGCTATACCTAATAAAATCCAATAATAATTATCTTTTATCATGCTACAAATTTAGTTAAATCAGGTTTAAAATAATTAGGCCCTTTCATTACCTTGCCTTTATCGTTATAGATTGGTTGTCCATCTGGGCCCAATTTACTCATATTAGAGTTTTGTACTTCTTCAAAACATTTATTTAAATCAATTCCAAACGCGTGACCAGCTCCATATGTAACATAAAGTATATCAGTTAGTGCATCGGCTACTTCTTTAATATTTTTACTATCTATTGCCTCTTTTAACTCACCAAGTTCCTCTTCTATAAGGTCATATCGTAAAGATGTAATCTTATCATCAGGAAAACCTGCTTTTTTTCTGACTTCTTGACCAAAAGTTTGCATAAATTTTCTAACACTTTCAAAATTATTCATTTCTTATCCTTTATATTTTATAATTTTTAAATATTAAATAAGAGTGTATTATAAGCATGAATCAAATATGAAATACAGAATAGAATTTGATAGTATTGGAAAAATAAAAGTTCCTGGTGATAAGTATTGGGGAGCCTCCACTGAAAGGTCTAATAAATATTTTAACATCGGAGATTTTTTAGTCAGACCTTTAGTAATTCACTCAATTGCAATTATTAAAAAAGCAGCAGCTATTGTTAATATAAAAAATAAAGATTTAGATCCAAAAATAGGTAAATATATTATTAAGGCCGCAGATGAAGTTATTAAAGCAAAACATGATAGTCATTTTCCTTTAAAAGTTTGGCAAACAGGTTCCGGCACACAAACTAATATGAATGTTAACGAAGTAATTGCAAATAGAGCTATCCAAATGATGGGAGGAAAATTAGGATCAAAAAAACCAGTTCATCCAAATGACCATGTTAATAAATCGCAATCCACTAATGATGTTTTTCCAACAGCAATGCATATTGCCATTGCTTTAAAAGCTAAAGAAAAACTTTTACCGTCACTAAGATTATTAGAGAAGGAATTAGCAAAAAAAACAAATGAATTTAGAAATATAGTAAAAGTGGGAAGGACGCATTTACAAGACGCAACTCCCCTTACTTTAGGTCAAGAATTTTCTGGTTATCACGAACAGCTCAAAAAATGTATTGTTAGAATAGAAAATTCATTAAAAGAAATACATAGTTTAGCTCAAGGTGGTACTGCTGTAGGAACGGGTCTTAATACAAGAAAAAATTTTGATAAAAAAATTATTAAGGAAATAAGTAAAATTACTAAAATTCCATTTAAACCTGCTAATAATAAATTTGCAGCCCTAGCAGCTCATGATGAAATTGTAAATTTTTCTGGAACGTTAAATACTACTGCGGTTTGTTTAATGAAAATTGCAAACGACATTAGATTTTTAGGCTCTGGGCCTAGAGCAGGTTATGGTGAACTTATACTGCCTTCTAACGAACCGGGTTCATCGATAATGCCTGGTAAGGTAAACCCAACTCAATCTGAAGCTGTTACAATGGTATGTGTGAAAGTTATTGGAAATCACAATGGTATTACTATGGCTGGTTCTCATGGACACTTTGAATTAAATGTTTTTAAACCTCTAATCATTCATAATATTTTACAATCAATTGAAATTATGAGTGACTCTTCGAAAACTTTTGCATTGTATTGTGTAAGAGGAATAAAAGCAGACAGAAAAAGAATAAAATATTTATTAGATAATTCTTTAATGTTAGTTACAGCTTTGGCGCCAAAAATTGGATATGACAAAGCAGCTCTGATAGCAAAAACGGCACATAAAAATGGAACTACTCTTAAAGAAGAAGTGGTTAAAGCAGGTTTGATAAAAGAGAAAGAATATGAAAAAATTATGAATCCGCTTAAAATGACGAAACCAAAATAAATTAAGATATTTCGATAAGAAATTCTTTAATTTTTTTATAGCTAAAGATTTCTATAAAATTTTTGTCAAATAAATAAGTTTCGAAAGTTTCTTTATAATACTTTAAATCTTCTTTTGTAGTATTATCTTCATCATTAATTAAAATTTTAGTAAAATTTATTTTTTTATTAAAAATATTTAAATTTCCTTCAACATCTACTTTCAAATTTTTAACTTTAAGTTTTCTTTTTATTGAAAATTCATTCAGAAATTTTTCAATATTTTCAGATATAAGCGAACATTCAAAAAATAATAGTGGAAATTCCTCCAAAAGATTTATATTTCCCCTACAATCAATAAAATTATCAGAAATAGAAAAATTTTTTTTGTAATTTATTCTTCCATAAGCTAACTCGATATTTAAATTTAAATCTTCTATTAAACCTCTAGTGAATTTTTTTGACAAAAAATTAATATTATTTTTTCCATTAATTTTTTTAATCATGTCTTTAAACTCAATTATTTTATCTAATTTTAGATTTTTAATTATATTAAGATTCAAATCCTCAATAACGATATCTGAATTTATAAATAAAAATGGTTTAAGAACAATTAAACTTTCATTATTAAAAGACAAATTTTTGCTTCTAAAATAAGCATTAAGAATCTTTAGTTTAAAATCATTATAAATAAAATTAAACTTTATATTAGTATTAAGAATTTTTGATTTAAAAATACCGCTTAATAAGTTTGCGTTTTCATTATTATCAAAATTTATTTCGGAGGAAAAACCAGAGTTAATCAGCTTAAAATCGATCTTATCAAAATTTTCATTTATTTTTAATTTAAATTTTTTATCAAAAATCTCACCTTCTATTAAATCTCTACTATATCCGTAGTTTGAGAATTTAATTTTTTTAATTTCAACCAAGCTATTATTATTATCTTTTAACTTCAGATTTAAATTAATTAGATTAAATTTTTTTTTTTGACTAAATAAAAATTTCTTAAGAGTTTTGAAATCTGAGATATCTTGACTAATGCTAATATCGCTCAAATATATTTTATTTAATTGAAAATTATTAAAATTATAAATACTAATTAGTTTTGGTTTTAATTTAAGGTTCTGAACAAACAACCTTGCTTTTGATGATTTTATATTTCCTTCAACATTATTAATGGAGAGAGTAGGTGAAGGAAACGACTTATATTTAATACTATCATAATCATTGATTTCATAATTATAATTTTCAAGCAAATAATTTTTAATAGCTTGAGCTCTTTTTTCGTAATTGAAAAAATTTGGTAATATTAAAAATATGGTAATAGAAATAATGAATATAAGTAATAAATATCTAAGAAAAAAAATAAATCTAAAGAATCTAGAGTACTTGTTGTGTATTATTTTAAAAAAATTATTTATCATTTTTTTTATTTTTATAACTAGTATATAAATAAATTTTCCCTCGTATGAATAACATAGATAATTTAATTGAAAACCTTAACAAAGAACAAAAAGAAGCAGTTCTAAACACTGAGGGACCCAATTTAATAGTAGCAGGAGCCGGGTCGGGAAAGACAAGAGTTTTAACAACACGACTAATTCATATCATTGATAAAAAGAAAGCATGGCCTAATCAAATTTTATGCGTAACTTTTACAAATAAAGCAGCAAAAGAAATGCAAAACAGAGTTATGCAATATGTTAAAGGAAATTCCAATGCTGTGCCTTGGTTAGGTACGTTTCACTCAATTAGTGTAAAATTCTTGAGAAGACATGCTGAGGCATTAGGATATAAAAGCAATTTTACAATTTTAGACACAGATGATCAAAAAAAATTAATTAGGAACATTGTAAAGGGAGAAGATTTAGATGCTAAGAAATTTTCTCCTCAGTTAATAATATATCATATTGATCAGTGGAAAAATAAAGGTCTTTTACCAAAGGATGTTAAAATAGAAAAATCGGGTTCAATACTTAAATCTGTATTAAAAGTGTATGAAGTTTACCAAAACAAAGCTAAAGATCTTAACGCGTTTGACTTTGGTGATTTAATTTTATTTTGTGTAAAATTATTTGAAGATCATAAAGATATTAAAGAAATTTATCGAAAAAATTTTAAATATATTTTGGTTGATGAATTTCAAGATACCAATTTCATTCAAAATAAATGGTTAAACCTTTTAGTAAATGATAAGGAAAATATTTGTTGTGTTGGAGACGATGATCAATCTATTTACAGTTGGAGAGGCGCCGAAATTAAAAACTTTCTAACATTTGATAAAATTTATAAAAATTGTAAAGTATTTAAATTAGAACAAAATTATAGATCAACAAAAAATATTTTAGAAACTGCTTCAACTTTAATTTCAAATAATTCTAACAGGGTTGGTAAAAAATTATGGTCTTCAGCAAATCAAGGAGAATTAGTAAAATTAAATTGTTACAGAACTGGTAAAGAGGAAGCTCAAGGTATTAGCGATATAATAGAAAAAAAAATCAAAAAAAAATATTCTTATAACGATGTATCAATTCTAGTACGAGCTATTTATCAAACCAGGGAATTTGAAGAAAGATTTCTTCAGGTTGGGATTGGTTACAGAGTTTTAGGAGGTATAAAATTTTATGAGAGAGCAGAAATTAAAGATGCTGTATGTTATCTTAGAATTATTAATCAAAAATTTGATGATTTAGCTTTAGAAAGAGTTATTGGGTCACCTAGAAGAGGTATTGGTGAAAGCACATTAAATCAAATTTATAATTTCGGAAAAAAGAATAATATTTGTTTAGAAGACTCTATTGTAAAAATGATAGAAAACGGAAACTTTAAACCAAAAATTAAAACCTCGCTTAGCCAATTAATTAACTTAATACATAAATGGCGTAAAGACTCCTTAACTATGAAACATTTCGACTTGTTGAAAATGGTATTAGACGAGTCAGGTTACTCCTCAATGTTGAAAAATAAAAAAGATTTAGAGAATGAAAACAGGCTTGAGAATTTAAAAGAATTGCTCAGAGCTATGCAAGATTATGATAACTTGCAAAGTTTTTTAGAGCATGTAGCTTTAGCTACTTCAATTGATCAGGAATGGGAGGGAGCAAAAATTAATTTGATGACTATGCATGCTGCAAAAGGTTTAGAATTTGATGTAGTTTTCCTACCAGGATGGGAAGAAGGGCTATTCCCTCACCAAAAATCGTTAGAGGAAAAAGGTGATTTTGCTTTAGAGGAAGAGAGAAGATTGGCCTATGTTGGGATTACAAGAGCGAAAAAAGAGGCATATTTATCTTTTGCGATGAAAAGAGCTTTTCACGGAGATTGGATGGATGCTTTACCCTCAAGATTTATAAATGAAATACCTGAAAATAGTGTAGAAAAAAATGAAATTAACTCTAGCGATGATAATGATTTTGACTTCAATCAAGATAATTCAATTGAATTTGATGAAGAATACAGAAGCCCTGGGTGGGATAGGTACAAAAAAAATAAAATACTTAAATGGAAAAAATAAAAAAATTAAGGAACATTTTTAAGAAAGAAAAAATTGATGGATATATAGTTCCAAAAAATGATGAGTTTTTTGGAGAATATATTCCAGATCATAATGATAGATTGAAATTTATTTCAAATTTTTCAGGTTCATATGGTTTCGTTGTGATATTAAAAAATAAAAATTATTTGTTTGTTGATGGAAGGTACACTTTACAAGCTAATAATCAATGCAAAAAGTTTTTTAAAGTGATTACAATTCCTGATAAAATGCCCTATGAGATTATAAAAGAAAAAAAATTATTAATTGGATTTGATCCAAAATTATTTACAAAAACAACTCTTTCGATATTTTTAAATAGATCTAATTTTAAATATAAACCGATAGAAAAAAATTTAATTGATAAAATTTGGAAGAGAAAAATAAATATAAATAGAAAAAAATTTTTTAAATTACCTGAAAATTCTGTAAGTGAAAAATATAGTTTAAAATTAAAAAAAATTAATAGTTATCTAAAGAAAAAAAAAGCTGATTTTCTATTAGTGACTGCCAGTGAAAATAATGCTTGGCTGCTAAATATCAGAGGTCACGATACAAATTATACTCCAATACCATATAGCTATATATTGATAAATAAAAATAAAAAAGTAAAATTTTTTTGTGATTTAAAAAAAATATCATTTTCTTTAAAAAAAAATTTTAAAGAAATCGAATTTATTGATATCAAATTAATTCAAAAAATTCTTTCTGAAATAAAAAATAAAAAATTTATTATTGATAAAAATACTTGTTCGTTTTATTACGAAAATATCATTTACAAACAAAATAAAATTTTGAAATTAAATGATCCAATCTATCATCTAAAAGCTTTTAAAGGAAAAAAAGAAATAGAGAATATCAAAAAAGCTCACATATTTGACGGAGTAGCATTAACGAAGTATTTATTTTGGTTAAAGAAAAATTTCAATAAAATAAAAATTACTGAAATGAGTGCATCAGACAAATTATTTCAATTTAGGAAAAAAAATAAAAAATTCAAGTTTTCAAGTTTCCCTACTATCTCAGGATCTGGACCAAATGGAGCAATAATCCATTATAAAGCAACTAGAGAAACCAATAGAAAATTAAAGAAAGGTGATATCTATCTTGTTGACTCTGGCGGACAATATGAATTTGGAACTACTGACGTGACTCGTACAATTTCTTTAAAAAATTCAAACAAAAGAGTTAAAAATATTTTTACTAAAGTTCTTAAAGGACATATTGCTGTCGCTAATTATAAATTGAAAAATAATACATCTGGTTCTAAAATTGATTATTGTGCAAGGAAATATTTGAAGCAAATTGGTTTAAACTATGCGCATGGTACTGGTCACGGCGTAGGATATTATTTAAATGTGCATGAAGGGCCTCAGGCTATATCAAAAAAAAACAAAATTTATTTACAGGAAGGAATGGTCGTATCTAATGAACCAGGTTATTATGAAAAAAATAAGTTTGGAATAAGAATAGAAAACTTAATTTACGTTAAAAAAGACAAGAATAAAAAACGCTTTGAAAACTTAACCATGGTGCCAATTGATAAAGATTTAATAAACATTGAGGACCTTAATGGAAATGAAAAAAAATGGCTTAACAATTATCATAAAAATGTTTTTAGAAATTTAAGGGATCATATGAATAAAGTAGAAATTGCGGAACTAAAAGTTGCTTGTTCAGCTATCTAAAATTTTATTCCAGTCATTTTCAAGAATAATTTTTATTTTTAATTCTTTTGCCTGATCAATTTTCTTTTTAGTAGGTTTAGAGTCACCAACTACTAAAAAGTCAAGTTTTTTGGAAATTGATCCTAATACCTTTCCTCCATTGCTTTCTGCAATTGCTTTTGCTTCAGATCTACTCATATTCTTAAACCCGCCAGTGAACATCAATTTTTTATTGGAAAACTTACCTCCAGTATTCTTTAAAGAGTAATTTCGAATAATTAGTTTACTTATTAAATCATTAATTATTTTATTATTTGTATTGTTGGAAAAAAAATTATTTAAGGATTGAATTTGAGTCTCTCCAATACCATCTAATTCAGCTAAATTATTTAAAATTTTTTTTCTATTTTTTAAATAAAATAATTTTGAAAACTCTTTAATCGAGCTAAAAAAACTTGCTAAAATTTTTGCATTTTCTTGCCCGATATGCCGAATACCAATGGAAAAAATAAACTTGTCAAGCAAAATTGATTTTGATTTTGTTATAGCTTTTTTTAAATTATCAATTGAAAGATCGCCCCATCCATCAAGCTTTTTAATTTTACCATAATCTAAATCAAAAATATCGGATGGTTTTTTAATTAAATTCAATTCCCAAAATTGATCAATAACCTTTTTTCCAAGACCATCAATATTAAATGCCTCCTTAGAAACAATGTGTTTTAATTTTTCTTTGGCTATAAACTTACAATCGTATCCCTTTAAACATCTTCTAACCGCATCAAGTTTTTTAGTGCTTTTGCTATACTCTTTTTTTGTTTCAGCTCCACATAAACACTTATTTGGGAAGATAAATTTTTTACTTTGTTTATCTCTTTCTTTTTTATCAACGGAGACTACCTGAGGAATAACATCTCCAGCTCTTTGAATTATTACTTTATCGTTTATTCTTATATCCTTTCTCTCAATTTCATCCTCATTGTGTAAAGTTGCATTTGATACTACCACTCCTCCAACAGTAACTGGTTCAACTTTTGCTACAGGTGTTATTGCTCCAGTCCTACCTACCTGAATAACAATATTTTTAATTCTAGTAATAGCTTTCTCAGCTGAAAATTTATACGCTGTTGCCCAACGAGGCGAGTTAGATGTATTGCCTAATCTTTTTTGTAAATTTAAATCATTTACCTTATAAACAATACCATCAATATCATAGTTTAATGATGAGCGTTCTTGATTAATTTTTTCATGTTGTTTTTCAATTTGCTCTAAGCCTTTAACAATTTTTGCTGATGGGTTTGTAATAAAATTCCAATTAGATATTTTTTCAAGAAATTCAGACTGAGTTTTAAATATCATTGGCTCGATTGCTCCGAATCCATAAGCAAAATATTTAAGTGGAATTTTTGCTGTTTCCTTTGGATCTTTTTGTCTAAGTGATCCGCCAGCAGCATTTCGAGGATTTGCAAATTGATCTTTGATACTGATAAAATCTTTTTTTCCTATGTATATTTCACATCTAATTTCTAATAATTTAGGAACTTCTGAGGACTTAATAATTTTTGGAATTTCATTTATAGTTTTTAAATTCTCTAAAATATCTTCACCCACTATGCCGTCCCCTCTTGACAATCCTCTTTTTAATTTTCCATTCTCATAAATCAAAGTCGCTGAGATACCATCAATTTTAGGCTCAGAAAATAATTCAATATCTTTATTTTTATAGTTTAAAAAATTATTTATTTTTTTGAGAAAATCTTTCATATCATTTCTATCAAAAGCATTTGACAATGAAAGCATGGGTTTTAGGTGATGTATTTTTTTAAATTTATTTAAAGGAGTTGCACCTACATTATTATCTAGCAAACTTAATTTCTTTAAAAATGAATACTGTTTTTCTAAGTTTAATACCTCTTTTTTTAAATAATCATATTCTTGGTCAGAAATTTGAGGATTATCATGGTTAAAATAAAGATTATTATGCTTTTTTATTTCAGAGATTTTCTTTTTATAATCTTTAAGTAAAATATTTTTACTTTTCATTGTGTCATTTAATTTTTTTTAATATTTTTTGAATAAAGTTCTTTTCATCTTCTGATTCTTGTTTTTCAATAATTTTATATTCCTTATTTAAAATTTTGTATGATTGCTCATACCATTTACTAGAATTATAATTATATCCTAGAATCGTTGCATACTTTTTTGCCTCTTTTTCCACTCCGATATGATAATAAATTTCAACCAGTCGATGGAGTGCCTCTTCAATAAAAATTGTTTTACTATACTCATCAACTATTATTTTTAATCTATTAATTGCTGGTATCCATTTTTTTACAGAAATATAGTATTTAGCAACATAAAGCTCTTTTGAGGCAATCTGATTAATAATTAGATCTTTTTTAAACTGAAGGTCAATTGCATAATCACTATTAGGATATTCAGATAAGAAAAAATCTATCTTGTCTTTTGCTTTTAGAAGAGGTTCGATATCTTTTTTTTCGTCTCCAATTTGCTCGTAGTATATGATTGCTGTCAAATAGTGAGCATAAATTACATTTTTATCTGCAGGATATTTTTTTAAATATTTATTTATATTTTCTAAAGCTTCATTAAAAAAATTTATTCCGTATAAACAATAGCTTGCCATAATTGCAGATTTTGCTGCAAACTCAATAACATCAAAGTTCAATTCCGCTTCTGTAAATTTTTTTTCTGCATAAAAATAATCTCCTTTCTCAAAAGCAGTATAAGCTTCCTCATAAACTGCATATGGATCAACTCTTGAAGTTGGTTCATAAGTCACGTCTTTGTTAGAACATGAAATTAAAAATAACGTGATTAAAAAAATTAATGATTTCTTTACCATTGCTATTTTAATAGCAAATTTATTATAAATGGTAAATTTTATTGATAACTAAGCGTTAACAGCAATCTTATTTGACTGGTAAGAATTAAGTGTTTTTCCAGTAATATTGACTTTTTCGTTTTCTATTATTGTAAAACTATCTTTTAATTTAAATATTTTTCTTAAAAACATATTTGTTAACTCATGTCCACCTTGATTACATATTACTTTCCCACAAATTCTAAATCCTGATAATACAAAATCCCCAGCTAAATCTAGAATTTTGTGATTTACGAATTCTTTTGTATTTCTTAGCCCTTCTTTATTTAGCACCTCGTCTGCACCAACTACTATAGCATTATCCAAAGACCCACCTTTAGCTAAACCAAGTTTTTTTATACTTTCAATATCTTCAAATAAACAAAAAGTTCTCGACTCAATAATTTTATTTAGATTATTTTCTTTAAAGTCTACTAAATTTCTTTGGTTTCCTATTATTTTATTTTTGTAATTAAGAGTAAAATCAACTTTAAGACTTTCACTTGGTTCTATAGATATTTTCTTTTCTCCAAAATTAAGTTCAATTTTCTCTAAAATTTTTAAGAATTTTCTTTTCTTTTCTAAAACTTTCAATTTTAATTTTTTAAATACTCTTGAAAAATCTTTAGCTGATCCATCCATGATCGGCACTTCTTCATTATCAATTTCAATTATCGCGTTATCAATTCCTCTGATGTATAAAGCTGCTAATAGATGTTCAACAGTTGAAACTCTAACGTTAAATGCATTTTCTAGTGTTGTGCATAATTTAGCTGAGGATACGTTCTCATAATTGGCTTTTATGATGTTATTTTTACTTAAATCTATTCTTTTAAAAATGATTCCCTGGTCATTGCCTGCTGGTAAAATAGTAATCTTACAATTTTTCCCAGAATGAAGCCCTACGCCTTTAAAACTTACGGGTGTAGAAACTGTTTTTTGATAAATTTCTTGCATTTCAAGGGTTATACTCAAGAATTCAAATAATCTTAAAACAACTAATGTTTCTAAAAATAACAATTTAATTGAACAATGTTTCAAAAAACCTAGAAATTATAGATTTTTTTACATTAGCTATAGGTATAGCCTCTTTTTTCCAACCAAATTGGACTATTTTATTAAGGTTGTTTACTGCAACTTCAGTTGAAAAATTTTCAAGATATTTTAGCTCATTTTCTTTCGGAGAAAACGAAATATCATATAACTCTTTCATGTTATCATAATGAGATTTGTCAGTAAGTTCTAAAAAAATAATACTTGATGTTTCAACAAAATTTTTAAAATTAATATTTTTCAATAAAATTTTTTCAGCAATTTCTTTTATTCTTGCAAATGCAATTTCATAAATTAACTTTTTTCTTATTTTTTTATTTATTTCTCCTTCAAGAATTTTTTTTTCTATAAGTTCACTCTCAGGTATTTTGCTATTAAATTTAAATTTTGAAATGATTTTTTTTACAGTTTCTAGACTAAGTGATGTTATTTTTGAAATATCTTTTGAAATAATTTCAAAACCGAAATCAAAATTTTGTTCAAATTTTAAAGCATCATTTTCAAAGTAAAAAACTTTTGAGTTGTTTTCGTTAATTTTTATATAGAAAAAAGTATCAATCCCAGGATTCATATTGCTAATGTAAGCTCCCTCCACATAACTTTTTAGAAAAATTTTTTTAATTTTTAAATTTTGTAAATTAAAAATGTTATCTAAATTTTTATAGTCATTATTATTGATTAAACAAAATGATAATTCATGAGCATAGAGGTCACCAAATAAACCAATCGGTGGATTAATAATTTTTTGTTTATCTAAAAAAAAATTAGAATTAAATATATGTAAAATAGTTTTTTTGCTTTCAACATCATTTATAGAAGATTTAAGTGAATTTAAAATGTAAGTAATGTTTTCTCTCAAAACTTGAGATCCATTTAATTTTTTAAATCCAGTAAAATTAATGAATGTTATATTAAAGTCATTTAGAATTAAGAAAACATCTTTAAATATGCATTTAAATTTTTTTTCTAATGAAAAAATATTTTCTTTTAAAACTTTTGAAAAAAGTTCGTAATTAAAAATATTAGACTTATCAAAATTTAATACTGGTACAACAAACTTATCGATAGAAACAAGTTCATTTTTTTCATCGATCTTAGCGACTATAAAAACAAATTGTTTAAAATAAATTTCAATAAATAATCTTGGCTTTAAAATATTTGCGTTCATTTTAAAATTAATTGGTCATCAATTCTATAATCGAAAATTTTATATTTTTTAAATTCGTTACGATATTTAATATCTAAAAAGTTTTTTAAACTTTCAATGTAATTTATTGATGGGAGTTTGATAGTTTTTTCATCTTGAGTAATTAAATCCCATCTATTCGACTCAAAAAAATAATATTTTTTAATTGATTCTAAAGGAAAATTAACTTTTTTTAAATTGTAATAAAAAATTTGAAAATCTTTTTCATTGCCAAATATAATTGGAAGATCTTTATATATATGTAAATTTTCAAATTTAATTAGTTCAATTTTTTCACTTAAATAAAATCTTTCTTTTTTTTTTTGTAAAATTGCAATTGGTTTCTTTTCGAAAATTTTGATTATCAAAATGTCAGGATATTTTTTTTTAACTTGAAAACTCTCTATATATGTATTTTGTCTAAGAATTTTTTTAACTTTATCTAAATTTATGAAAACAAGATTCTCATTATAAATACTTAATAGCTCTTTTTTAATATCTGTTTCAGATAATAAATTGTTATTTTCAATTTGAATAATTTTAATTTTAAATTTTTCGATTGTAATTTCTTTTTGGGAGATAAATGTTGTAAATAAAATTAAAAGGGAGATCCCTATAATAAAACGTTTAGTCATTTATTAATACTTGCATCTAGTAAAATTTTCTCAACTAAATCTTCAAAGGATATACCCTTATAATTTGATATCTCTGGTACTAAAGATAAACTTGTCATCCCAGGCTGTGTATTTATTTCTAACAAATAAAAATTATTTTTATAAAATTTAAAGTCTGATCTAGTTACTCCTCTGCACCCTAATATTTTGTGTGTTTTTTTTGAAATTTTCAAAACCTGATTATATTTTTTTTTAGACAACCTTGCTGGCATTACATGTTGTGTCTTTGCCTTTTTTGTATATTTTGCCTTATAATCATAAAATTCTCTCTTAGGAATTAATTCTATTGCGCCGATCGGTTCACCATTAATCACTGCTGCTTGAATTTCTTGCCCGCCAATATACTCTTCGATAATTAAATTATCATATTTTTTTAATAAATTTTTAATTGTTTTAAAAAGTTTTTTTTTATTTTTACAAACAACAACACCAAGGCTAGATCCTTCATTAATTGGTTTTGAAACTATTGGAAATCTTATTGTCTTTTGACTTAATTGTCTTTGTACTAAGTTTTTATGAAAATTTGATTTATTAATTGATATAAATTTTGGAGTTTTGATATTATTTTTTATGAATATTTCTTTCGATATAATCTTATTCATAGCATTAAACGAGCTTACAACCCCTGAATGCGTATATGGAATTTTTAAATACTCAAAATAACTTTGAGCAACACCATCTTCGCCATCTCTACCGTGTAAGGCATTGAAAATAACATCTATTTTTTTTTTGTCTATTAGATTAAAATTTCTCACTTTTGGATCAAACGTTGATACCTTGTATCCGCGTTTTTTAAGTGCCTTTATACATGCTCTACCACTTTCTAAACTGATAGTTCTTTCACCAGATGTACCACCCAGAACAACTAAAACTTTTTTAAATTTTTTTTTACTCACCAATAATTTTAATCTCTAATTCTAAATTTATACCTGTTTTTTCGTATACTCTCTTTTTTACTTTTTTAATTAAATTTTCAATATCAGAAGATTTAGCGTTACCATTATTAACGAAAAAATTACAATGTTTTTCTGAAATCATTGCATCTCCCTCTTTGAAATTTTCACAACCTGCCTTCTTTATAAACATCCAAGCTTTTTTATCTTTACTTATATTTTTGAAAGTACTGCCACAGGTTTTAATTTTACTTGGCTGGGAATTTTTTTTTCTTTCAATAAAATCAGATTGTTTTCTTTCTATTTCATGCTTTTTTCCAATTTTGCCTTGAAATTTAGCTGATAAAATAATTAAATTATTAGGAAGATTTGTGCCTCTGTAAGAAAACTTAATATTTTCTTTTTTTATTTCTATCTCTGATAAATTATTTTTATCAATAGCCTTTAAAGATATAAGAACTTTAGAAATATCATTATCATAACAGCCACTGTTCATTACTATAGCTCCTCCTACTGATCCAGGTATACAAGATAAAAATTCTAGATTACTTAGATTGTTCTCTTTTGCAAAATTTGCTACTTTACGATCAAGCGTGGCAGCGCCCACATCCAATACGTCTTTATCAAGTATTTTTGTATAGGAAAAATTTTGACCTAATTTAATTACAGCTCCTTTAACACCATTGTCTCTAAAGAGAGTATTTGAGCCTGCCCCAATAATAATTGTTTTCAAGTTTCTTTTTTTTGCCTCATATAGAAATTTTATAAGTTGTTCTTTATCTTGTGCTTTGTAAAAATACTCTGCATTGCCGCCAAGATTAAACCAACTGTAACTTGAAAGTTTTACGTTTTCACTAAAATTGCCTTTAAATTTTTTTATAAAATCAGAATTTAAAATCATATTAAATACTTAAGTCCTGCCATCCATTTTGATATTATTCCGGCTCCCATTCCAATAATTATTTCATCGCTAATTAAATTTTTCTTTAAATACTTACTTAACTCTATTTCATTTTTTATAATTATCACTTGAGTATTTGAGTTTTTAGCAATCAAATTTGAAAACTTTAGCAAATCAAATTTCTCATTTTTTCTCTCTCCTGCAGCGTATAGAGGACATACAATGACTAAATTTGATTTAGAAAAACATTTAGAAAACTCATTTTTTAAAGATAATACTCTTGAGTAACGATGTGGTTCAAATACGCTTATGATTTTTCTATTGGGATTTACTTTATGAACTCCTTCTAAAATAGAACTTATTTCAGTAGGATGGTGGGCATAATCATCATAAAAATCATTTTTATTTTTTGAAAATACTTTAGTCATTCTTCTTTGAACTCCAGAGAAATTTTTAAGAGAGTTTTTAGCAAGGCTTAAGTTTGCGCCTAGATTTAAACAAACAATAAAGGCTGCTGCCGCATTAAGTACGTTATGCTTTCCTAATAGTTTTATATTTATATTTTCAATATTCTTTTTTTTCTTTTCTTTATCCTTAAAATATAAGTTGAAGGTTGTGCTTTCTGAATTGTATCTTTGAATTTTTACTTGAAAGTCAGCTCTTTTACTTTCACCGTATGTTATAATATTTTTAATTTTAATTTTATTCAAAATTTTTCTAATATAAATATTATCTATACATATAATTGATTTTCCTGTGGGAGGAGTTTTATTAATAAAATTTACAAATGAGTTTTCTAGATTTCGAAATTTTTTGTAAAAATCTAAGTGTTCATAGTCAATATTTGTAACTATTGAGTAATTAATTGGTAATTTTAAAAAACTTCCATCAGACTCGTCGGCTTCAAGGATGGCCCAATCTCCTTTTCCAAGCCTTGCATTACTTTTTAAAGAATTTATTACACCACCATTAATTATTGTAGGATCCAACTTTTGGTCTGATAAAATTTTAGCTACTAAAGATGTAGTTGTAGTTTTTCCATGAGAGCCGGTAACGATAATGTTTTTTTTAAGAGACACTGCATCAGCTAAGACCTCGGCTCTTGAATATATAGGTAGTTTGTTTTTTCTTGCATACTTTAATTCTGAGTTATTGCTTTTTATTGCAGTTGATTTGACGATAATAGTTGCATTTTTAACATTACTAGGAGAGTGACCTAAATAAATTTTTATTCCTGCTTTCGCACAGCTAATAGTATTTTTGTTTTTACTTTGATCACTTCCCTGTATTCGAAATCCCATATTTTTCATTATCTGAGCAAGACCGCTCATACCTATGCCTCCTATGCCAACAAAATGAATTATATCTTTTTGGCCTAAATTAATTTTTTTCATTAATAATTTTTTTTATTTGGGTATTAAAAGTTTTAAAAATATCTTTGTCAGAATATTGTCTTTGTTTATTTATAATACCTTTAAGCTGTGATTTATCTTGAAAAATTGACTTTATCAAATCGAACAATTTGTTTTTTATATCCTTTTCTCTCAATAAATATCCATAGCCTTTTTTTGCATAAAACTCTGCGTTTTTATGCTGATGATTATCGGCTGACGATGGTAATGGAATTGAAATAAAAGGTATCTTAACGTTTATCAATTCCCCTAGAACAGAGGCCCCCGAACGAGTGATTACTAAATTTGATTTTGAGTAGTAATCATTAATTTTATCTGTAAAATTAAATATTTCAAATTTAATTTTTGCTTTTCCGTAAAATTTTGATAATTGCTCATTTTGTTTCTTTTGGCATTGCTGAAAAACTTTTATTGAAAATTCTGTCTCCTTTAGCTTTTCGAAAACTTGTGGCAATTCATCTGCAAAAATTTTTGCAGCTTGGCTACCTCCTAGAACTAAAACGTTAATTTCATTAAAATTACTATTAACTTTATAAAGATCCGAATTTATAATTTCCTGCCTAACAATATTTCCTATTTCATATATCTTATGAACATATTTTTTTGGGATACCGTCAAGTTCTTTATAAGAAACAAATAATTTTTCAGCAAAAGGTAACAAATACTTATTTGCCTTTCCGATAATTAAATTGTTTTCGTAAATTATAAATTTAATTCTTAAAAAGAATGCAGCAATACATATTGGAAAAGATGAATAACCTCCAACCCCAATTATAATTGACGGTCTATTAAGTATTAAAAATAAAAAAGATTTGATTATTGAATAAACTATAATACTTATTGATAATATCATTGTAAAAATATTTTTTCTGATAAAAGGTGATGATGGAATTTTTTTCAAGTTTAGATTGATATAATTTTTTAGTATTTGAAAACCTCTATTATCTGTAGTTAAAATCAAATCATAATCTTGCTCTAAGTTATTTGCCAAACTATATGCAGGAAAAATATGCCCTCCAGTTCCTCCTGTAGCAATAATTATTTTTTTTTTAATCATAAAGATAAGCTTTATTCTTTGTATAGTTTAAAACTATTCCAGCTAAAATGGCGCTTCCAATTAAAGATGAGCCACCATAGCTTAAAAAAGGTAAAGTCATACCAGTTGTTGGTAGTAAGCTAGTATTAACCCCGGCATGTATGAATGTTTGAAATATTAATAAAGTAGCTAATCCACTTAAAGAAATTTTTAAAAATTGGTTTTCTTGATTAAAACAATTTTTTATAATTCTAAAAGATATATATAAAAAAATTAATAATATCATTATGGAGACTATTGAACCATATTCCTCAGATATGACTGCTATAATATAATCTGTGTGGGCTTCTGGAACACTTTCTTTCAAAATTCCTTCGCCCATTCCTTGGCCAGTCAAGCCTCCTAGTTTGATAGCATCAAGAGCTGAGGAAGATTGAAATTTATCTCCTTGGTTAGGATCAAAAAAAGTTATTAGTCGATTAGTTATATAACCAAATTTCTCTGGTAAAAAAAATAATAATGAACTTAAAGATATAAGAAATAGAGAGAAAAAAACGAATATAAAAACTAAGCTTACACCTGAAACAAACACTATCGAAACCCAACTACATATTAATAATATTGATTGGCCTAAGTCTGGCTGATCAATCAATAGAATTATTATTGAAAATAAAAGTATAAAACTAAGAATATACTTTAATTGTGAATTTTTAAATTTACTATTAGTAAGTACTTTTGCTGTAATTAAAACAAATAATGGTTTCAAAATTTCAATCGGTTGCAATCTAAATAAATACAAATCAAGCCATCTTTTAGCACCTTTTACTTCATGTCCAAATATTGGAACAAACGCTAATAATAAAAAAGATATTATAAATAATGGAATTACAAGTTTGATCATTGAGTGTGTATTCATTAAAGAGATTAAAATCATCATTGCTAAAGCTAAAAAAGTGAAAATCAGATGTTTAGTGAAAAAAAAATAGAAATCTTTGTTTAACCTTTCGCCAGCTAATGATGAAGTTGATGAATATGAAAAAAATAAACCTAAAAAAAATAATAATAAAAAACTAAATAAAATTTTTTTATCTATACTTCTCCAATAATCATTTAAAAAAAATTTAAATAAATTTTCTACCATAAATCATGCACAATCTTTTAAATTCATCTCCCCTTTGCTCAAAATTTTTAAATTGATCGAACGATGCAGCTGCTGGACTTAATAAAATGTAATTTTTTTTTTTTTGTTGTAAATCAATATCTCTAAAAATTTGAATGATTGAGCTTTTTAAATTTTTAGTGACAGAAAAAATTATTTTTTGTTTGATTTGATTTTTAAAAAAATTTGTATTTTTTCCTATTAAGTAACACTTAGCTATATTTTTTTTAAACTTAAGAATATTTATTTTATCATTTTTTTTTGGTAAACCTCCAGCAATCCAATAAATATTTTTTAAACTTGATAAAGCGGCTTGAGTAGCTTTAAAAGATGTCGCTTTCGAATCATTTATAAATGTAATATTTTTTCTTTTTAAGAAGATTTCGAATCTATGTGGCAAACCTCTAAATGACTTCATTGTATTTACGAAATGTTTGTTACTTATTTTAATTATTTTACAAAAGGTATAAATAAAACTCATATTTTCATCATTTATTATAGAATTTAAATATTTGTTTTTAATTAAGTGTTTAATTTTATTATATTGATCTTTTTTATTTAAAATTAGTTTGCTCAAAAATTTCCTTTTAATAAATAATTTTTTGAATTTTTTATCAATAAAAGCGTAATTCTTTTTAGTTTGTAAATCGAAAACTTTTAATTTTGATCTCAAATAATTACTTTTGCTTCCATGCCAATCAAGATGATCATTTGAAATATTAAGGAAAAAAGCAAAGTCCGGTAAAATAAATTTAGAATGGGAGAGTTGAAATGACGATGCTTCAATAATAACAAAATCTTTCTTTGAATTTTTTAAATCTAGAATAGGTGTACCTATATTTCCACCTAAAAAAGTTTTAAATTTATTTTTTCTTAATAGATGATCCAGTAATTTACACGTTGTAGATTTTCCATTAGTTCCAGTCACAACAATACTTTTAGATTTTTTTTTAGATAAATAAAAAAGATCAATGTCTGAAATTATCTTTTTTTTGAAATTGCGGAGATTTTTATTTTTTATCAGACTTACCCCAGGAGATAAAACAATATAATCAACTAATTTTAAGGTTTGTTTTAAGTTTTGAGTTCTATATTTTTTAAAAATTTTTTTTTCCTTATCATCCCAAACTTTAAAATTTACAATTTTTTCTCTTTCAAAAAATTTTACAACAGAACATCCAGATAAACCAAGTCCGTAAACAAGGAACGATAGTTCTTTGAGTTTTGGCAAGTAAAACATTCTTTACCTTAATTTTAAAGTTGCTAATCCTATCAAAGCTAATATGATAGCTATTATCCAAAATCGAATGACAATTGTTGACTCTGCCCAACCTTTTTTTTCAAAATGATGATGAATCGGAGCCATTTTAAAAATTCTTCTACCAGTTAACTTAAAAGATACTACTTGAATAATAACTGAAACTGTTTCTAAAACAAATAATCCACCGATAATTGCTAATACAATTTCATGTTTAACTATTATTGCTATTGCAGCTAGTGATCCTCCTAATGAAAGTGAACCAGTATCTCCCATAAAAATTTTTGCTGGTGGTGCGTTATACCAAAGGAAACCCAAGCATGCTCCAACTATTGATCCACAGAAAATAGATAATTCTCCTACATCTGGAATGTATTGAATTTGTAAATATTCAGAAAAAATTGTGTTGCCAACTACATAGGAAATTAAGGTGAATGAAAGCGCAACTAACATAACTGGAACTGTTGCTAATCCATCTAATCCATCAGTTAAATTTACTGCATTAGAAGCCCCAATAATTACAAATAATCCAAAAGGAATAAAAAACAAACCCATATGCCATATTAAACTCTTAAAAAATGGAAAATAAAGATTAAATAAAAACTCATGATTAGAATATTTTATTAAAATTAATAGTGTAATTAATCCAATTATTATTTGACCAAGAAATTTATATCTTGATTTGAGACCTTGTGAGTTTTTGAACTTAATTTTTAATACATCGTCTAATAGTCCTAAAGCTCCTAAAGATAATGCAACAAATATCAACGTCCAAACATAAATATTACTTAAATCAGACCATAAAATAGTGCCAGATATAATTCCTATAATAATAATTACTCCGCCCATAGTTGGCGTTCCAGATTTCTTTATAATATGATCAATAGGTCCATCTTGTCTTATAGGGCCAGCAATCATTTTTTCAGAAAATAATTTGATCAACGGACCTCCAATAATAAAGACTACAACAAGAGAAGTAATAACAGCTAAGCCAGTTCTAAAAGTAAGGTATCGAAAAACATTTAAAAAAGAATATTGATCGACTAAAGAAGTAAATAAACTAAATAGCATTTATATTCCTTTAGTTAGCTTTTTACTGAATTCATTGAGACCTGTTGCATTTGATCCTTTAATCATAAGATAATCATTATTTGATATCATTTCGTTTAAACTAAAATCTATATCATTAAAATTTTGTAAAATATTTCCTCTTTTCTTTTTATTCAAATATTTATATGTGAAAATTGTTTTTTTCCCTTTAACGAATACTTTGTCTATATCTGAACTGTTAATAACTTTTGATAAATCTTTGTGATATTTTTTTGATTTAAATCCTAATTCAAGCATATCTCCTAATATCAAATATTTTTTTGATTTTCCTTTTTTAATTAAATTTAATCTACTGATTGCATTTTTGACTGAAAGTGGGTTGGCATTATAACTTTCATCTATAAATTTAAATTTTTTCTTATATCTTTTCACGATGTGTTGCTTTCCTCTACCATCAGATGGTCTAATCTTTTGAAGTTTAGATTTTATTTTTATTAGATTTAATCCTAGTTCTGACAGGACTGCAAAAGACGCTAGAACATTATAAATATTTAGATCTTGTATTTCAAAATTGATTTTTTTATTCTTAATTTTGATTATTATATTAGAACTATTTTTTGTTTTAAGGATTTGATCGACACAGAAATCAGATTTTTTATTTTTACCGAAAGTAACAATTTTTAATTGATGCATGACAGCTTTTTTATTAAAAAAATTAAAAAATTTGTCATCTCTATTTAAAATGATGGTTCCTCCTTTTTGAATATTTTCTATTATTTCTGATTTTGCTTTAGCTACTCCTTTTATATTATTAAAGTTTTCTAAATGAGCTTCACCAACATTTGTTATTACACCAATATGCGGTTTGATTAATTTGTTTAATTTTCTTATTTCTCCAGCTTTACTCATTCCAACTTCAAAAACTCCAAACTTATCCTCAAAACTTAAATTTGATAGACTAATAGGAACACCTAATTGATTATTAAAAGATTTTGGAGAAGAATATGTCTTTCCGTACTCATTTAGAAGATCACTTAATAAATTTTTAAGAGATGTTTTTCCAGCACTTCCTGTAATAGCAATGATCTTTGCTATAGAGTTTTCTCTTTTTAGTTTAGCAAAACTATTTAAAAATGAGATTGTATTTTTTACTTTTATAATTTTATCTATTTTTTTTTTGTTTTTAGAAACTGTGACGATGCATCCAGCACCTTTTTTTAAAGCATCATTTATAAAATTATCTCCATTGTTTTTTTTTCCTTTAATAGTTAAAAATAAATTATCTTTTTTTACAAGTCTTGAGTCAATTGAAAGCCCTTCAAAATTAACTTGTTTAGTTTTTCCTAATAATTTTTTTAATATAAGTTTATTATGTAAAAATTTTTGATGTTTTTTATTGAGATTTTTTTTTAACTTTTTAATTTTTTTTACGATTTTTTTATCTGAAATATTATATACTTTGTTTTTATAAATTTGTTTTTCCTCATGCCCTTTACCTGCAATCAAAATTATTTCATTTGGATCGGCATTTTGAATAGCTTTATTAATTGCTGAGCCCCTGTTGCCAATATTGAAAAGTTTATTTTTTGAAATATATTTTTTAAGTTCGTTTCTTATTTTTTTTGGATCTTCATTTCTTGGATTATCATCAGTTAAATAGATTTTTGTAGAATTTTTATTTGCTATCTTTGCCATTAATGGTCTTTTTTTTTTGTCCCTATCACCACCACAACCAAAAACTATAGAAATATTATTTCCATAGTTATTTTTTAAATATTTCGTAGTTTCAAATAAAGCATCAGGTGTATGAGCATAATCAATAAATACTTTTATATTATTGTTAAAGCTTTTTACTAGTTCAACTCTTCCACTGACATCTTTAATTTTTTTTAAATTTTTATATATGTTTTTATCTTTAAGTCCGCATAATTTTACAGCTTCTATTGCCATTGCTAAATTTTTAACTTTAAAATTATTCATTCTTTCGCTGCAAAAATTTTTAATTTTTTCTAGATTTTTATTAATATCAATTAATATTAATTTTTTTTGTTGAGATATTTTTTTTAATTTTATAAACGGCATAATTTCTTTATCAGAAATAATTGAAGACCTTTTTTTTAAAATTTCTCTAAACAAAATTAGTTTTGCATTAAGGTAGGAATTCATAGTTTTATGATAATCTAAATGGTCTTGACTTAAATTTGTAAATATCCCAGCTTTAAAACTAATATTATGTAGCCGTTTTTGATCCAACCCATGACTTGAGGCTTCTATTATAACGTTATCTATTTTTTTTTTTTTCAAAAAGTTTAAGCATTTATGAAGGTAAATAGAATCTGGTGATGTTAGATCAGTTTTTATAATTTTATTGTTATATTTAATTCCTAAGGTACCGATGTATGCAGCTGGAACTTTATTTAATCTTAACAATTGATAAAATATATCGGCCACAGATGTTTTTCCATTAGTTCCAGTAACTGCGAATATATTTTTGGGCTTATGCCTATAAAACCTAGAAGATACTTCACTTAAATATCCTCTGATATTTTTAGTTTTAATTATGACAGTATTTTTGTGATTAAATTTATAATTGGTTGAACATATAATAACTGATGCCCCTTTAGAAACTGCTTCTTTTATGTAAATTTCACCATTAGATTTATTTCCATTTATAGCGAAAAAAATATTATTTTTTTTTATTTTTCTGCTATCAATTGAAAGACCAGAAACGATGGTGTTCCCGTCATTGCCTGAAATATGTTTAATTAAATTTTTCAACAACATGTTGATCACTAAACTCTTTTTTATTTATGGCTAAAATTGGTCCAATTTTTTCTATTATTTTGCCTGCAACATAAACAGAATTCCAACCAGACGTGTTGTAGGGAGCCTTAGTTTTAACTCCTCTATAATTGTAAATAAGATTTTTATTAATTTTAGGATTTTCTAACATCACAAACAAAGTATAATTTGGCTCGACAGTTGGAAAAATAGAGATAAATGTATTTATCCTATTTTTTTTATCACCATAGCTTTCTGCTGTGCCGGTTTTTCCTCCAACATAATATCCGCTTTTGTCTGCCAAACTTGCCGTTCCATCTTCACCATTTACTACTTTTCTTAGAATGCTTCTTATTTGATGACTTGTTTGATGAGAAATGATTCTATCTAAATTTTTATTTTCTCTAACTTTAATTAAACTAGGAGTAATTATTTTACCGCCGTTACTCATTGCAGCGTACAAAGCAGTCGCTTGCAAGGGGGTTGTGGTAATACCGTGTCCAAATGAGATTGTTTCTAATTTACATCTATTCCATTTTAATTGATGTGGTGTTCCAACCTCCTCTAATTCAATTGATGGGTTTTTTGTTAATTTTGTTTTACTAATAAATTCCTTATATTTTTTTTCTCCTACTTTCTGCGCTAAAATTACAGAACCAACGTTAGATGACCTAATTAAAATATCTTCAACTGATAAATTCTTTGGATGTTCCTTCATGTCTGTTATTTCATGTATAGAACATTTAATTTTTCTAGGAATATTTTCAATAATTGTGCTTGTATCTACTAATTTATTTTCTAATGCTAAAGCTACTGTAAAGGTTTTAAAAATTGAACCAAGTTCATAAACTCCTTTTGTAATTTTATTAATATATTTTTCATCTTTAATAGTTAATCTTTGATTGATATTGAAGTTTGGAAGTGAAACTAAGGATATTATGTCACCATTATTAACATTCATTAACAAAGCGCCTCCACCAGTTGCACTAAAAGTTTTAACGGCATTTTTTAACTCTTCATTAATGATGTACTGAATATTGCTGTCTAAAGTTAATTTTAAAGGTTGGTCTATTAGATTTTTATTTTTCAGCTCTCTATCAAAATATTTTTCAATTCCGGATATACCATAATTATCATAATCCACCTGGCCAATAATATGACTAAATAAATTACCATGAGTATACATCCTTGCCTGAAAAGGTTCGAACTTAATGGCTTTTTCTCCTAAAGCCCAAAACTTTCTTTTTTCAACTTGATCTATCCTCTTTTTTAAGCGGAAATACTTTTTACCATTTAATTTCTCTTTTATTTCATTTATTGGAAGGTCCGGAAAACTTAATCTTAACTTTATTAAAAAGTTTTTCTTATCTTTTACTTGATTAGGATTAATTGAAACGTGATAAGTATCAATATTTCTAGATATTATCACATCATTTCTATCAACTATATCTCTACGTAATAAAGAAAAATTTGATTTTTTCTGCTCTAATGAGAAATTATTTTTTTTATCTAAGGATATATGGATAATTTTAATTGAAAAAATTAATATTAAAGAAAAAAAGAAAAAAAATAAAAGATATATTCTATCTTGAAAATTATTTGTTTTATTTAAAATTTTATTTTTTTTATTTGTTTCAATGTAATCTTCAAAATAAAAACTTGTTTGATTTGAATTTTTATTTTTTTTGGATTTCTTTTTCATTTAAATTATTGAGATTGGAAAACTTATTTTCTATACTTAAGAAATCTGAGATATCAAAAAATATTTTTGAGTGCGATATTGGTTGATAATTTGCAAATCCAATAATATTTAATTTTTTTTCAATTTCTGCGGGAGAAGTTAAATAATGAAAATCTAATTGAGTTTCATTAATATTTTGCTCTAAAGACGAAATTGTTGTATTTAAATTAAAAATTTGTTTTTCGATAATTCTAGTTTTATTCTTTATAGTAGAGGTAATTATTAAAAAAATAATAAATATAATTGAAGAAATAATAAATCTAGTTTTAAACATCCTTAGCCTCTAAATTTAAATATTTTTGGAATTTTTCAATTAAATTTTTTGGATACACGAATTTATTTTTACTTCTAGTTGCAAATCTAAGTTTAGCAGATCTAGACCTTCTATTTAATTTAATTTCTTCTTTTGACGGTATAAAAACTTTATTTTTATATTTATCAAATAGGACTGTATCATCATTTTTTTCTGGTATATATCTAGACGATCTTGATTTATTTTCTGAAAAATTTGAAAAAAAGTATTTAACAATTTTATCTTCGATTGAGTGAAAAGAAACAACTAGAATTTTACCTCCTGGTTTAAGTTTCTTAGTAGCATTTATAATTCCGTTTATTAACTCAGTAATCTCTTTATTTACAAAAATTCTAAGAGCTTGGAAAGTTTTAGTACACGGATTTATTTTACTCGAATAATTTTTTCTTTTACTTTTTTTAATTATCTTTACTAAATCAGAAGTATTTGTAATTTTTTTCAATTTTCTTTGTTTAACAATATTTTTTACAATTCCTGAGGCCTCTTTTTCATCTCCTAAAATTTTTAAAACAAGTTTTAAATCATTTTCATTTAAATTATTTATTACTTCTAATGCAGAGATCTCATTAAGACCCATTGACATGTTAAGTTCTTTATTAGATTTAAATGAAAATCCTCTTTCAAGATCCTCTAATTGAATAGAAGATAGACCTAAATCAAAAATTACTGCATCAACGTTATTATCTGTAATGGTATCTAATTGACTAAACTTTATTTGATAAAATTTGAACCTTTGAGAGTATTTTTTTTCAATTTCTTTCGCAATCGATGAAACTTTTTCATCTCTATCTATCGCTTTCACAAGAGTGTTAGGAAATTTTAAAATTTCCTTAGAATATCCACCTCCACCAAATGTACAATCAATAAATTTTCCACCTAGAACTGGCGAAGATATTTTTAGAACCTCGCTCAACATTACTGGATAATGGGAGAATTCCAGTGATGAAGTTTGATTGTTCATGCGACCAAATTTTAATCATTAAAACTTTTGTTTTCTTAAAAATGCGGGAATTTCAAAATCTTCCTCATCATTTATTTCTTGATCAAATAATTGATCATTATCATTTTTATCTAAATCTTCTGGTGCTAGATTTTCATCTGACTCATAGCTTTGATCTTCTGAAAATAATTTTGGAGTATACTCTTCCTCATTTAGTTCGGGTATATCTGCTGAAGTTTCACTTTCATCAAAATTATTATTCTCCATATAAGAAGCACTTTCAATCGAAACACCAGTAGCAACATTATCTAAAATTCTCTCTCTTTGATTTGGTTCTTCAATTGAGTGATTGCTATTCACGACATTATTTATATTACTCGCAGTGTTGTTTTGCTCCTCATCTACTTCGTAACTTTCATCAAGTTTTAAGGCTGTAGCACCATCAATTGAACTCAATGTATTTTTTTCTACTCTTGGATTATGAGAAAATAAATTTTCAGAATAACCTGTGTTTCTATTTTGTATTCGTGAAACCATGTTAAGGACTGTTTTATTCTCAGACTTATAACCATCAAGTGCTGTTGCAACTATTGATACTCTTATTTTTCCAGTCATGCTCTCATCCTTAATAGCACCAAAAATTAATTCAGCTTCTGGATCCACTTCAGCTCTAATTTTATTTACTGATTGATCTACTTCAAAAAGAGTTAAATCGTTTCCACCTGTTATATTTATTAATAAACCTTTAGCTCCTTTTAAAGAATACTCATCAATGAGAGGATTGTTTAATGCAATTTCAGTTGCTGCCATTGCTCTATTGTCTCCTTCTGCCTCACCGGTTCCCATCATAGCTTTACCCATAGAACTCATTACAGTTTCAACATCTGCGAAATCTAAATTTATCATGCCTGGTCTTACCATTAAGTCAGTGACACTTTGAACACCATGCTTTAAAACATTGTTAGATAAATTAAATGACTCTTCAAATGTAGTTGTTTCGCTAGCAATTTTAAAAAGATTTTGATTGGGTACAACAATGACTGTATCTAAATGTTTTTTAAATGCCTCTAGTCCTTCAACTGCCCGCCTCATCCTTTTTGGGCCCTCATAAGAAAAAGGTAGTGTAGTGACACCCACTGTCAAAATATTTAACTCTCTTGCGGCTTTCGCAATTACATGCGAAGCTCCAGTGCCTGTGCCTCCGCCCATTCCTGAAGTTATAAACACCATGTTTGCACCTTGCATATAGCTTGTAATTTCATTTAATGACTCGTCAGCTGCCGCTTGGCCAATATCATGCTTAGCACCTGCCCCTAGTCCCTTTGTTAAATTCATTCCTATTTGAATTTTTGCGTGCGCCTTACTCATTTTCAAATCTTGTGCATCAGTATTTACTGCTACAAATTCAACTCCTTCCATTCCAGAGTCTATCATAGCATTAATGGCATTTCCTCCAGCGCCTCCAACCCCTAAAACTAATATTCTTGGTTTTAATTCTCTCAGTTCTCCTCCTCCAATATTTATACTCATACTTCTCCCTTCTGTTTTGTTTCCCATTTTAAATTGGATCTATTTTGAAAAGCTTTTTTTCGAGCAACAATTCTAAATTTCTCAAAAATTTTTGGCTCCCAAATTTGAAAAGTTTTACCAAGACCTACAAATAAAACATTATTTTTAATTTTTGCGTGATCTAACAATTTTGCAGATAAAGAAACCCTTCCTTCGGTATCAAATTGCAAATTTTCACTCTCAGATAATATTGATGTAGCAAAAAAATCTCTTTTTTCTTCGAAAGGATTTAGGGAGTCTATCGTATTAGATAATTTTTCTATTCTATCTTGGGAGCAAGCCTCAAGCGCGCTATGGTTAAAAGAGGGATAACCAATAAAACCATTATAACCCATAGAATTTAAATGAGATCTAAATGTTGCTGGCACTGAAACACGACCTTTCTTGTCTATTCTGTTTTCGTAACTTGATAAAAACATTTTTTATTAAATACCTATATAAAACATTATCTTTCAATATACCCTCCATTATGGGATTATTTGGGATAGTATGGGTTTTTAATAATTAGTCAATAGTATTAAATTTGACGAGAAGTACAAAAGATGAACAAAATTATGGTATTTTGCCAGATAATCTGTAAGCCGGGTTCTGTCATTGAAGATGTCATTTATCTAGGCTTAAATTCACATTTAAGCTCAAGCGGTTAACCCAGAAGACCAACTAAAGACTGTTTTTTGT
>MDSW01110391.1_pt1 | contig 30387 bp, 34 predicted proteins | sample 811171 | NCBI WGS metagenome assembly MDSW01 (sample SAMN05326641, study PRJNA326480) | marine metagenome | isolation source: seawater | place: Atlantic Ocean: North West | collected 2012 | reverse complement strand
TACATCCCTCCCATCATCAGGACATTTTGCTTATTACGTAACCTGTGGTGGTCTAGACCAAACGACGGGTATACAACAGGCTGGTAGAATATGGAATTCAGCTGGTACGGCTATAGATTTATACAGTCCACTGATAAATATTGGTTCTTTGAACTACGGAGGAGGTTATGGTAACACCTCATCCTCTAACTGGCTCAGCGGAAATAATATAACCACTAATGTAAATCTAACAGCATCTACTAAGATAGACTTAAAGTGTAATCAGGTAGACGTTCAGCAAGACATTGACATTACAAGAGCCTTAGGGGTCAATGGAAATTATGGAACTGCTGGTCAGGTATTAACGTCGGGGGGATCGGGTAATGCAATGTCGTGGACAACACCCAATTTAACTACAGACACTTATACACCAGCTGTATATTATCCTTTTCCAGCCGGTCATCCCTATGCATCTGTTACATTTAACGCACCACCTGTGGGAATTAAAGCAGACGATAACCTTAGAATAGTTAAAGACCCAAATGTCACTGATAGCGGATCTTTACTCGTCCAGGGAAGATTAGACATTGAAGGAGCGATAGGATCTACAGGTTCTAAAACTGCCATGTTTAATTTTAGCTCTTTTAATCATCCAGCTGGAACTATATTTGGTCTTGGGAGAACGAACCTTAATTTAGCTAACACGGTTTACATGGCTGCTGATTCAGCCATTACAGGGGAGAGTGATAAAGATATTCATTTCAAGATAAATCCGGTCAGTCAGAAATCAAGCTGTAATATGCAGTTTTCAATGGGAGAATCAAATGGAAGTACTCCTCTTCCATCATCAGGGAGGTTTCATTGCCATTGGCGTATTGGAGGTTATAATTCATCAACTAATGTACAGCAGACTGGAGATCTTGATATCTATACAGGTGGTCATATACTTTTAAACAGTCCAAATATACATATAGGAGCGGGTTCAACTGGCTGGGGAAGCGGAGGATCGGGTGGGCCTAATACAACTACGTCGGTTAACCTCCATTCAATTCAAAGTATAGAACTTAATTCACAAACAAGTGTAAATGTATCAGGTGGTCCTCTAAACGTAAATAGTAATCCCGTAAACGCAACAGCATTCAATGTAACCAGTGATGACAGACTTAAGCATAACGAAGAGGACATAACCGACTCTTTAAGCATTATTAGAAAACTGAAGCCACAGAAGTATCAAAAAACCAAGGAAATGAAAGATGCTGACTTTAATGGTACATTAACTGAAGGTGAATACACGGTGGAAGCAGGGTTTATAGCACAAGACATCATGAATGATATACCAGAGATAAATTACGTTGTAGAAGGAGGCGGTACAGGAACTAGGACTACTAAAGAGTATAATCACAATCCTAATCCTATTCCTAGCCCTAGCAGTCTCGCAGCCGGTATAGATGACACCCAAACATCTAATACTAGCACCCAAGAAAGTGAAACAACTCAAACAATCACATTTGAAAAACCATATTCTGTTAATTATACTGACATTCTAACTTATAACGTTGCCGCGACGAAAGAATTAGACACCATAGTTACCAATTTACTTACCAAAATAGCTACATTAGAAGCAAGAATAACCGAATTGGAAAATAAATAAATTACAAAAAAATACTAAATGTAAATAAATTTTATAAAACTACATAAAAGTAAATTACAATAATATTGTAATGACTGATAAAGGCTATTATGCAGTTTTTCCTGAAATACAAATTATATCACAAAGCGATGATAAAACAAAAACATACGTAGACAATCTCAAGTTGATGGCTGCTCACACTTTATACGATAGACATGGGCAAAAAATAAAACTTACAGATAAATTATCAAAAGAATTGAATGTACCTGTGCCTCCAGTTGGTTGGGCTGCATCTGAAAAATATGATGGAATTAGATGTTTCTGGGATGGAGAAAAGTTTATATCGCGAGGTTCAGGGTTAGGAAAACCAAAAGTTTTTACATATGTTCCAGATTTTTTTACCATGGCTTTTCCACCAGGTGTTGCTTTAGATGGTGAACTATGGATTGGACGCGGAGAATTTCAAAAGACAAGTAGACTATCAACTCTTAAACCAGGTAAAACATACACAACCGATGAGATAGATGATATGTGGACTACTGTTAAATTCAAAGCATTTGATATTCCATCGGAATCATCGCTATTTGAAGAACGTATGCAAATACTAGGTAAAATTATTAAAATCTGTGAAATGTCTTGGAAAGAAGATTACCCAGATATGAACTTTCCTATTGAAATAACAGAACAGGTAAAAATCGAGTCTGAAGAACAATTAAACAAAATTTACAATGAATTAACTTCAGCTGGTGCAGAAGGTGTCATGCTTAGAGCTCCAGGTTCTCCATACGAAACTAGAAGGAGTAAATATCTTCTAAAGTATAAGAAACAACAAGACGCAGAATGTATTGTATTAGAATACATTATGGGTGATGGTAGACTTAAAGGACTTCTTGGTTCAATAAAGGGAGAAATTATAATAGATGGGAAAAGAACAGGTGTTATCACTAATGTAGGAACTGGATTTTCCGATTTACAAAGAGAAAACTACTTAAAAGAAGACTCTCCGGAATACATCCCAATAGGTTCAATTGTTTCTTTCAGTTTTATGGAAATGACTAAAGATGGAGTTCCAAGGCATCCAGTTTACAGAGGTATTCGAGATGACATAAATATTTAATTCATTTTAATTTTTAATGTAAATGTATAATATATGAAATTTGATAACGAAGATTGTTACAATTACATCACTATAAATGAAACTGATAATCCTGTTATACCATCTTCGGATGTTACATTAATACTTATGATGGAGGGTTCAGAAAGATTTAAGTACGACCCATTTATTATGTCATTAAGTAAAAAAACTATAATTCAATACAATAAGGGGTATAAAAATTGTGTAAAGGATGAAGAAGTTACTGCTACAACATCTGATATAACACATGCATATTATACAGCCTTTTATTATGCAAAAGATTATGATAATGTAATAATTTTAGAAGAAGATGCTGAAATGTATAGTAAAAATTTAGCCGATTACGAACTAGTTAATAATTTTATCGAAAATGAAGAATTTAATTTATTTTCATTTGGGTCAATTGGGGTATATACAAAATATAAACCTAATGTATTTAAGGATATCTATAGTGTAACCAATTATTCCGCTGCCCAATCTAATATATTTTCAAAAAAAAGCAGACAAAAACTTTACAAAACCATTGGGGAGAATAAATTCCAAGGAGACATAGACACCGATTATATAGATAAATTAGACAAATTGTATAGTTATAAATATCCCCTTATAGTTCAACTCATGCCATTAACAGAAAATATGAATAACTGGGGAGAAGATCATGAAATTATAATAAAGATTGGATGTTCTTTTATGAAAATTTTTATTAGAGTTGTTAAATTAGATAAAGACACGTCCGGGTGGAAATATATCTACGTGTGTAATAGATACCGCAGGTATTTAAATTATATATTAATAATATTAGGACTATACACTCTATATAAGATAGCTAATTTGGTGTACCCTAAACTGAAAATGAAAAAAACAAAATTTAAAAAATAAATTTACAGAAAATAAACTATATTAAAAATATAACATAATATTAACCAATAAGCATGGAATTATTACAGGATGAAACTTATAGACAAGTTTTAACGAGTTATGAAAAACTTGTTAAAAATTCCCTAGCTAGAAATGAAAATTATGATATGAAAAAATTCATAGGAGGTCTTCCTGTAACAATGGAAAAACAAGATATGTCTACTATAAACACTAAAAAACCAAACGGTAAAAGTGAATACACTGTAACACAAAAAGTAGATGGAACTAGAATGTTAATGTACATAGTGACTATACCAGGAGTTAAAAATGGTAGAATGGTGTATTTTATTGATAGAAATACAAATATTTACAGGGTAAGGAACTCGTCTCAGGATAGTTTAGATCCTGTAGACTCTAGGGAGATGTTAATAGACGGTGAAGTTGTATTTTTTGATAGAGATAATAATAGTCATCCATGGTTAGACATTAGCAGAACTAAAGCAGTATCATTTATGGCTTTTGACATATTATATGCACCAAATAATATAGATGTAATAGACGGTGAAAAAATTATAGGACAGGATTCATCAATGACAGTACCTGAAGATGGGAAACTTAGAACACAACCCTGGCCCTACATAAACAGGTATGATATACTTTATAAATTAATCATGCCTGGAAAATTTAATAATGAAGAACCTTTACTACTTACATCCTTTAGAAATAAAAACTGGTTTAATGTAGAGATAAAACCTATATACTTTCTCCACAATATAATGAACAAAGAAAAATTATATACACCGACAGAAAACGGAGAACTTCAAAAACTTCTAGTGAAACATAGAAAAGATTTTTACAGTATGATAAAAGAAAAATACAAAAAAACTACAGACGCTTTTATAAGCAAAAAAATTACACTAGATGGACTCATATTTACATCAGCTGATACTCTTTATAACATAGGACCCTGGAACAAACCTGATACAACTCAGTTTAAATGGAAGCCAAATGATGAACAAACAATAGATCTAATGATTGTAAAAACCGGTCGTGGAACTCTTGTTAAATTTCAAGATAAAACCGGTAGTCTGCGCAACTGGACTAAAAAATCATTTGATTCATTTAAAGATGTTACAGTTGATGTACCAGATTATATACAAAACAATTCGATAGTTGAATTTCAAGTAATTTCCAGAAATAACTTTAAGTTTAAAAACATTAGACTTGATAAAAACACTCCAAATTCACTAAGAACTATTCTAAATGTAATACGAAGTGTTGAAAACCCGATTGATATAAATGACATCTATTATTTTTCAAAACTTGGAAAAGGTTCTACAATTGAAGAGCTAAAAAAAATATTATCTTATTCGTCTAGGGCAAGTCTTCTTAGGTGTATCTCAACTTCTAATACGACTCAAATTTTAGATCCATCTGATTTAACAAATATACAAAAACAATTCAATCGAATAGGTTCTCAAGACATTGAAGTTGAAATGCGTTTAGGTAAAATTAATTACAAGGGAGAATTCAATCCTAATATAGATCAGGAGACATATAATAGAATTACAAATGAAATAAATAATTATAAAATGAAAAAGACTATTGAATATTATGTTGACGCTTATTCTGACGAACTACCCGGTATCAGAACTAGACACATCTATTCAAATGACTTTAAAAAGTTTATTCTTTTAGACTCTATACTAAAGAAGAGAAATAATGATATAAATATAGATATGTCTAATTTATGGGAAAAAGACATAAGAATTTCTACTTCAACTGAAACCAGGGTAACAGATTATGTTACATCCGGGAAATATTACTTAAAACAGAGAACTTCATATCAGGATTCAAGTGATTCATTTCGTGTAGATTTCACAATGATATCGGATGGTAATTTTGTTGATAGAAATTTTATAGAGTATAAAAACCCCATTAGAAAAAGACAAATTGAGATAGAAATATTAAAGAATAATATAAATATAAATGAAATGTTTGTGTTTATAACTAATCTTATTAAATCTTAGAGTAAATTAAGTTATCTGTTCCATCGTAACGTAAAAACCCATCTTTAAAAACCCAATCTAAATTAGAGTTAAAATAACTAGAATCAATTGGACTAAATTTAACAAGTAATATGTTCATTATTTCATCATATGTTTTCATATTAGTTGTTGGAGTTACATTTATTTTCTTTTTTATATTTAAAATTCTGTTACTAACTACATTCCCTTTATTATCTCTATTTATAGAAAGTTTATAATATTCACCTACTTTTATTCCAGATGGTATATTTCTTTTTAAAAATGTATAACTTCTTAGGAAGTCTAAATTATTATTTTCTATTATCTCTTTAGAATCGTAACCAAATTTTATAGTTTCTTTAGATATCTCAAGAATTTGCAATACAATTGTGTCTTTATATTTGTCATCTTCTCCATAAACTATTGTTTTATTATCGTGTTTAAATACTAATTTATTTCGAGGGTTAGAATTTATTATTTCATATGAACCTGATATGATATTGGTATATTCATCTGGTAATATTATTATTTCATCTACAATAGATGAAAATGTACCTGATTTAATTATAGCATCTATTATTTTACTTCTTTCTACAAACGAGAGGTCTCTAATGTCTGTATTATTATATATAATATCTATTATTTCGTATTGATTTTTATCAAGCGTGTCGTTATAACTCAAATATCCTTCAAATATAATCGTGTCGTTGAATGTGTCAGATATATTCGAATTAACAGACAATAATTTGTCGTTTATATAAAAATTATTCTGAGGTGATAATACAAGATAAAATTTATTACCATCAGAACTTATCTTCCTAACATCAAACGGATTTATAATTAACATAGGTATGGTATTATATGTAAATGGGTCATACTTCAAAAGACTTTTTGGATTTATCTTAGATAAGAATATATCTGTGTTTAATTTAATACTCTTTTCATTCATAATAGATGTATTGTTCTTTTCTAATTTACCTTGTTCATTAATTATTAGATTATTCATCTTTAAATTAGTAAGTATACAAGACAATAAAGAATCTCTACTAAAAGAATTTAATCCAGGAAATATACGAGAATCTCTTTCAAAATCCTCTCCACTAACTATTATTTTTTCACCGTTATATTCTACTTTATATTTGTTGGCTTTTTTACCCCCTCCTTCCTTTGCGCTTAGTTTTCCAATAACTTTAACTTTCTCAAACTTTTCGTTTATTTTAACATTTGCTATTGAATTAGGTAGATTACTATTTGGAACTAATATACCAGAACCATAATCTACTTCATTTGTTAGATCATATCTTCTAGAATCGTCTTTACCTGGAAATCCATTTCTAAGATATTCTTTCATTCTTTCTATGGATTTACTGTCTTTTGTTTCACAACAAGGATACCATAATTTATCATCTGGATCAAAAACACCTTCGGGTTTTAGATATTGATAATTTGGATCTGGACATGTTCCAGACCATGAATATGGTTCTGGTCTCATAGATTCAGAAAAATTTCTAGGATCATTACCGGTTTTTCTTGTTCTAGTTAGTCTGCATATTCTACCATTAGGTGCATAACCGGAAACTGTATTGTATTCTTTTAGTTGTTTTTCAGGACCCATTAAGCTTGTCATCACAAATAAGTCCTCATTTTCATCAAACATTTCATTTAAAACCTTCTCTAACTTATTGAATAAATCTATAGATATATCAGAATCTTTATTACCACATAAACCGTCGTTTTTTTGTTTTGAAGTACATTTAGAAATATTTAACATAACGGAACCATATTTATTGATTATTGCAGTTAATTTAAGTCCGTCTGAAGGAACAACTACAACTTTGATATACTCCTTTGTCATTATTTCATTTCTAGTTTCTCTAGGTGAATAATATTCCCATTCTATTATTTTAAGACCCTTATAAAAAACTATCGGTGATCCATCCCTGGCTCTCTTTATTTTTGTATTAATAGGTGATTCTATTATTTTACCATTTATATCATATGGGTTGATAAAGTTATTTAATTCTATAAAATCAACTTGAGTTTTTCCGGGTATAACCTTTTTAATACTAAATTGACCAGATGCAGAATGAATATAACTTGTGCCTGGTATAATCTTATAAAATTGGTCATTTCCCCCTGTTATTTCACTAAAAGCTTTGTAATTAACTGCTCCACTTGAATTAATTCTTTGAATGAGTTCATTGATTAATGATTCTTTTTTAGCCGGGTCTGTATTAATATTTATAATGTTTATAAGACCGTTTTTACTTACCCTTATGGATGTTTTATGTTCATCTATTTCATGAGATATTATTAAATTATTTAAGAATTGAGTTGTATTAGTTTTAGGCGGTAATTTAGATGGACCTCTTTTTTTAATACGACCTTCGTATTCTACAGTTGTCATTTTATTTTCATGTTTATCCATATCTATTTTCCCATCTTTTACATCTATCTCATCATCTTCATCAAGAATAAATAATTCTGATAAGGTTTCATCAGTTATATTAGTCTTTATAAATGATTCTTTTATGTCTGAATAATCACCTGAATACCCCGGATCATTTAATATATAATCTCTAAAACCACCAAGTGTTAAATACAAACTTTCATCTCTAGGTCGATCACAATTATTTGCATGATTTGAACCCCCTAAACGTTGACAGATTGAACAATATGTTCCATCTTGTATCGGTCCTATACCTGGTCGATTGTAATTTTCTGTAATTGTTCCATCGTCATAAACATTTTTTTTATATAAACTTAGTTTATAAAAACCTGTATCTCCGTCATCTAATTCAAAATTTGTTTTTAGGGTGTCTAGATTTATTATTTCAACCTGTTTATCTTTAAAGTCAAGTTTATTTATAAACATATTTACTCCATTTATTTTAACATTACTTGACATGTAATTTTAATATAAATAAATATTTTATTATTTAAATATATTTAAAGTATAAACATATTATTACATATTATGACAACATCCGTTGATAAATTTAATTCTTTATTTAATGAATTTATTGACAAAATAATAAACAAATACCCCAATCAGACTCTTAATGACTATAAAAAGGCTTTTGTTCTTTTAAAAATTACATCACCTTCAACACCTTCCAGTCTTTTTATGGCCGGGTGTGTAGATTATAAAAATCAAATTAAAAATAGAGATGAAGCCTTTTTTATAAATAATAATGCTATAAAAAATAAGATTAATAGTTTTTCTATAGAAATTGGAATAAATAAATACTGGAAAGAACTTACTGATAGAACTAAGACAGCTATATGGGATTACATTCAGTCTCTTTTTTTACTAGGAGAACTTATAATATCCAATAATCCAACTGAATTTAATAAAATTAGAAATTCTAATGTCCAGGATTATAAAGAAGAAATTTCTAATTTACATAAAAATAAATTTTCGACAGACTTTTTAACAAAATTAAATTCTTAGTATACATTAAATATGACATCATATTGGTTTACAGACTTATGTGCGATATTTAATTCTTTTTCAATAAATCCATTTTATGGAAGAGATAAAAATCAACAATATAACTCTCTTACAAGACTTATAATATTATCTACAATAATAGCAGCCTTAAAATACCCTAAAGATTATGCGGTAATATTATCAGCTGGTTTATTTTCTATATTATTATCGGTATGTATTTATTTTATAACACTTAATTCGTCTAATTCAGTGGATACCAGAACTATAACAAATTTATCTACCGAATTCTCAAATGAAGAAGACATCGGAGGACTTACTAATAGAGGGAAAGAATTATTAGAAGATTACACTACTAATACTAAAAATTCATTTTTAATTAATCATCCAACATTAGACACTGATAATATTAAACATAGATTCATCCTAGATGGAAATAAGACTCCAAACTCAATAACTAATGAAAACAAAGAATTAAAAAAACCCGAGAATAAAGTATATGGTAAACAAATTATGACGGGGACTATTAAACAATTAAATTCTGTTAATAAAAATTTATCTCCAGTTTAAAATAATTTAAATAAAAATAAAATGTATATTTATATTAAACGTTATGAATTACATTAGCGATATCAACACGTTAAATCCTTTAATAGAGCATGCTCCTATGAGAGATAACACTATAAATTACGGGGGTTTAGATTATGTATATATGAGTTCTTTAACGTCTAGTAATAAAAATCATCCAGTTGTTAGACGCGTAGAGCCTATGAATACTGTTTCCCATCAAAACGGAATAAGTCATGAGTTAAATGTAGCTACTAAACAAGGATCTTTAGAATACTCTTTAAGAAATTCTAATATATTTGATATATATAAAAATATCCCAGTTCCTAAAGTTGATACATACACTATCATGGAAGATACAACTCATGAAAACGAAGTTGTATATCCGATCCCCCCTAGAATTGGTGATAAAAATTCTACCCCTTTTAGTACTCCATCTAGAGATATCACAATACTAGACACCCCAACTAGAAGCGGTGATACTCATCCTTCTGTATTACAAAATAGAAATGCTAGAATGAGAGCAGGTGTAGGAAGAAATTAATAAAATTAATTTAATGAATTTAAAATTATTATATAATTATATTGTGTATCTATATAACTATATAATGTTTATGCAATCTAATGTAGGAACATATGAAGTTAGAAGAGATCCTTTAACTAGAGAGTTATCGATAACTCCAATGAGTCAAAGAGAATATTCTCTTAGGCAAAGCGATGATTTTTCACATATTAGTAGTGATATGTATGATATTATAAACGATTTTAGCGATATGCATACGTTTTTTTCAGTTCAACGCGTTATAGAAATGATAAATAATATGGAGATAATGACATCTAATATCTCAAAACCAACAGTTTCTATTGAAAATTTTGAAAAATTAGAAAAATGTAATAATATGACAGATTGTTCTATATGTTTTGAAAACATGAAAGACAATATTAAATTAAACTGTGGGCATATCTATTGTAATAGATGTATTAAAAAATGGCTTACCGAAAAATCAAATACATGTCCGACATGTAGAAAAGAAATTGTAATCTGATATATTGTATTTTATATAATATTAATATCGTGCGTATATGTAATAAACCACCGTAGATGAAATTGTCGCAATATTTATTATTTATATTGGTTTTAGCTATTATTATAGCTTCATTTGTTTTTATTTTCAGATATTATTTTATACCATCACCTTATGTAGTTACACCCAGTCAAAAAACACTAATTTTGAAACCAATGTGGGGATTAGGAAATAGGTTGAGGACAATGTCTGGTGCATTTACAGCTGCAAAAAGACTTAATGTACGCTGTTTGATTTTTTGGGATAAAAATCACCATTTTCCTCAAGACATAACAGAACTTTACTCAAATATTCCTATCACAACTATAATACCAAGTGACATGAAAATTGAAGCCAATGGCAAGGGCAGGTGTGAATGGGAAAGTACATTAGAAAAGTTGGAAAACAAACTTCCATGTGTGATATCCGCATGTAGTTTTGTAATCAAAGATACAGATGAATACAGGCACGAATTTTATCAATGGGTACAACTCTCACCAATAGTCTCAAAGTGGATAGATCGATGTTCCGATTTATTACATAACACAACCAGGAAAACATTAGGATTACACCTTCGACAAGGTGACATTGCAGATGCTAAAGATAATTGGTTTTTTGGACAATGGAGCGGTCGGCCAGGGTTCGTTCATAATGATTCTGACTTGGCGTGCTGCTCTGACAAAAATAGTAATTCTCCTGGATGCCCTTCTAATATCGATACAATCGATAAACGACTGATGGATATTAAAAATGAAAATATTGATAGTAAAACCAATATTTGGGTAGCAACGGATAGGAAGAATTGTATAAAGGTATTTGAGGAAAAACTAAAACCTGCTTCAGTTATTCATTTGGGAAGTTTAGACTTTAACAGAAAAAATGCAAAAGGGCGAGATATGAGAAATGCCCTGATTGATATTTATATGCTTGCAAAATGTGATCGTTTTTATGGGAGCCCTATTAGTTCCTTTACAGTTGAAGTTAAAGTAATAAATAGAGCGTTTCATCTTTTTTGATATAACTACTGTATTTTAATTAAATTAAAATATATATTTATAAATAAATGGAACTGCAACCAGTAGTAATATTTATCGTATTTTTGTCTTTTATTGGTATATATATTAATGTATTTAAAACGCCTAATTTAAAAGATCCAGAATTACTTAAACTCCCTAAGATGTTTAGAACAAATCTCAGTGAAAAAAAAGAAGAATTAGATATCAATGAAATGTCTGCAGATCAGTTAGCAGATAAAATAGTTCAGGAAAAAAACAATAATAAAACTGTGTACAATCTAATAGGTGATGTAGTTTCTAATGAAAAAGATTATAAAAACGACGGACTAAGATCTGGGTTTATACCATCTGACTTCGATACTACTAATGTATCAACAGTTGGTACTAAAAGACCTTACGCGTGGCACGGTGCATCAAGCCAAAGAGAATGGCCGGATAACCCCAACCCCAATGCAGGACTTCCCTATAATGTATATCATCCATTAACTAGCGAAGAGTTAAAGCCCACAACTGCAAGTGATAAACAGAATAATCATGTTAAAATGGCTGGACCTAAAGTAAGAAAGTCCGCCGGAGAACAAACAGTTGGTCTTTTTATAGGAAAAGATAAAACATACGATGAACTAGAAAGTAAACAGAGTAATAAAGAAATTAATCAGGCTGTGGCAATAATAAGAAATGCTACAGCAAATTCTAATAAACAGCTTGTATCTGTAGATTCGGTAGATAGAACAAAAACTAGTGAGCGTTATGGAATAAAGAATAATAATACAATATCTTCTTATACCAACGTAAAAATAAAACCAAACACGACCGTTTCTATGAATAATAAAGATTTATCAATTGTGAAATCGAAAAATTTAAAAATAGATCCCATGGGAGATTTAATAAAACAAACATCTGAAATTATAAATTAAATAAAAATAAAATATAACATAATAATAAATGAAGTTTAACAATTTTCCAACAGAGTGGCAACCACCCCTGTATAGACTTAATAAGTATTCAAAAGCCGAAATGCAAGAAGAGGGTGATAAGATACATCATAATATTGTAACAACAATACCTCGACAAAATATAGTTACATACGAACCCATTAGACAAAAAACGAGAACTTTAGAACCAGGTCCTATAATAAAACCTCAAGTAAATAAAGATAGAAACTTTAAAATTGATAAAACAAAAAAACCTGCACTGATGAGTGTAAAACCGGAGTACAAAATAATAAATATGTCTTCTACGCCAGGGTTTTCATTGGGTACTCAATACAGTCAATCTAATGATAGGGAGTTTAATTACGTTTTTCCTAAAAATAATATAATAAGAGAACATAGAGAAGTAAATAAACCAAAAATTATGAGTCAAGAAAAGGGTATTGCCAGAATCCAGCCTAAGAAACTCCTTAGACAAAATAATATGTTTGATAATGATAGAGAAATTACAAATTACACTCCTATACACATAATAGAACAACCTATGTCAAGGGTATACACCCTTCAATAATTATTTTTGCTGTTTATTAGTTTATATATTTCATTAAAATTATCTTGAACAGTTTTTTCAAAGCTAGATCTTAGTTTAATAAAAGTTCTTTTATTGCTATCATCTATTGAGTATTTTATTGTTTCTAACGATAGTAATTTAACGTCTACTATTTCTAAAAATTTTTTATCACTGGATATATTTGATAAAAATTTTTTTGTAGAAATGAATCTATCTCTGTATACATTACTAAATGGTATTTTTACTATATACATATAATATTTATTTCCTGACGGAGTTTTTGAAATTATACAATGACTATTTTTAATAATTTTTTTAATATCTACCATATCTCCTATACACCCAAGCGTTTCTTCCCATGTTTCTCTAGACGCTGTATTTTCAGGGTCGCATTTATCTGATAATTCTACACCTCCTCCAAAATTAGACCATCTATTGTCTTTATCCTTACCTAAAAAAAAATATGGGGTGTTATCAAGAGATTTGCAATAAAAAAGAACTCCGCTGCCATATCTTATATTATTTTGTATCATTATTACAATTTATTGTTATTTAGTTTTAAACTGTTTAATTTAAAAATATGATTCAATGATACATTATATGAATGAAATTGTGAAAAATCATAATATAAATGGACCCATAAGTATTTTATTTTCACGTTCCCAAGTACTTAAAAAAAATAATGACTCTAAATATAGTATGAGCGCCAGTGTTCCAAATATTAAGTTAGTAACAGAAGATTCTGTAAGACCTGTTGTTAAATTAGACAATAGTTTAAGAATAAATGACATAGGTCTAGTTAAAGATGCTGACCAAGAGTCTGTATCATCTGGTAGTACAGTAGAAGCAAAGCCAGTTGAACAGAAGAAGAATTTAGGTAAGATAAAACCAAGTCTTAAGTCAAAGTCAAAATTTAATCCAGAGGATTATCAAAATTTTGTAAATAATTCAAAGACAAAAGACAAAAAAAAGGATGAATCATCAGACGATGACTCAGAAAGTGGTAGTGAAAGCGGTGGTGAAAGTGGTAGTGAAAGCGGGTCAGATGATTATTCGGATGTTTCATCTCAAAGTAGCTCAGGTAGCGAATCTAAAGTTAAAAATTCCAAGCAGGAAAAGCAAAAAATTCTACTACAGCTTGTTGCTCTTGAAAAAAGAGGAGTAGAATTAACAAAAAAATATTCCATGTCTTCTAAGCTAGATGAATTAAAATTTGAATTAAAATTGCATGAATCAAATGCTGAAAAAGAATCGGGAGTTAAACTACAACAAAAAATTTTACTAGCTGCTGTGTACGGACTAGAGATAGCCAATAACAAATATGATCCAATTGGGGCTAAATTAGATGGATGGTCAGAATCTGTTATGGATAACATCGATGATTATACAGTTATTTTTGAAAAATTATATGATAAGTATAAGAGTAGAGCCGATCTTCCACCTGAATTACAGCTTTTGGTTACATTAGTTGGGGGAGCAGTTATGTTCCACACAACTAAGACATTATTTAGCTCTGCAATGCCACGGGGGTTGAATGATACTCAGTCTGCGGAAATAATGAAAAATATTAGTTCTGCAATGTCTAATGAACCTCAACCTCATGTATCAAATGTATCAACATCGGAAATAACAGGTCCTTCTTTAAATTTATCCAAAGTCTTTCAAAAATCCGATGATGCTTCATCTATAGGAACTGTCGAAACATCCAAAGAAGTTACTATTAATCCCAGAGGTAAAAGAGCTATAAATCTATAAATTTTTTATTAAAAAAAAATATTTATATTAAAATAAAATGGATTTAAATCAGTCTCAAATGAAATTACTTTTAGCAATTGCCGTGCTTATTATAGGATATCTTATTATTTACCCAAATTGTCCACCAAAGTCTGAAAAAAACAGTCGTACAGCTAAGTTAGAGATCTTTAAAAATGCTATGGGTATCACGGGGGATATGCGTAGAATGTTACCCCGCGAAGACAATAAGAGACAAACCGTTCTTGTAGGTGTATCTGAACCCTGTCCATCTGGATTCACGGTAGCACCCGTAGGATTTAATTTATCTAACGGAGGTTGTCATGTAACATGTGGCGGTGGAAATCAGTGCGGTGATAGAGATGGTAATGACCAAAATGGGGTACCAGTTCCTCAGAAATGTTGTCAAGAAAATATTTAAATAATTAAATTTTAAAATAATTTATATGTTATAAATAAAGACAAATGACTTTATATTATTCAAACATCGAAAATAAAAAGAAAAGATTAAACTCTTACAATCCAAGCACTGTTTCCCGCCAACCCCGTCGACTAAATAATGAGCTTAATGCACCAGAGGCAGCGGCAGCGGCATTTTCAAGTATTGAAGATATCCTTGGAGCTCCCCTCGACCCGAGCGGGGGCGGTGATGTAGTAGATGTACCTGATGTAGTAGATGTACCTGATGAAGTAGAAGTAGCCGATGAAGTAACTGTAAAAGGAGGAAAAAAGGTTCGGGTTCCTGCTCATATTAGGTTTATGAATGGAATGATTCAGCGTAATTTTAAACCTATAAGCGATGATTTAACTAAAAGACATGCGATTATAATTAAAAGATTAAACAAAATAGAAAATCTTATAATTGCAATACTTTGTATATTGATTTTAATAGCTCTTAAAATTTACAGTTAAATATATATAATTTTAGAATTTAAATTAAGTAATGTATATCTACTATTATTATAGAAAGAATTTCTAAATTCTTCTATAGTTAAAGTTCCGCCGTAATCTTTTAAATTTAAAATAGATGGCGCTGGAGTTATATTAAAATTACAACCAAATAATTTCCTATAGAACTGACCGACTAAATAGGACTTATGCTGAAAAATTTTATCATTTATACAATAACTTTTTACACAATTAGGGGAACAAAAATTACCAAATAATTTATATCTTTTTGTTTTATTACAATAATCTATAGGTAAAAAAAATGGTTTATCATTGAAAAAATGATGGCAATTATAACATTTTAAATCCCGTTTTATAGTGTTTTTTTTATCTTTATTATATAAAGTTAATTTCTTAGATTGATCCTGTTTATAATTACAGTTGTCTTCTTCGTCACTGGAAATGTTTAATCTACAACTATCATTTGTATTGTTTATAAAAAAATCGGATATATTAGTCTCACTGGTTTCTTTATCATGAACTTCTATAAAAATATTACCAAATTTAAGATTGTTTTTTTTATATTTGTCATTATTTATTTTTTCAGTTTCTATTTGGGGTGTTACTTCAGGCGTTTCTTCTATCATATTATTCTTAAATGGCGTACTTTCAAATTTTTTCTTCCTACCTCTTTTTTTAGGTTTATTATCTACATTTTCACTCATTTATAAATATATTTAAAGACTCTTTATATTTTTTATTAAATGTGGTTTTTATACGGTATTACTATCGCTTGGGTTTTATCCCATCTTACACAGGCTACTATAAATAAACTCATGTTTGATGTAAATAAGAAGAAGAGTTTAGACGCATATGAAAGAACGGAAGACCGAGATGAATACACTCTATTGTGTTACGTAATTACCTATGAAGATGGAGAAATTGAAGTTTTGGGTGAAACAACTTTAGAGGAAATCGAGGAAAAAGATGAATTAAATAAGATTGATTATATAACTATAAAGTATATGTTTAATGGTAAGCTAATGAAATACATCACGAGGCAAATGGACATAGAATTTCCTATTTATAATTTTAATGTAGAACCTGAAAAATACACTTACTATCCAGATATAATGTTTCTTAACAACTATGATGTAACCGATTATGTTAGACCCTATCTAGGACCCCTGTGTAATTTCTACGGAGATCGAGAGGAACCTGTTAAGCTACAAGATGCTTTGAGAGAACATCCCGATTATGATAAATTTAATTTTGAAGAAGGAAAATTTATAATGATATCTAATAAGACTAAATTTTATGGTAGAAAAATTATCACAAAGGAACTTCCGTGTAATTTTCTTATATGGAAAAGGCATGCTGCTGTAGACCCAAGAGATGAAGAAAAATTAATCAATAAAGACGAATTAGTAATTTAATTAATTGTAATTAATATTTATCTTAAATTAATATAAACAAATTATATATTGTTATTTCAGAATATGCCTTCTAATAATTCTGATGTGATATTTACATTCAAAACAGTTCAAACAAACGCTATAAGAATTCTATTTGAATCTTTGAAAAATATACTGTCGGATGTTAATTTTAAAGCGGACTCTACAGGACTTAAATTAACAGCTGTTGATGGAACTACTAGCGCTATAGTTAATCTTATATTGTATTCAGAAAAATTTGAAGAATACATTTGCGAGAATTCTATAAATATAGGTATAAGTTTAGCATCTGTGTTTAAAATATTAAAAGGTATAAAAAATACAGATACAATTTCATTCACTATCTTAAAATCTGATCCAAATAATATGGTATTAACATGTCAGAATAGTGATAAAAGATCGGTAATAAGGAGTAAAATAAAGTTATTAGATATGGACGAAAAAATATATAATATACCAGATATTCATTTTGATTCATATATTACAATGCCATCATCAGACTTTCAAACTTATATATCAGATCTTTCTAATATATCATCGGAAATAGAAATAAAAACCAACTCAGATAACATGGTTATGACAGCTAAAGGTGATTTTGCAGAACAAAGTATCACTATAAACGAAACAAATGATAAAGTAACAGATAAAAAAAATGAAAACAATGGGGTATATAACATTAAATACATCCAATTGTTTACAAAATCGACAAATTTATGTGGAACTGTAGAAATTTATCTAAAGACTAATTATCCTCTCACTGTTTTATACAATGTGGCAAATCTCGGCGTTCTTAAATACTGCCTTGCTCCAATTGTATAACCGGTTTAGAATAACACCCACAACGTGTCTTTTTTAATTTACAATAAAATCTCATCATTATGCTTTTAATCGCTCTGTATATAGTTTTATACATATCAGTGTTTTTAAGAAGCTGAAGAGCCATATCTAATTGTTTCTCATCTATTTCTATATTGTACTTTTTAGTTAATAATTCATCAACACTTATAATTATAATATTTTCTATAGAATCGGGTGTAAAATCTTTAAATAATTTTTTATGTTTATGTAAAAACTCCATTAAATTTAAAATAAGAGGTAAGTAATCTATTTTACCATCTTTAAGTTCTTCTTCAAATATATCTAGTAATCCATTTACTAAGAGTATATTTATAAGTTTATTATAATAGTCGTTTTCTCTTAATTTCAAGACAACTGTCTTAAACTTTTTCATTTTATTTAATTATATTATATATTATTAAATATAGTTAAATGAATAAAGAATTATTATACGGCATTTTATTATCGTTTATAATAACAGGTTTTTTTGACTTAGCCTTAAATCTATTACCCCCTTATTTAGGTGGAGCAACTAGAATTAGAGAATATTTTAAACAGCATACACCTTTGTCCGCAGCTCTTATAGCTGGTTTCGTGGGTGCTGTAACTTATGCAGTTATTTATGCTGCTTATTCCGGAATCCCAGATGCAAACATATTTAATTTTTTCGTAATTTTCTGTATTAGTGCATTAATTGGAATTCCTATGAGATACTCTGGTTTATTCCCACATTTAGATAAATATTATTACCAGGTAATGCCTAGAATACAGTCTTACTTGGCGGATGGTTTATCGGGGGTCATGGTTTCGGTTGTATATTACTACATAATAGGCAAAATTCAAGCTTCTACTGCGTTAATATCAGCTGTTACTATAGCGGGCCTTTTTTCATTACCGATTTAATTTAAAAATAATTTCATCTGTATATAATAAATGAAATACTTATATGATTTCTTTAGTTCAAATAACTGTAGGGCTGTGTTATTATTGTGTTTTATTTTATTAATACATGCTTATATAAAAATTAGAGAACGCTCACATGATTTATAAATATGAAACAGGGAAATTTAATTAAAAAAAATAAAATAAAAAATAAAATAATAACATATGTTAAATGAAATTAGGAGAATTAAAATCCAATGCAAAGAGCTTCCTCAACAAAGAAGTGGTAGATCCAACTGGGATAACTGGGAAGTCCCCACGAAAGCATAAAATCTGGATTTATATAATGTACGGTTGCCTAGCAGCATTCTGCATCTTTTTGTTCCTGTTAGGTACCGGATTTATTGATATTTGGCCAGATGCTAGAACTGTTCCAAATCCCATGAATAATATAAGAAGATCTGTAAGTAGACCTCCGCCTGTAAACACCGCCGCCACCACTGCCTCTCATCGAGAATATATGTTTAAAAGACCCAAAATGAACGATAAAAAAGTACAGAAAAAAATGGCAGGGGATGAATTTGGTGGTTACTATGGGATGAATCCAAGGGGGTTTTCACAGGGTCAACACCGAATGAAAGCCAAATTGGGTCAAACACATGAAATAGATGAAGGTATGGCCGCGGAGGAAGAAGATAATACAGTAAGAAAAACAACTAATAAAATGAAAAATATGACCAAATCTATTAAACCAGGTACATATAATACCGGTCATATAGAACAGGTTAGTGAGATAAATGCTGCTACAAATATATCAGCTAGAAACGATTTTTCGTCCCCATTTGGAAGAAATAATGGTTCTAGAACCCAGCCTAGATACATTCAGCCTCTTGAACCAAGAGGTGTAACAGCAGATAGATTAAATTTCGCTAGTATCACGAAATAAATAATCGAGGGGTAAATCACAACATTCCTTAATATTTTCTGTTTTATTTTCAGGGTGAGTTATGTTAAAATTTCTTGTTCTATAAAATGATAGTCTTTTTTTATTCCAGTTATTAAATATACTAATACTATCATTTACATCTATCACAACAGGGAGATTTTTGTTTACTTTTCTCAGAATTCTTCCAACAGCCTGTTCTATGTTACATTTAGGGGAAGCTAAAACTAATGTATCAAGTTCTGGATTATCATATCCTTCTGAAGCCATTTGATACGTTGCAACGATGATGTCACAATTATTTGAAATATTTAGTTCATCTTTTTTCATACCACCGTAATATAAACCAACTGTATAAGATGTGTTCTTTAATTCGTGTACGATCTTTTCACAATGACGCTTTCTATCTGATAATACAAGTATTTTACGATCTTCCTTTGCGTGTTCTTTTATTAGACGTATTATAAAAGAATCTCTACATTCGATTTCCGTTACATTTGTAATAGTTGCAGCACTATTTACTTTACCATTAGGTAGGTATTTAATAGTGTTACCAGGGTGTTCATAAAATGTATAAATTTTTATTACAGGTTCTATTATTAGTAATTGTACATTCACTGCTACTTCACCTAAAAACCAACTAAGTGTATGTTCTAATTTATCTGCACGTTTTAAAGTGGCTGTTAAACCTAAATTATATTTTGATCCTATTTTATAAAAAGCGGATGAAAATACTTTGGAGCAATAATGATGTGTTTCATCCCAGATAGAAAGAGAAAAATCGTTAAATGTATCTTCCGGATAATCTTTCATAGAAATACTTTGAATCATTCCTATACATACATCGGGTTTGGTGTTTATAACCTTACCTTGTATTATACCCGGTTTAACTCCTAAAAATTTTATTATTTGTTCCTTCCATTGTTCTAAAAGAGTTTCTTTATTTACAAGAATTATAGTTTTCACACCCAATAGTGATGCAATATAAAGAGAGGCAAATGTTTTCCCCCAACCAGTGTATAAACATGCTATACAAGATTCTTTTAAGGTGAGCTCTTTGTATATAATATCTATTACGTCTTTCTGATAATCTCTAGGGTTTCCATTTATGTTAATATTACAAAAGTTTACTTTATTTTCTATAAGTTCACCTTCTTTAGAAAAATGTTTGGGTATGTACATCGATGTATCTTTTACATTTACATTTATCTTGTAAAGACAATAGTGTATTGGAATAGGAGCTCCGGGTATAAAAGGTGTAACTGTTAATTTTTTTTTAAGTTCATTGCTTTGATTACATTTCCTACCTTTCATGGTTTTACAATTAATTTATTTTAACTTTAAATATATTGTTTATAATATAAATGTTAAATACATCCCCTGCTGTTCTAAAAAAATGTTTTATAGCTTCTTCTATAGCAGTTTTAATTAATGCAATACTTTCATTTACAGTTCTTCCTTTTGCCACGGCTGAACAAATTTACCCTTCATATGGACCACAAAATTTATCTTATTTTTCACAAATGGTACACTTACTTCTTTTAGATAATCAGGTTATAATTGCAAATTCTATTCTTGTATTTGTGATGGTGTTTTCATCTGTTATTGTGGCTTTAAGTATGTAATAGTATTTTTTAATTTCTCTTAATTAACATATTAATAATATAAAAAAACAGGTAATTATATTATTAATATGAATTGCAATTGCGGAGTTAATTGTTTTGTATACAGAACAATTGAACCAGTTGGGAATTTTTATCAAGGGGTTTTAATTTCTAAATGCGGTGTATATATTATAGATGGAAAAAAGAAATATAAGTGTAATTTTTATAATAAAAAAATATTAAAAACCGGAATAGTTATTGATAGTCCTACTATTGTAAAAAAAGAACATGAAAAATACATACCAGACGAACAATTAGACATTGATAAAAAATGTAGAAAAGACATCGAATCAAATATTCATTTACTTAAAATAGCACAGGCTTATCCTGTTAACATTTCAAATTATATATCATTAATAAATTATAATCTAAAAAAACTTCAATATAAACCATTTTTTATAAATAAAGAAAGTATTGATCATTTAATTAAAAGATTAGATTCTAATCCAGATGACATAAGAAAACCTGTAGTATTTCCTACTAAGTGTAAATCTAAATGTAAATCTAAAAAGACAGCCAATAAAAAACGAAATATAAAATATGCAACCGATTTTATAAATAATATAGAATCTATTCTAGAAATTGAAGATTTAGGTGATAATTCAGATGAAAATGAAAATGAAAATGAAAATGAAAATGAAAATGAAATTGAAAATGAAATTGAAAATAATGTATTAGATATGGATTATGATATATTTGACAACGAAGATATTGAAGAGGCGTTCAGTGATTAAAAATAATTACCTAATTAATATAATAATAGATGTTATCATCGATATTAAATAATGAAACTAAAGAAGAATTGAAAACTATAGTAGATGTTGTAGTATTTCCTGTTAAAATTTATTGTATATTACTTTTATTATTTATTCTAGTATTAATATTTGAATTATATGTATTAATTAATTTAAAAAAATCTAAAATACTAAGTTAAATGCTAGCAGTGACAGACGAAGAAATTCAATATTTTAAAAAGGATATTACAGACTTTACTAATATAGAAAAACAAATAAAAGAGCTAAAGGCTAAAATGAAACCCTATCAGGATAAAATAAAAGAACTTAATAAATTGAAAGATAGTAAAAAGGAAGATGTTATTAATTTTATGGATTGTAATAAATTAGATATGTGTAATACAGATGACGCTTCTTATGAAATGAAAGAAACTAAAAGCACTAAGACAGTCACTAAGGGAGATGCATATGATAGAATATATAAGTTTTTTTCAGATGATTATGATAATATCAAAGACATGAGTTTAGAAGAAAAATCTAAGTATCTACATAATTACATTTATGTAGATGGAAGGGAAACAACTATGGTAAAAACGCTAAAAGCTAAATAATGGTTTATCTTCTATATCTGACATGTCTTCTGAACTATAGTACATATCATTTTCTTCCATCTTAATTTTAGAAATAATTTTAATGTATGTGTCTTTTGTAATGCTGCTAATGTCGTTGTTTTTATTTGTTTTAATTATTAAGATATCTCCATAAAATTTATCTTCTGTGAAAGGAATTATATGTATATTTAAGTCTTTATCTATCTTATTATATAGGATAATATAGTCATTACACCTAATGTAATGTTTATATTCTTCAAATTCATCATTTTCTAAACTAAACTTAACCTTTTTAAATTTAATCTCGTTTATTTCGCCATTCTTTTTTAAAAGAAGTCCAGTCTTCATTATACATAAAATGTATTTTATTATACAGGTTTTAACGTGTATAAATAATATAAAAAATTTACTTAAAAAAATATATTATATAAACTTATATTACCGGATGTCTATATATGAAAACAACAGGGGATGGAATAATAGTATAAAAGAAAAAGTTAAAAACGCAGATGGTGAAGATATATTTAAGTATTTTGAGGAATTAGATAAAAAATGGAATATAAATTCTTCAAATATGGGTGATATCATCAAGAATTGTTTTAATTCTTTAAATATGGATAAATTAGATACAATAGATATCGGTATATTGAAGATAGAATTGGATAAGGCTATGTATGAAACAACTCTGATTTTTACTAAATTTAAAAAACTGGTACCTGATTATGAACAATATTCTAACAGGTGGAATAAAATATATGAAGTTATTTTCTATGGAGAAAGACTCATTCGCGATGTGTACTTGTTGCATAAAACTGGTCATCCGGAACATGATTCATTATCAAACGAAGACCCAGACATTCTATTCAAATATGCCAGATTTAAAGATGATTCCAAAAAGACGGCTTATCAGTGTCTTTTGTTGTATATGATTGAACAGTTTGCAGAAGATGGGTTTGCAAAGTTCAATGGAAATCTATATAGACCGTTAATAAAAAAAGGTGATAATACTCACGCATGGGAAAAACTCTGTACTATTAAACAATATTTGTATCAAAAAACAGATCATAAGATAAACTTTAATCAATGGAAAAATGCGACATCAAATGCTGGAAATATAAACTCAGCTGAAAAATACTTTAATGAGTTTATGGGACCAGAACTACCAGAACTCAAAAAGGATAGACATCTTTTTGCATTCAAGAATGGTAATTACATCACTAAATATAATACTGCACCAGAAGGAGAAACTCCTTACTACGAAGATATCTTTGTTCCTTACGGACAGAAGCATCCTTACATAACGAATTTTTCAGTTGCCGCAAAATACCATGATCAGACCTTTAATAATTTTGATGACATTGAAGATTGGTTTGATATTATTCAATATTGCCCAACTTTTAAGAGTCTCTTAGATTACCAAGAACTTCCTGAAGAGGTTCAACGTTGGCTTTGTGTTTTTATGGGTAGAAAGCTTTTTAAAATTGGAGATCAAGATAACTGGCAATGCTTATTGTATCTATTGGGTCAGGCTGGTACAGGTAAGAGTACAGTTCTTATGAAAATTTTGCAAAAATGGTATGACGAAGAAGATGTTGGTATCATTTCAAATAATATTGACACTAAATTCGGTATCAAACCTCATGTAAATAAATTTATGGTATTGGCACCCGAGATTTCAGAAAATTTCAAGATGGAACAAACTGATTGGCAGCTTCTCGTAGAAGGTGGAAGAAATACATACTCAGAAAAGTATAAAAACGACGAAACCATTGATTGGACTCTTCACATGACAATGGGTGGTAATAAAATCATGAGATATAAAAATAACTCCGAGAGTGTTTCTAGGAGAACGGTTGTAGTAAATTTTTGGAAAAAGGTTGTAAAAACAGATACTGCCATAGATAAGAAATTATCTAAGGAACTTCCTATTATTATGAAATTATGCGTATCTGCTTATTACTCTGCTGTAAGACAGTATGGAATTAGGGGTATCTGGGATATACTCCCTAGATATTTTCATGAGAATAAGGAAGATATGGAACAAACTACTAACGCACTACAAAACTTTCTTAAGTCTGGTAAGGTTGTATTTGGTGATAAACTTTACATACCCGCGAAAGTATTTTCTCAAGAATTTAATGAACATGTTAGAGAAAATAATCTAGCAAGAGAGCAGTTCACAAAGGATTATTATGGTGGTATTTTTACAAACAATGGAATAAAGGTAATTCAACAGGGTAGCAAGGAGTATCCACGAGGTTCTGGGATTATGTTGAAAAGAACTATGTTTTTTAAGGGGATTGATATAATTAATACCCATAATGACGAAGAAGATCCGGAATGAATTAAATTATTTTTACGTTGATATTATATAAATAAAATATAATTATTATCCTATAACAATGCCTAAGACAGTGGATCCCCCTCCTGTTGAAGTAAATGATTCATCCAATCGTTCAATAATTTATATAGTTATATTGTTATGTATTATTACAGTTGTTTCTTATTTTATGTATAAGGTTTATAAAAAATTGCAAGTGTTAAACGACGATGTTATTACTGTTAATAACAAGGGTGACAACTTAAATAGTAGCAATAAAGAATATGATAGAAAACTAGACATTCTAGCTGAAAACTTAAAAAGAGTTGAAAATAGTATTGTAAAACCCACGCAAAAATTAGAACCCCCTAAGCATGTAGATATAAACCTAGATAAAAACGAGACTGTAGATTTAGAAGATATAACAGAAGAATAATTTAATAACAGCTTATTGTATTTTTGATAAAATTCGAATTGGTTATATTTTTAACACTTTCGAATTCATGATTATCTACATATAAATTCCAATTTATTTTATTTAAAACCTGTTGTTCTAAAGGTCCTCTTCCTGATATTTCAAAATCACACATGAATTTATTTGATAATATTAAACATGTTTCAATAAGGTCTTTTATATTTTTATTATCGATAACCGAATTAGAATTTTTATACCTTCGAAGGTATATAAGTGTTAATATTATACTATCTGATTCAAAAATATCATTATCTTCAAACAAATTAATTATCATTTTATATATACCTCTAGTGTTTTTATCATCTTTAAATGAAAATTCTAATATGTTATTTATATTTGAAATTGTCAACATATTAATATAATAATTCATTATTATTTAAAATTTTTATTAAATGTTTAAAAGTCTTGAAGTATAGATTTATATCTGATCCCCCGGTTAAAATAATACTCCCAGGTCTAAATATAGCAACTGTCAGTTTATTTGTTGTTTCTGGATCTTCAATTTTTAGATTTATCCCCGGATATTTACTAGGGTCAAATGTATATCTTTTTATAATAGATACATCATTTTCTCCTCGGGCGTCTAACATGTCACATAATACATTCTGTTTAATGTTTTTAGTTATTTTAAAATCAGAATTGATCATACATATTCTGAGGTCTGTAATTTTTGAAAAAGTTGGATTTAAAAATGCCCCAACTTCTGCAAGTCTTCTATATATCTTTCTCGCTGCATAACTAGCTGACATAACATTCAATACACCGGCTAATTGAATATTTCCATTTTTAAATATTTTTAAAGAAATTCTTTTCTTATCCTGATATTTTAATGTAATGTATGTATTTATACAATTATAAAAACTTTTAGAATCCAGATTATCCATATACTTATCTTTATATAATTGTAAATCGATAATAGAATTAAAATTGCAACATATAGTCATAGTAGATATAGACCATTTTTTGATTATATCAATAGAACCTAAATCAGTATAAGATCTTATTTTCTCATAATCTTCAAAAAATGTTTTGAAATTTTTATGACATATACAAGGCATATTGTCTAAGTATTTTTTCTTAGGATCGCATATCTCACACATACGTTCTTTATATCTCTTTATATATATATTCTTTATATTCGTATTTTTTAGTAATTTATGTAATAATTATTCCAGATAAATAATTTTTTATTAAAATAGCTAAGGAAGTCTTACTAGTTATACTCTGAATACATGCTTCTAATACCATATTACTATCCTCTTTAGAATGATTTTTTATTAAAAATCTTGCATAATAAATCATCCTCGGTAGGATGTGACTATATAAATCTAAATCACTTACAGTTATTTGTTCTAATGTATTTAACTCTGTTATTATATCATACATACAATACGTTATTATATTTAATTCTACATCACGTTGCATAGTTGGTGATATAATAACTCTAGTTGTATTCTGTCCGTAATAATAAAGTATAAGTTTATTAATTTCGGTTATTTTTTTATCTGTTATTTGCACTCTTGTACACGGATCACTAAAGTTATCAGTTTTTTCTAGATAATTAATAAAATTATCAAAGTCATAATAGAAAAAAAATTTATCAACCTTTATAGATATAAAAGGATATCTTAATTTTTCTAAAGATATATTACAAATATCATCTTTCATTAATTTTTTTCTAAATTTTTTTTGTATGTAAGTTACAGTTTTAAAATCATTAAGTTTATTTAAAAGTTGAAATTTATTACATTTACTTACGTATTTTATTTTATTTATTTTACATAAGTTTTTTAATACTTTATAAGATAATAACAAATTAAATTTAATTAACATAGTATAATATCCATTAATTATATTTTTAAATTTATTAAAATGTTTTAAAAAAATAATTAATATTAATGTAAATCACAATGAGTTTATTTAGATTATCCAAAAAAACAGCTCATAGCGATTCTAGGATGTCTATAAGTGCTAAGCATAATCAAACCATAAATCAGCTAGAAACCGAAGCTGATAATTTACCAAGATATAAAAAAGAATTAAACGCATTAATTAAGTTAAAAAATAAAAAACAACGAATAAATGAAAAGAATGAAATATTAACTATTGACAAAAAAATTGAAATATCAGAACTAGATAAAAAAATTGAAAAATTAAATAGTAAAATAAACTCAATAGAAAAGTGCGAAAATTTAACTGAATATCTATTTAATTCTATTGATTTTATTAAAAACATAGATGGTATTGAATATACAGAAAATAATGAAAATAAGAATGATGGTATTTTTAAATACGTGTCAATGGATATGGAAAAAAAGAATGAGGAAAATTATAAGTTGTATATGAAACAGTGTTTCCCAGACGAAATAAATAATATAGACTATTCTATTAATAAATACACCTGTAAAAACTGTGGATGTAATACACATCATGATACTTCATCTGGAATAAATATATGTTATTCTTGTGGATTAACAGAAATTAATTCTGTTTCTTCTACTCCAGAATGGAATGTTTCTGAAACACATGATTTTATTAAACCATACAGTTATAAAAGGACTAGTCATTTTAAAGAATGGATAACACAGATACAAGGTAGAGAAGGTACAAATATACCCGATGATATTATAAATATTTTAATAGGTGAAATAAAGAAAGAGAGATTAACGGATAAGAGTTTAATAACATATTATAAAATTAAAGAATTTCTTAAAAAATTAAAATTAAACAAGTATTATGAACACATACCAAACATAATCCACAGAATTACAGGAAATAAACAGCTTATTATTTCACAAGAACTTGAGGATAAATTAATTGATATGTTTAACAAAATACAAGATCCTTTTATAAAACATTGTCCCAAGGATAGGAAAAATTTTTTAAGCTATTCTTATACTCTATATAAATTTTTTGAATTACTTGACAAACCTGAATATCTTATATATTTCCCCCTATTAAAAAGTAGAGAGAAATTATTCGATCAGGAGAGAATATGGATGCTAATATGTAAAGATTTAGATTGGAAATTTAATAAATGTATTTAATACATGGCAAGAGACGAGGCGCCACCCTTGTATTGAGAGGTTGTCTCACCTACACATGTTACATTGACAGTGGTAGCCTTAGCATCCTTCGAAAAAGATAATACAAGTCTAATGTTGTCAAAACGATTAAGGGGTACAGACGAACCACCGTACGCGCGCGACGCTAGGGGGAAGACGTAAATAGATTTTCTCGACTGATCCGCGTCTCTCATGTTATTACCCATTACATTATCAAGGGAATTAGAAATTAGACCTAGAGAAGCGGCTGTTGTACCATCTAGTAGCTGAGCATCAATTGTACCCGAGAACGAGGACGAATTGAGCTTAAGCTCGGCGCTATCTAAACCACAACCAGCTTCGCCGGTTACGGTGATGATAAGATGCGACGAATACAAAGAGAAATGATCTAAATCAAGTGTGTAGTTCTGCTCAAAACCAGCCTCCTGAGACTTGTTAACATTCTGAGTCATCTTAAGACGCTTGGGGATACCCTGAGGCTGTGTCTTCATCATCTCACGCTCCTCATTGCACATAATCATGCAACGACCGTATAGCTTACCTGGTTCGATAGTAACCTGGGAAGCAGTTGGAACAATGCTCTCATGAGAATCAGTGAATACCTTAGAAAGATCGTCGGTGAAATACACCTTAATCTTAACAGACTGGTGTGGCGCCGCAGCCATTAGATAACCATTCTCTGTGTTCTCGGTATAACCCTGTAGCTCAGGAGCCATGGTTTTAGTTAGAAGTGGAAGACGAAGGAACATGCTTCGGCTCTGGGGATTGGCTTCAGTGGCGGGAACTTCCTGGAAACCACCGGCTAGAGTAGACTTACCTGTATTTACAAGAGAGTCTAGAGTGTAACCGGAGTCGGTGTTCCAAACGTAAGAATCGTTGGTATTTCCAAGACTTGGGTTACTCTGGTAGTTGTGCAGACAGGCATTACCATCTGTGTTTAGATGATTAGGTTCGTATATAGCAGCTGTTCTACCGGCGGTATCTAATTCAGACCCGTTTGTGTTTACAAAACCGTTTGCCTGGGTTCCAAAGCGTTTGAAAACACCCTCGCCCATCTCAGTGCAGTTACACGCCACGATGTCGTCGTTTTCTAATGTCTGCCAAATCTGGGTACCTACCTGAAATTCTACGCGCTCAATGATAGAAGCTAGACCAAAGTTATTAAATGTGAAACCATCGGGGATATCCTTGGTTGCACCCGAGGCTACAAGACCCGAACCCAACTTAGATGTACCGGGTGGGGCGGTACATTTTACGCCTACCTGTAAGTACAGATCTCCTAGAGCATCGATGTCGTTATTTACGGTAAAAATCTGATTGCCACCCCAACTGGTGGTACCCGAGACACCACTTGTTGGAATTTCCATAATAGACGAGCCGTATAAAAGCTGACGAGTGGTATCGTTTTTGTTATAGAATAACGAAATTACATCACTGTCATTAGCGGCAATTTTATTTGTAACAGCAAGACCCTGGGTCCCACTTCCATTATACGAAGCATGAGCAGCTACAGCTCCAGACATTTTTATTTA
>MDSW01082703.1_pt1 | contig 30406 bp, 11 predicted proteins | sample 811171 | NCBI WGS metagenome assembly MDSW01 (sample SAMN05326641, study PRJNA326480) | marine metagenome | isolation source: seawater | place: Atlantic Ocean: North West | collected 2012 | reverse complement strand
GGGGGGGGGGGGGGGGGGGGGGGGGGGGGGGTGGGGGGGGGAGGGAGGAGGAGGGTCGCGTCAGCCACGCGCGGGCGGGGGGGGGATACGGGATGTGGAGATACGCGTCGGCGACGAGGCGCGGACGCGTCGCGAGGGCCGAGGCGGGCGCGCACCTCGCGCGGGGCGCGCCGCGACGCGAGGTCGCGGCGGCGGCGCGGAAGGCGACGAGCGCTCTGGCGGAGAGCGACGACGACGCGGCGAACGACATGGGGGTGCGCTGCGAGAGTGCGTCACGACGGGCGAGAGCGACGAAGACGACGCGTGGCACGCCCGCGCGGATCTTGAGTGACTTCGTCGGCGGGACGATCCAGTCGAGCTCGAGTGCCCGAGTCGGGCCCGGGCCGAGGGCACCCGCGTTTGTCTCGACGCGCTTGGCACCGCTCGCGCCCTTCGCCCGGGGCCCTTCAGGCGCCCGCACACGTACCCGCGCGACGCTCGACCCCGTAGGATGCGTCTGATCGCGCGCCGCGCGCTCTCCCGCCTCGCCGCTCGACCCGAGCGCGCGTCGGCGGCCGCGCGCGCGCTCGCCGCCCTCCCCCGTCTCGCCGCCCCCGAGGCGCGCGGTGCCGACCCCGATCTCGCGTCGCCCCTCGCTAGGTTTCCCCGCTCGCGGGACCCCGCGCCTTCTTCCCGCGGGTTCGCCGCCGCGAGCGCCGGATCGCCGCTCACCCCCGAGGAGGTCAAGCGCAGGATGGACGAGATCAACGACTCGTTCGCGGAGGCGCGCGAGGAGATCGAGGCGGCGATGGAGGCGGTCGGGACGACGTATTTCAACGAGGAGGCGGAGTACGCGCGAGAGGTGACGGAGCGCACGCTGGAGATGTACCGTCGGCTCTGCTCGGAGATGGGCGAGGAGGAGCGCGCCAAGACGCAGCGCGCGATGGGGATGAAGATGGAGCAGCTCAAGGCGGAACGCGAGCAGATCGACCACGCGCACGACGACCACTAGGCGGAGCGAGGAGAGGCCGAGCGCGCGCGCGCGGCGCGCGGCGGGACGAGGCGCGACGAGGGCCGCCATCATTTATTTTACATTCTCATTCGCTCGTCGTCGCGGCGCCTTCCCGAAGGCACCGTCGCGCCTTTCGTTCCGAACGGGGCGAATGCGCGCGGGTCATCCGAGTGATGTGCTGGTGCGCGGGGGCGGCGCGGCGCGTGATCGCGCGCTCTCCGCGCAATCCACACCTCCGCGCGCCGAAAGACGTTTTACGCCGGCCTCCTCCCGCCACATGTATGTATTTCCACACTCCTGGTGATGAACCGCCCGCCGAGAACCAATGTACCTCGATCGTCGTCGAGCATCAAGGTTCGCATCAGTGCTCGTCCAAATCGGGCGCGACGATGACCGGGGGGTCTGTTTTGGGTTCCCCTCGCGCGGCGCGGCGCACACGCGCGCTGCGCGAGGCGACGGACGCGCGGTCGTGGACATCGCGCGGCGCTCGCCTTCGAGCGCTGACCGACGTCCGCCATGGCGACCAACTTCCTGGCGCCTCGGTGCGTCGTTCTCCCTCGGGATCCCCGCCGACCCTCGCGACGCTTCCGCGCGCATTCCGGCATTCCTCATCGGTCGTCCCTCTTGGACTGTGGCGCGGATCCGTCGGATCGACCCGGCGGGTGCGACTCTCTCTTTCGCTGACCTTTTTCGCGCCATCCCCCCCCCCCACGCACACACGCACAGGCACGTGTTCGGCGCGAAGAGCGATGTGCGGGAGAACGTGCACTACGTGGACGAGTCCACGGTGCTGTACCCCGCCGGGCACCAGATCGTGCTGTACCACGTCGAGTCCAAGACCCAGCGCTTCATCCCGTGCTCGGCGGACACCGAGGGGATCACCGCCCTCGCGCTCAGCCCGAACCGCAAGTACCTCGCGGTCGCGGAGCGCGCGGAGAAGGCGCAGATCGCTGTGTACGACCTGGCCTCCCTCAAGCGCCGCAAGGTGCTCTCCTCCGCGGACGTCGGCGGGAGGGAGTACGTCTCCCTGAGCTTCAGCCCCGACGGCCGATGCGTCTTGGCGCAGGGCGGCGCCCCCGAGTGGAACGTCGCGCTGTGGCAGTGGGAGAAGAACAAGTGCGCCGCCGTCTTCCCCGCGCGCGCGAGCGCGTCGCAGACGCCCGCCGCGGTGGACCAGATCGCGTGGAACCCCTCGGATCCCGCGACGGCGTCGCTGAGCGGGGAGGGGTCGTTTCGCGCGTTCAAGATGACGGAGAGTTCCGCCAAGGCGCTCCCCTCGGCGTTGGGGAACAAGCGCGATAAGGCGAGGTACGTCGCGCACTGTTGGCTCCCCGAGGACGCCGCGTCCGCCGAATCGAACGCCGCGCCGAGCGAGCGCGGAGCCGACGGAACCTCCGGGGCGGAGCTTCCCGAGGGCGCCGCGTCCGAGGAGCGCGAGGCGCCGCGTCGGTGCGTCGTCGTGGATAAGGACGGCGAGGTGCTCGTCGTGGAGAACAACGAGGTTCGCGCGACGCTGGACTCGAGCCTCGGCGCCGATTGCGTCGTCGCGTTCGGCACGCGCGGGTTCATCGTCGGCGGCGAGAGGGGCACCGTCCGCGTCTACGACAAGACGGAGGACGAGAGGATGTTCAAGCTCAAGAAGACGCTCGCCGTCGACCCCGCGCGCGACGACGCGTCCCTCGCGCCGAGCGCCGCCGCGGGCGCCGCCCCGCCCGTCCCGGGGCGGGTGCGCTCGATGGCGCTCTCCCCGAGCGAGGACCAGCTCGCGGTGTCCACGAGCGACGGGCAGGTGTACGTCCTCGACCTGCGCTCGGTGGATTTGCTCGACGCGAGCGAGATGCGCTTCGAGCCCCTGGTGACGAGTTTCCACCGGTGCGGCGTCACCGGCGTCGACGTCTGCGTCAGGAAGCCGCTCGTCGCGACGTCGAGCGCCGACAAGACGGTCAGGGTGTGGAATTACGTCGACGCGCGGGTGGAGATCTCCAAGACGTTCACCGAGGAATCCCACGCGATCGCGTTCCACCCGAGCGGGCTGCACGTCCTCGTCGGGTTCGAGGATAAACTCCGGCTGTGCAACGTGTTCATGGACGACATCAGACCGTTCAAGGAGTTTCCGATCAAGCAGTGCCGCGAGTGCGCGTTCAGCCGCGGCGGCGACATGTTCGCCGCGGTGAACGGCAACGTCATCCAGCTCTACGACGCGTTCACGTGCGCGAACGTGGGCAACCTGCGCGGGCACGGCGGGAAGGTGAGGAGCGTGAGTTGGACCGAGGACGACGCCGCCATCGTCTCGGCGGGGGCGGACGGCGCGGTGTACGAGTGGCGCGTGAAGGACCTCGCGAGGTGCAAGGAGAACGTCCAGAAGGGGTGCGAGTACCAGTGCGCCGTCGCCGGGTTTGAAGGCCACGCCTTCGCCGCGGGATCGGACGGCGCGATTCGCGAGTTTGACGAACCGTTCGAGGTGGCGCGCGAGTTCCAGGAGGAGGCGAAACCCGAGGGCGGCGACGAGTCCTCTTCTCCGTCGTTTTTGACGCAAATCGCGCTCGCGAGCGACGGGAAGATGCTCTTCGGCGCGACGGCGCGCGGCGCGGTGCGAGCGTACAAACTTCCCCTCGACGGGACGTTCCAGGAGTACCAGTGTCACGCGAGGCGCGTGACTCGACTTCGTCTCAGCCGCGACGACGCGCTGCTCTTTTGCGTCTCCGAGGACGGGTGCGTCTCGGTCTTCGATGTGAAGGACAAGGACGGGCAGCCGAAGAAGCCGAACCGGGACGCGATGCCGTTCGCGGAGGAGGTGCTGGTGACCAAGGCGGACCTGGAGGAGAAGAAGGCGCGCACGCGCGAGCTCGAGAATCAGGTGGCGGACCTCACCGAGCAGTGCGAGAACGAGCTCAAGGTGAAGGACATGAAGATGAACGAGAAGATCAAGGAACTGACTGAGAAGTTGAAGCAGGATATCGACGAGGAGAGGTCCAAATTTGACACGTTGCTCCAGGAGAAGAACGAGCAGGATTTGCAGAACGAGGACACGATAAAGCGCATGCGGGAGGAGCACGCGACCCGCCTCACGGAGCAGGAGGAGCGGGACAAGGGCAAACTGATCGCCGAGAGCTTGCGCTGCAGCGAGTTGGAGAGGGAGAAGGAGCGCCTGAACGAAAAGTGGGACGAGCAAAACTCGCGGCTCGCGGAGTCCCACGAGCGCGTCATCGCCGAGCTCACGGCGGAGTTCAGTGAAAAGCTTCACGAGGAGCGGACGAAATCGTCGAGGGTCGAATCCGAGCTCGAACGCGCCGGCGTGGAGAGCGACGAGACGAAGAAGCAGATGGAGGAAGACGCGGACCTCGAGATTGAGGACCTGCGCGAGAAGTACGAGCTCGCGCTCGCGGCGGAGCGCGAGAGCGGGTTACGGCTCAAGGGCGAGAACGGGATCATGAAGAAGAAGTTTTCGAACCTGCAGAAGGAGATCCACGAGCAGAAGGACGAGATCGCGGCGCTGTTTCAGGACAAGAAGGACCTGTACGCGACCATCGCGAGCCTGGAGAAGGACATCGCGGGGCTGAAGAAGGAGATTCGCGAACGCGACGAGACCATCGGGGATAAGGAGAAGCGCATCTACGACCTGAAGAAGAAGAACCAGGAGCTGGAGAAGTTCAAGTTCGTCCTCGACTACAAGATCAAAGAGCTCAAGAAACAGATTGAGCCGCGCGAGCGCGACGTCGCGCAGATGAAGGACACGATCCAGCGCATGGACCACGAGCTCGAGCGCTACCACAAAAACAACGCCAACCTCGACCTGACCATCGCGGACCTGCGCGATAAGCTCATGGGGTTACAGAAAGACGTCATGAAGCAGCGCAAGACCATCTCGGACCGCGAGGGGGCGATCAAGAGCTTCCAGAGCGACCTGCACGATACGAGCCGGCTGATCCAGGCGCCCAAGGCGCTCGCGGCGAGCGTCAAGGCGCTGTACTCGAAACACGTCACGAGCGCGGTGGAAGGGAAGAGCCTCGACGAGGATCTTCAGCTCGAGTACGCGCGCCAGAGGGAGTTCTTGGAGAAGTCCATCGAGAGTCTCAAGCGCAAGCTCAGGAAAGACTCGGAGGCGCACAAGTCGGACAACACCCGCCTGATGAACGAGAACGTCGCGCTCATCAAGGAGATCAACGAGCTGCGCCGCGAGATGAAGCTCGCGCGGCTCAAAGCCGCGCGGGGCGTCCCCGGCGAGCGCGGCGACGCGGGCGTCGTCCTGCCCGCCCTCTCGCGCCGGGGCGCCTCCCCCGCGTCCAGCCGCCCGGGGTCGAGATCCCTCCAGAAACAGAAACCCCTCGTCGAGACCCGCGACGTCGCGCTCAGCGCCGAGGCGGCGAGAGAGATGGAGGCGCAGCGCGCCGAGCTCGCGTCGCTTCGCGCCGAGCGCGACGACGCGTTGGCGCTCGTGGAGGCGCTCGAGCGCCGCGAGGAGGCGAGGAGGCGCGCGGGCGACCCCCCCGGATCCGGGTCCGGGTCCGGATCCGGTCCCGGGGCGCGGCTTCCTCCGCTCGAGGGCGCGGGCGTCGAGGATGCGGCGGCGGCGAAAATCCAGGCGGGGTTCCGCGGGCACAAGTCGCGGGCGAGGACGAACGCGATGCGGATCGAGCGCGAGGAGCACGCGGCGGCGGCGAAGATACAGGCGAGGCACAGGGGCGGGAAGGCGCGGCGAGACGTCGCGGCGATGCGCGCGAGGGAGGAAGCCGGGGGGGAGGAGCCGCCGCCCATCGACAAGGAGGACTCCCTAGAAGCCATCTGATGTAGTACTTGTCCCGTAGAGACGAGCGGAGGAGCCCGAAGTTGTCTACAAGTAGCGTCCGCGAAAATAACAACGAAATCTGGGGACGACCGTGGCGAATAACTGCTGCGTGATGCGACGATGAACTGATGACACCGCCGCGTGCACTTTTCGTCGTCTCGGTGACTCGTCGGTTCGTCCGACGCGCGCTGGGCACTCCCCCGGACGCGCCCGCGCGTCGCGCGTCCCGTTCCGGGACGGCGACGTCGGGCGGGATGCCCCCCGTGGACGTGATGCTCGTCCTGGAGGGCGGGCGCGTCGGGGAGGAGCTCGGGGGGATGGCGCTTCTCGAGCTCGGGTCCGCGCTCGCGGCGGTGACGCGCGTCTCGCGCGTGGCGGAGGAGGATGACGCGGCGCGGGATCCCGCGTCGTCGTTCGCGCCGACGTGGATGGACGACGACGCGACCGCGCGGGGCTTCCCCGCCGGGACGGACCCCGCGGGGAGCGTGTTGGCGTCCGTCCCGTTTCCCACCCTCGACGCCGCGCGCGCGGCCGTCGCGCGGTGCGCGCTGACGCGCGCGGCGCTCATCCCGCTCGCCGAGGGAACCCCCGCGGAGGTGGCCGCCGCCGTCGGCCCGGCGCGCGCGGCGCGGTGCGCCGCGCGCGCGTGGGCCCCGGGCCGAAGAGCCCTCCCGCGCGTCGCCCTCGAGGGCGTCGCCGCGGAGCTCCGCGACGCGGGCGTCGGCCGCGACCTCGTCGCGCGCGCTCCCGTCTCGGCGCCGACGACGACGTTTGCGTTTGGATTCGAAGACGACGACGGTCCCGACGACCGACGCGCGCCCGACGACCGACGCCCGTTCGCGGCGTATTACCTCCATCCCGAGCGCGTCCTCGCTTCCGTCCTCGCGTGGGGCCTCGACGCGAAATCCGCGTTCGCGTCGTCCCTCGCCGACGCCCCCAACGCGATGCCGCCGCACCAAGCCTTCCTCCTGGTCAACGCCGCGCGCGTCGCGCCGGGCGACGTCGTCGCCGACCCGTGCGTCGGCGGCGGCGCCGCGCTCGTCGCCGCCGCCGTCCTCGGCGCGAAGCGCGTCCTCGGCGCCGACCTGGACGAGGAGGCGCTCGACGCCGCGCGGTGTGCGCTGCGGGAGACGAACATATTTTTTCGTCCTCATGATGACGGGAGTGATGACGACGAGAAGACATATTTCGGCGGTTCGGCGGGTAATGAGGCGGGGGAAACTATACGCGAGGCCGCTACAGTCGTTTTGCGACGCGCGTCGCTGACTCGACCCGGTCCGTTCGATTGGCTCGACGGCGCGCGGGACCCGGCCGACGATCGCGGAAGTCGTCTCTTCGTGGACGCGATCGTGACTGACCTTCCGTACGGCGCGCGGTCCGCGGCGATCGGCGTCGGGGAGGGCCCGGACGCGCTGGTCTCGCCCGGGGAGATGCTGGACGCGCTCCTGCGGTTCGCGTCGTCGTCGCTTCGCGTCGGCGGGCGCGTCGCCGTCTGGCTTCAGAAGAAGGGTCCCGCGACCGGCGGGATGGACGCCGAGGACGTCCGACGCCGCGCGTTAAAGCGCGGGTTCGAGGTCGAGCGCCGCGGCGAGGAGCGTCGGAAGACGGGCGTGGAGAGGGCGCTGTACGTCATGACCCGGAGGAGCGGCGAAGACGGAGGAGCGACGACGGTTTCCCCGGAAGCCCCGCGGCGTCTCCGCTCGCGAGAAGTCGTAGAAAATCCGTCTTCGAGATTTGGATCGTTCCGCGTCCGCCGCGGGAGCCTCTCCTTCGGCGCCCGCGCGGACTCGGCTCGGCGCGCGGCGCACGTCGCGCACGCGTCGCTCCGCCGCGACGAGAGCCACGCGCGGTGCGCGGCGTCGCGGGTCCCCGACCCGTGGCGCGCCGCGTGGACCGGGGACGTCCCCGCGCTCGACGCGCTCGGAGTATCGCCCGGGCGGCTCAGAGCGCTCGCCGACCCGGTCGTAATAAGTCTCAAGGTCGACTCAATTTGGTCCAGAAAAGAAGCCGACGGAAAAGGCGCCGACGCCGCCGCGCTCCTGTCCTCGCCGCTCGCCGCCGCCGCGGGGAACGGGAGGGTCGCGGCGATCGAGTGGCTCCTGGGGGACGACGACGCGCGGGGAACCGCCTCCGATTCCGGCGATTCCGATTCCGATTCCGGTTCCGATTTGGCGCCGCTTCTCGCCGCGGCGTTGGCGAAGGCGGCGTCGTTCGGGCGCGTCGCCGCGGCGGAGTTGCTCCTCGACCGCGGCGCGGACGCTCTCAGGGCCACCGCCCTTCGTCCTTCCGGCGGGTGCGCGTTCCACGCCGCCGCCGAGCGGGGCCGCGTCGACGTTCTTCGCGCGCTCGCGTCGAAGACGCCGGTGGAATTCGATTGGACGCGCGCCGAGGACGTGAGCGGCGCGACGCCCGCGGAGGCGGCGGCGCGGCGCGGGTGGGCCTCCGCCGTCGCGTTTTGTCTCGAGTCGCGGGGGGGGGCTGGGGGGAAGGCGACAAGAGTCGACGACGATTCGGGACGGGATCACTCGGCGGCGGTCGAATCCGAATCCGAATCGTCGCGCGGCGGTTTCGTCTCGCTCGAGGAGGCTCGTCGCGTCACGACGGTGGCCGCGCGGTGGGGCCACCTCGACGCGATTCGAGCGGCGGCGCGCGCGTCGGGCCTCGGCGCGGCGGTGGCGACGGAGCGCGCGGCGGCGGAGGCGGCTCGGTGGCAGAGGCGCGACGCGGAGGCGTACCTTCGCGAGCTTCTCCTCTCGAGCGCGCCGAGCGACCGAGACGTCGTGAAAGAAGTCGGCGTCGCGACCCGGACGCCCGGGGACCCTTCGGCGCCCGACCCTTCGGCGTTTGTCGGGCGCCGCCCTGGTGTGTGTCTTCCTCGGGTGCCCTCGGGCGCGACGACGCTCTTCCGCGACGACGCGACGGGCGCCCTGGCGTATTACGTCCCGCCCGCGTCGTTCTGCGACGGCCTCGGCGAAGCCTCGGCGCTTCTGGCGGAGGCGCGGCGCGAGATCGAGGCGCACTACCTGGACCGCGACGATCCGCTCGCGGCGACGATCGACCGCCGAGGCGCGCGGCGGGCGGTGCCCCGCGACCAGGCGTATTTCGGCGCGAGGTACGCGTCGCGCGAACGAGCGGCGGGAAAAGAGGCCTCCGTCTCCTCGAAACCGTGGCGGGCGTCGTACCGGTACAACCCCGATCGGACGCTCCAGCCGACGCCCGCCTCGCCGCCTCGGGTGATCCGCGCGGTCTCGCGGCGCGTCTTCGAGGTGTGCGGACAGACGTGTAACCACGCGGTGGTGAACCGGTACCGCGACGGCGCCGACGCCATCGGCGCGCACGCGGATAAGGCCACGGACCTGGCGGACGGCTCGTTCGTCGTCAGCGTCAGTCTCGGCGCGACCAGGACGATGGTGTTCGAGCCGCGCGTGACCAAAAAGGACAGAGAAGGGGCGGGGGGTTTAGGCGGAGAAGGAGAGGGGTCGGGGGGTTTAGGCGGAGACGGAGAAGGGGGGTTTGGCGGCGGCTTCTCCGCGGCGTCGCGACGCGTGGCGGCGGCGGCGGCGGCGCTCGCGGCGGCGCTCGCGCTTCACCCCGAGTGGCGCGCGTGCGGCGACGCGAAGCGCGCGGCGCCGGCGAAGAGCGACGCGAAGAGACTCGCGATCGCGGACGAGAAGCGCGTTCGCGAGGCGCTCCGCGAGCGCGACCCGCGCGTCGCCGCGTGCGCGCTGGCCGCGAGGGAGGCGCGAGGGGCGCTCGCGGAGGCGAGGGCGGCGCTCGCGATGCGCGTCGCGCTCGAGCCGGGGTCGGCGGTGTTCTTCAACATGGCGTTCAACGACGCGTGGACCCACGCGATCCCGGCGGAGCAGCGCGTCGAAAACGGAACGCCGCCGGCGTCGTCCGCGGCGGGTTTAGGCGCGTCGGAACGCGTGGGGATCACCCTGCGTCGGTGCGAGACGGTGTTCGACCCCGCGCGGCAGGCGGAGGCGGCGGGGAAATCGCGCGCGCGGCGACGGGAAATCTGGAGGCGGCTTTCGGAGATGGCCGACGTCGACGCCGAGGAGGCGGCGTGGCGCGGCGACGCGTGACGTTTTGACGAGCGCGGCGCGGGGGGTCCCCTTCCCCTCGAGGGGTTGTTCGATGCGATGCGATGCGACGCGACGCGACGCGACGCTCCTATCGATGCGTGCGATGGAACGGAGTCCGTGATGCGCCTATAGAGAGTCGCTCGTGGATAAAGCTCATCGCTCGTGGATGATCGTGATGGAGTCTACCGAAGCGCGCTCCGGAGCGTTCGCGTTCGAAGCAGCGCCCTTCTCGGCACCGCGGTACCGTTCCCCGGTTGGGCGCGATTCGTCGTCGCCTCCGCCTCCGTCCCCTCCGTCCCCTCCGTCCCCTCCGTCCCCTCCGTCCCCCTCGCGGCGGCGTCCCACTCCGCGCCCCGCGCGCGGTCTCCCGCCTCGGCCGCCTGGCGGAGCATCTCGTCCGCGTTCGCCGCGTCTTTGTACCCGTAGAACGCCTCCAACCCCCGCTTGAGGTGGTCCGCGAGCACCCGCGCCTTCTCGTCATCCTCGAAGCGACTCGCCGCGCGGGTCGACGCCTCGCGCCCGAACTCCGCCACCTGCTCCTCCTGCAGGAGCGTGGGCAGGAGCACGCCCAGGGCGAGCAACAGCGCGACGAGGAGGAACGCGGTCGCGCCGCGCTGGCGCGCGAGCGACGCCGCGAGCGCGGCCGCGCTCGGCCCTCCGAGCCTGGCGTCCCCGCGGGGGGCGTCCCAGCCCGCGTCCCCGGAAGCCGCGGCGGTCCGCGGATGGCCACGCGCAGCCATCGCGGCCTCGAGCCGAGCCCTGTGCCGCCTGGACTTTTCCACCAGCTCGACGTCCCCGCCCGAGGGGGGGGCGTCCATCGGGAAACCCCCGTCGGACGGCGAAGACATCCCGAGGAAGGGGGGGGCGGAGGGCGAGCGCGCCGGCTCACATGACCGGTGGTGGAGCTCACGTTTTTTGTTATACTTTCGTAATTGATGAAACCGCGGGACGTGGTAATGATGAATGCTGCTGGCGATATTTTTTACCGAAAACCGGGAAAACTCGTCAGCTCATCGCGCTCCTCCTCTCCCCTCCCCCCCCCTTTTCCTTTCCGCCTCTCCCAGCAGCCTCGTCATCCTCTCAGTCGGTCCAACGTCGGCAGAAAGTCCTCCTCCGTCCTCTTCGGGTTCGTCGCCCAGCGTTCCAGCGCCCTGAGCGCGTCCTTCTCGCGTATCCGCGCCGCGAGCGCGAGCCTCGCCCTGTGGTCGCGTCGCCGGGGCTCGTCCCTCCAGTGCGGCTTGAACCGCCGCGCGCTCGTCCCCACCGCCCGGTCGTCGCGCCTCATCTCGCGCGACGCGCCGCGCCACCCGCCCAGACCCGCGCGCTCGCGCTCGCCGGGGCGCTCGGGGCCCATCCGCCTCAGCCGCTCGCGGTCCGCGGCGACGCCGGGGCCGCCGGCGAAGCGGCCGAGCGCAATCTCCGCGAGCGCGACGAGCGTCGCCGCGACGCGGAACGATTCGTTCGAGCGAACGGATTCCGAAAACCCGGCGGCGTCGGACGAGACGGAAGCGTCTGAAGAAACGGCGCGGAGAAGGGGGGGGGGGAGGATCGGTCAGCGCTCGCGTGAGGAGTGAGGGGATGGGGGGATGGGGTCCCAAAAAGACGGGGCGCTCGCGAGCGCGTCGTCGCCGTCGCCGTCAGAGTGTTGCGCGATCTCTCGCGCGCCTTTGTCTCTCGTCTTCGGGACTTTTCAGTTCCTAGGAGATCCCACAAAGGTATCGTGATCACCCGGCGCGCCGCGCGAGTCGAAGCGGGACGCGTTCGCGGTGCGCGCGTTCGAGGCGGGACGCGTTTCGCGGAACGGGTCGCGCGGAACGGGCGGGGCGGGGGCCTCGGAAGGGAAAAACGACGCGAACCGCGCGGACGTCGCGCCGAGCCGCGCGTCCGACGAAACGTCCGCCTCGGCCGACGCGTACCTTCGTCCTCGTCCTTGTCGGCGGCGTTCCAAACCTCCTCGACGGATCTCGGGCGCGCGCCCGCGAACGCATCCTCCTTCTCCTCCTTCTCCTCCTCGTCTTCCTCGTCCGAGTACGCGCCCGTCTGGTCGTCCCGGTCGCCGCGCGCGTACGCGTCCGCGGCGAGGAGCTCCCGGAACCGAAACGGAGACATCGAGAGTACCCTCGCCGCCGCCTTGAGCGCGACGCTCGGCGCGCCGGTGCGCGACACGGAGAAGCGAGACGCGCTGGTCAGAAGGACGCCCCACCGGCGAAGAAGCCGAAGCCGAGCGAGCGTGGAGGCGTGTGTCTCCGAGCCGTCGTCCGAGGCGTCCGAGGCGTCCGAGTCGGAGGAGTCTTCGGAGGAGTCTTTTTCCGACTCTTCCTCCGACTCTTCCTCCTCCTCCTCCGACTCTTCCGACTCCGACGCGTCCCCCTCGTCGCCTTCTTCCTCCAGGTCGGCGCTCACGGCGGCGACGCGCGCGGCGGCGAGGAGCTCGCGCGCGTCCACCTCCGCGCCGCCGCCGTGCGGGTTCCGGCGCATCACGAACCCGTACCGCCTGAGGAGCTCCTCGTCCCCGAGCGCGCCGTAGGTGTTGAACACCTCCTCGCCCTCGCGAACCGCGCGCGTCGCGATCATGCGCAGCGAACGAGACGCCTCGTCGTGGTCGAGGCGCACGCACGCCGCCGCGGGCTCGCGGTGGTTGAGCATGTCCCAGAACGGAACCATCGCCTGCGTCGTCGCGTGTTGCTCGCGGTGGCAGAGCTCCGAGTCCGAGGGCGCTTCGAAGGAGTCCTCGGAGTCGTTCGCGTCGTCGTCGTCGGGTTCCCCTAGGGTGAAGGAAAAGGCGGCGACGAGCGCCGTCGCGTGGAGGTACAGTCGCCTCGCGTTCGTCTCTTCGTCGGACGCTTCGGACGCTTCGGACGCTTCGGACGCTTCGGACGCTTCCTCTTCGAGCGTCTTCTCCGAGGCGGCAGCACCTCCACCCGCGCGGGCGAAGGCCGGGTTCGCCTCGAAGAACGGGCGCGCGACGTGCTTCCAGTGCTGCGCGGTCATGGACGGGAGCTCCGCGCGTTCGTCCTCAACGTCGGTCATGCGCGCGAGCGCGGTGGTGCCCTGGAGCTCGGCGAGCTCGGCGCCGCTCCACCCGAGCGGGGAGTGCGTCGCGCGGAGGGTGGGAAGGGCGGCGAGGTAGGGCGCGAACGCGGACTCGGCGCCGAGGGACATCTCCGCCGCGACGGCGAGGACGAGGGCCTCGCGCTCGAGGCGAGGGGGCACGGGCTCGTCCGCCTCGTCCGTGATGAGCTCGCGGAGCGCGTTCGCCGCGACGCTCGTCGCGGCGGTGATGACGCAGTCGTCGGGCACCTCCACGATGACGTCGCCGGGGGCGAGGTCGCGCGTCGCCACGCACCCGCGGCCCGTGCGCGGGAAGCGGCCGATCGTGACGCCGCGAAGCACCACCCCGCGCGCGCGCATCCACGACAGGTACGCCGCCTCCGTGTCGGTGTGCTCGATCCACGACGCCGGAGCGCCCCCATCCTCGGGGGCGGCGGTGGGTTTCCGCTTCTTCGCGGCGCCGGCCGAGAGCGCCTCCGCGGGCGCCGAGGCGCGCTTCCCGACCCCCATCGCGAACGAGGGCACGCGCGGCGAGCGCGCGAACCCGAACGAGCCCCTCGGCGACCGCGCGCGGCGCCGCGGAGGTGTGGCGCGCAGGACGAGGCGGAGGTCGTTGAAACCTCGAACGCGCGTCGAGTCGCGGCGGCGTCGACAAAATTCATCAAATTACGTGACCAAAACGACCGACGGGCCTCAGAAGACTCGTCGTCGGTGGTGTAAAAAATCATCCTCTGCGCATCCTGCTCCGCTCCCTCGCTCTAGAGCTCCTCCTTCGCGTCCCGCTGGCCCTCTGCGCTCTCTTCCGCATCCGCCTTTTCCGCCTCCGCCTTCGCCGCCTTCTCCGCCTCCGCCTTCTCCGCCTTGGCCTTCGCCGCGATCTTCTCCCGCTCCTCGATGCGTCGCTTGGCGAATTCCGGCATCTCGTACGCGGGCTTGATGATGCCGGTGAACTTGGCGAGCGCGGGCGGGTACTGGCCCGGGCAGTACCACGACCCCGGCGCGTCGCACAGGCGGTTCTCCGGGTCCGCGGCCCACTTTTTCGACTTCTCGCTGACGTTGACCACCTGGTAGATCCTCACCTTGCGGTACTTGGACGTGTACACCTCCTTGAAGCGCTCCTCGGAGACCTGGCCCTGGAAGCTCACGAGCTTGAAGAGCAGGCTCTGCGCCATGAGCGGGGTGGGGCGCCCGTACTGGTCCACGCCGAACTTGCTCTGGATCTCGTGCATGTCCACCGTGCCGGTGTCGTGCCCGATGGACTTTCCGATCCGGAACAGGTGCGGGGACTTGGCCATGTCGTCCGCGCCGCCGCCCGCCCAGACGAGGACGTAATCCGCGAGGTGCCTGATGACGCGGTGCGCCTTCTCCTCCGTCGCCGTCATCGTCCGCGCGAGGTTGGCGATGTGCTCGTGGTTCCACGTGTTCCCGTCCGCGATGGACGTCCGGTTCGCGATGCCCGCGATCTGGTACCCGTAGTCCCACCACGCCATCACGCGCGCGTCCTCGGGGGTGTTATCCCGGAGCCAGTGGTACGCCTCGACGTAGTCCTTGACGATGACCGTCCGCCCGTCGTTGAGCTGGCCCTTGAACATCACGCTGGGCTGGGACATCCCCCGCGCCATGTCGTGCGAGTACTCCCAAAACCCCTCCAGCCGACGCGAGAGCACCAGCATCGCGGCCACGAACACCGCCGCGCGCCCGCGACGAATCGAGGGAGAGCGCCACGCGGCGCGAAGCGGCTGCGCCACGTTCGCGTCCAGAAGCCCCGCCAAGGAGGTCGAGGAGGTCTTCCTCCTCCTGGCCCCCCGACCGGGTCTGCCCCGCGCCGCCGCGCTCGACGGCTTCTTCTTGTCGTCCCGCTTGTCCCGCTCGTCGTCCCGCTCGTCCCGCTCGTCCTCGTCCTCGCCGTCCTCGAGCCGCTGCGCCCCCGCGAGCTGCCAGTGCGCGGTGGCGAAGATATCGTCCAGGGCGTACCCGACGGCGATCCCCGTGAGGCTCGACGCGATCGGGCCGAGGAAGATGATGAGGCGCACCATGCGGTTGGCGAAGTAGTACGCGACGGCGGCGTAGAGAGGGAGGAAGAGCGCCGCGGCGGATCGCTCGTCGGAGAAGAAGTGCGCGACGGCGACGCAGAACCCGACCGGGGCGACGTAGAAGGGGTAGTGCAGGTACCGGAAGTACGCGTCCGCGCTTCCGGGCTGGTGCTCGGCGACGGAGTCCACGAGCGGGTTGCCCGTCTTCGTGTGCTTGATGAACAAGCCCCGGACCCTGACGGAGAGCGGGCCGAACCACCCCGTCGGGGCGAGGCACAGCGCGAGCGCGAAGACGCACCCCGCGCACGTCGTGTAGACGCGCAGACGAATCCGCCACGCCTCCGGACCGGTCTTTTGCGCTCTCTTCACCAGAAATTCCGCGAGCGCCAACGCCTGGTACCCCAGGAACACGCACATGGGCCCGAGCTGCTCGGCGGACTTGATCGGGGCGAGGCCGACGACGGGGAATTGGATCGCGCCGAGCGTGCCGACGATCCAGAAGAGCGAGTACGCCTTGTGCGCGCTCGAGTCGAACTTGCCGACCAACACGATGACCGCCGCGTGAAGCCCGATCATGTTCAGGACGAACACGTACCCGCCCCACGCGGCGACCATGTAGACGTAGCACAGGCCGGCGAGGGCGCCGACGGGCCAGGACCGCCGCGTGCGCAACGCGCGGACCCACGCGAAGAACGTGAGGCACATGGCGGTGACGGCGAGGGACTCGTTGTCGTATCCGCCGCCGACGGAGCGCATGGTGTGCGCGGGGATGATGCTCATGACCAACGCCGCGACGACCGCGGACGTGCCGCTGCCGCTGCACTCGGCGGTGAGGAACGCGACGAGGAGCGTCGCGACGGCGCCGAACCACGCGGGGAAGAAGACGCAGACGTCGTTCAGGCTCATCCGGTACGAATCGCCGAGCGCGCTCAGGGCGCGCCAGATGCTCACGGCCGTGACCTGCATGCCGGGGTAGATGGTCGTCCCGACGGGGCGGCCGAGCGGGTACCAGCTCATGTAGTCGAACCACGTGCTGAACTTCGCCCAGCCGTTGTCCGCCAGGTACTGCGTCGCGCGGAAGTTGAACCAAGGGTCGAACTCGTGGATGATCCGCCCGTACTCCTTGATCGCGTAGAGGCGAATGTCGTACGCCAAGAAGCACGCGAGCGCGAGGCCGGCGAGGCGCGCGCACGCGCCCAGGTACGACGCCAGGGGGTGGACGTTCGAGCGACCCATCGCGACGGAACGCGCGGAAGAGGTGCGGCGATCGGGGGAGATCGGAAACCGCGCGCCGCGGATCTGCCGATCGAACGCGATCGGTGCCGAGATCTGCAAGCCGCGGCATGGCATCTCACCAGCCGCCTCGCCGCCTCCCTTGAGTCCGAGAGAGGAATCGACGGAATCGACGGTCTAACAGACGGTGCCCCCGTCGATTTCGAAACGCCGCGACGTTGCCCTTCTCCAGACTAAAAACTCGTGCGAAACTTTCGCGGGTGTTGATCGCCGACTAAATGGCCCGTGCGGGGCGATGCACTACGGCCTACTCGCGCCTTGGTTTTTGTACTCGCGCTCGCCCCCCCGCGGGGGGCACATCGCCCCACCCGTCGCGCGCGCGCACGCCCCTCGCCCGCACACACGCGATGGCGCGCGTCGCGTCGACGGTCGTGAACAAGCCCGCGCCGAGGCCGACGGTGTTGGCGCGGCTCGGTCGTAGGAACGTCCACCGCGACGAGGATGGCGCGAACGACGCGGATCCCAACGCGAGGGCCTCCCCGCTCACCGCGGTGTGGGCCATCGTCCAGGCGTACGCCCTCGTCGCCCTGTGCGTCACGGTGTACAAGTCGATCTTCGCCGCGGGCGACCCCGCGGTCCCCGAGGACGTCCAGGCGACGCACGATTCGGTGTCGACGATGAAGCAGACGCTCTTCGGCGAGGGCGTCATCGCGGACGTGCACAACCTGGACAAGTTCCTGGGCATCTCCACGACGTCGCACCATCTCAGCCGCCTGGCGTGCCGCAAGACCATCGACGCGATCTACGGCACGGGCTGGGCCGCGGAGAAGGCGGCGTACTACGCCATCGACACGTCCGCGCCCGTCGCGCGCGACCTCCGCGACTCCGCGGTCACCGAGCTCCAGCTCGACGTCGCGTGGGCGCGCGCGGCGGCGTCGGCGTCCTTCGCGTGGCGCAATCTCGTCAACGTCGCGTTCCTCTCCTGGACCGTCGTCCGCCCCGTCGTCGTCTTCGTCCTCCCGTTCTGGGATTTCGTGTGGGACGGCGTCGAGCCGTACCTCTTCGCCGCGAAGGAGGCGGTGGTGGACGCCTCCGAGGACGCGTACTTCACCCTCGAGGAGACGGTGGGGGAGGAGCTCGGCCCGACGCTGCGGGAGTGGGGACGCGCGCTCGCCCCGCTCGCGCGCTTCCCGGGCAACGTCAAGCGCGCCTTCGTCGACCGAATCGTCCGCCCGGCGGTGTACTTCTGCACCTACCCCGAGCTGTACGGCGATCTGATCGTCCCGGACAAGCCCGAGTTCGCGGGACGCCTTCGGTGGGGCGAGCGGTGCCGCAAGACGCTGTGGTCCGAGTGGGGGCCGTGCTCGGCGAGGTGCGGATCGGGGTACGTCGCGAGGCAGAACCACTGCGGCCACCGCGAGGTGCGCCGGTGCGACGGCCCGGGCGTCGTCGGGTGCGACGAGGTGTGCGACTCCGGCGCGACGCGGGACTGCGCCGGGAGGTGCCTCGGCAACGCGGTGGTGGATTGCGCCGGCGAGTGCGGCGGAGGGAGGGCGTTCGGGTGCGACGGCGTCTGCGCCAACCCGGCGGCGGCGAGCGACGCGCGGGGCGAGTGCTGCGTCTCGCCGACGTTCGTGCTCCCCACGACGGGGCTGTGCAACACGACCGAGGACGCGCAGACGGAGGCGATCGCGGAGGCGGTGCGGCTGAAGCGTAAGCTCGAGGAGGCGAAGGCGAACCTCATGGCGGGGCGCGCGCTGAGCGAGGGGAAGCGGTGGAAGGACCGCAAGGGGTACTCGGACCTCGAGAAGCTCGCCGCGGAGGTGACCATCGCGGACGTCCGCGCGGGGCTCCCGACGAAGGTGGACTACCTGGATGACATGGACGCGAAAGCCGCGGAGGAGGACGCCGAGCTCGAGGCGGCCAAGGCGGAGCTCGCGGAGAAGCTGCGGCTCAGGCGCGAGCTCCTCGCGCGCAAAGACGCGCCGCCGAAGCGCGCGTCGCTCCTGATGACGCTCCTCGGCGCGCCGTTCCGGGTACTCGCCGCGGTGTACGCGATGTGCACGACCGCCAACGCGGTCCTGCTCACCGCCCTCGGCTCCTTCATCTCCGTCTCGCACGGCGCGTACACGTACGCGTACAAAAAGTTTGAGCGCGATTTCGAACGCGACGGCGAGGACGACGACGGCGCCTCCGTCGCGTCGGACGAGCAAAAGGTGCGACGCGCGTTCGACGTCGTCGCCGAAAGCGTCGGCGAGTGGATCGCGAAGCTCAAGAAGAGCTACCAGGCCGCGAGCGAAAAGGCGAAGGCGTCATCCGCGGCGGCGAAGGCGAGGAGCGAGGCCAAGGCCGAGGCGCGGCGCGAGGAGGCGGCGAAGAAGAAGCTCGCGGAGAAGAAGAAGGCGCCCCCGCCCGCCGCCGCCGCCGCCGCCGCCGCCGCGCCCTCCGGGCGCGCCGCGAGAGCCGCGACCAGAGCCGCGCTCGGGACGACCGTCTCGGGCGTCCTCGACGCGCACGGCGTTCGTAAGCGGTGCATCACCGCGATGGTGAACATGACCCTGGACCTGCGCATCGAGTGGCGGCGCCGCCTCCGCTCCTTCGCCGGGCTCGTTCGCGTCGCCGCCAAGGGCTCGAGCCGGCCGTACTTGATCGTGGACGCCGGGGGCGTGGAGGCGGCGACGGACGCGCTGGACGCCTGGGTCAAGAGCAAGGCCCGGGGCGAGGTCCTTCAGCCCGGCCCGGACTCCGCGCTGCAGCTTCTCCGCATCCTTCTGAACGTCCCCTCGGCGCAGAAGGCGCTGGCGCTTCACGAGACGATTCGCGGCGGCGAGGCGGCGATGATTTTGCTCGACGTCCTCGCCGAGACCCCGGGGGTTTTGCCGGTGCAAAAAGGCGGACTGAACGCGCTGTGGGCGGTGATCCGGCTCGCGGGCCCGCGCTCGGGCGTGAGCGAGCGCCTGATCAAGCGCGGTCTGTTCGAGCACCTCGAGGACGAGTGGGAGGATTCCTTCGAGGACGAGGGCGTCGCGCACGGCATCGGCGGCGTCATCATGCAGCTGGCGCTGGGGAACCGCGCCGCGCAGGCGCAGCTCACCAACGTGGGGGCGCAGGCGCTCGTGGCGAAGATTCTCGCCAAGCACCACGGGCTGTCGTACAAGGGGAAGTTCGCCGATCTCAAAACCTGGCTCAGGGAACGCAGGCCGGAGAGCAGGGACGGGGGAGACCGATAGGGTGCGCGTAGACGAAGGAAGTCCACCCCGGACGGGGTCCGCGTCGCCCGAGACGGGCGAATGATAAAAATAAGACTCTTTGTGAAAAGTGACGGACGCGTTTGGATTTTGTCGTTCCCCGACGCGTCCGCGTCTCTCCACCCCGGTCGCTCGCTCCGGTGGGTCACACCGGCGGATCCGCGCCGCCTCCCTTGTCTCTCAGCTCCTCCCCCCCGCCCCCCCCCTCGTCCTCCCCGATGGCTTGGTACTTCCCCCCTCGGCCGCGCGCCGTCTTCTCTTTGCCCGCACCCGCTCCGGCGCCTCGCTCCAGGACGTCCTCGGGCATGGCCCTCGACGCGAGGTACCAGTGGATCTGCCCCCACACGCAGAAGAGCATCGAGTACGCGAGCGCGTACCTGATGCTCTGGTCCCCGTACCTCCCGTGCAGCCTGTCGGACAGGTAGCCGATCGCGAGCGGCCCGAGCGACCCGCCCACGAGGTTGGCGACGACGCCGAAGAATCCCGCGGCGACGGCGCGCATGCGGTCGGGCACGAGCGACTGCACGATGGCGCCCGGCGGGCCCACCATCACCATGAACAGCGCGACGACGATCGAGGAGAGGTAGATGGACGTCTCCCGCGACTCCACCAGGACCGCCACCACCATCAGCGGCGCGGCGACGACGTTGCACGCCAGGACGAACCAGAGCATCCATCGCTGGTCTCCGCTCCGCCGCACCAACCAGTCGCCCACGACGCCGCCCGCGACGATCCCGACGCCCCCGAACAAACCCCCGATCTCGGCGATGTTCACGCCCGCGTCCTTCGTCGTCATGTGGTGCACGCGAACCAAAAACACGGGCAGGAAGGCCATGATGCTCAACCCCACGCCCACCTGGATCATCACCCCCACGGACAGGTGCAAGAACGTCGCCTTGCGCCAGAGGTGGCTCGCGCACTCCTCGATGCCCCGCCACACGTCCCGCCAAAACCCCCCGTCGCACAGCGTGGACAAGAAACCGCCGTTGGTACCGCGAGAGGCGTCGCCGCCCACGGCTCCGCCGCCGTCGCGCGCACGAGCATCGCGCGCGCCCTCCACGGGCGGGTCCTCGAGGGTGAGGATGAGCAAACCCGCGAGGACGAATCCGGGCACCCCCATCACGCCGAAGACGCCCCTCCACCCGAGGCTGTCGATGAGCAGACCGCCGATGAGGTTCGCGGCGGCGGTCCCGGCGGCGAGGCCGAGCTGCTGCACCGCCATCGCGCTCGCGCGCTCGCCGGGGCCGTACATCACGGCGATCAGGGACTGCGCCGCGGGCGTGCACCCGGCCTCGCCGAGGCCGATGCCCACGCGCAAAAAGCACAGCTGCGTCGTGTTCTGCGCGAGCCCGCTGAGCGACGTGAGCGTGCTCCACGCGATCAGGGAGCACACGAGCAGGTACTTGCGCCCGCACATGTCCGCGACGCGCGCGAGCGGAATCGTCGCGAGGGCGTAGATGAACACGAACGCCGCGCCGTTGAGCATCCCCGCGTCCGCGTCCGTCATGTGGAACTCGGGGCCGATCGTCGGCAGCAAGATGGCCGGGATGTTCCTGTCCGTCGTCTGGAGCGTGGCGATGAGGAACAGGAGGAGCAGGACGTAGCGGCGGTAGTTGTCGTCGCGATAGCACGACGTGAACGACGCCTCGCCATCCCCCCGAGAGAGCAGAGCCCCCGACTCCTCCGGCGAGCGCATCGAGAGCGCACCCCGCGCGCCGACGGGAGTGCCTCGACCCCCGGCTGGGGTGTTAGTGCGGGAAACAACGACCCCCGCGGCCGAGCGTTCGATGTGTGGTGAAGTTCTGGATCCGCCCGAAGTGCGGGGACATCTCGAACGGCGGCATCTGATTTGCGGGACTGACGCGACTCGAACGTAAAAAGCGCGCGGCGGGCGCCCGCGCGTCGAGCCACTTCGCGCCGCGCTGACGTTCGCTCGGTCTCGCCGACGCGCGATCGGCTTTCGAGGCGTTCCACGCGCGTCGTCTCGGCCGGCGCCTTCGCTCCGACGCCACCGCGCGTGGGCTCTCGCGCGGCGTTCGTCGCGCGACCGCGATTCGCGCGCAACCCTACCCGGGTTCCGGAATTGCGACCCGCGACTGATTCTGATTCCTTCGCGCGCGCGTTCGCGTCCGCCGCTCTTCTCGTCCACGTCGCGTATCCTCCGTCCCCGCGATGGCCGCGCTTCACCTCGGCGAGTTCGCGGAGGGCCTCGTGAAATCCGGGACGATGATCCTGATCAGCGAGATCGGCGATAAGACGTTCTTCATCGCCGCCATCATGGCGATGCGCAACCCTCGCGGCGTCGTCTTCGCCGGCGCGATCGGCGCGCTGGCGGTGATGACCGTCCTGTCGGCGGCCCTCGGGTGGGCCGCGCCGAACCTCATCTCCAAGACCTACACCCACTACCTCGCCGTCGCTCTGTTCTTCTTCTTCGGCGCGCGGTCCCTGTACGACGCCCTCCTCGCGTGGGAGGGCGGCGGGATGGAGGAGGAGCTCGCGGAGACGGAGGCGGAGTTGGGCGACGGCAAAGGCGGTCGGAAGAAGAAGCCCGCCTCCGGGTGGCGCCGCGCGGCGACGCTCGGCGGCCTCCTCTCCCCGATCCTGATCGAGACCTTCGTCATCACCTTCCTCGCGGAGTGGGGGGACCGGTCGCAGATCGCCACCATCGGGTTAGCCGCGAGCAGCGACCCGTACGGAGTCACCCTGGGAGGGATCGCGGGGCACGCCGTGTGCACGGGCGCCGCCGTGCTGGGGGGGAAGCACCTCGCGACGCGCGTCTCCGAGCGCGCCGTCGCCGTCACGGGAGGGGTGCTCTTCGTCTTATTCGGCGCGCACGCGCTGTACACGGGCGTGGAGGAGTGATGATGGAGGAGAGAGAGGCGAGGGGCCCGCCCGCGGGGGTCCCGAGGCGACGCGATTTTGAGTTCCGAAATTGTGAGTCTGTCGTCGGCCCGTCACGATGCCGCACGATTCCAAGTCGGGCGCGCGCGTGGCGCGGTATCGAAGTATCATATTCGATCGTGGCGCAAATTATTCATGCGACCGTTCCAGACCCCCGTTTGACGGTCTGTTTCAGACTCGGTCGATTCCTGGGTTCACGACTCGTCCTCCGCGCGCGACCCCGCGGGAGAGACACGTTGGCGCACTGGAACGCGCGCGAATCTCGAAAACTCCCGGGAAAACGGGGTGACCCGCGCGGATATCCACGGAGATTCGCGTCGGATATCTCCCGCGGCGGCACACCTCCGCGCGCGGTCGCGACGCGCGTCACGCGCCGCGTCGCTCGTCGCCTCCTCGCCCCGCGCGTCGCTCGCGCCCCCCGCTCGCTCGGCGCCTCCCGCGGAGGGTGGAGACGGCGCCCCCTCGTCTCCCTCGTCGCCGAGGAGCGATTTTCGAACCGAGTCCTCGTCCGGGTCGTGGCCCGTTCGGGGTGACGCGCGCGGCGCATGGCGAGCCTGAGCGCGCTCCTCCACCCCGCGAGGGACGCGGACGAGTACGAGTACGCGAAGCTCCCGAGCATGCTCGAGGAGCGCGAGGAGGATGACGCGTTCGACGCCCCCCGCTCCCCCCGCGCGAGCACCGGCGCCTCCGACGCGGCGCGCTTCCTCCTCGACGAGCGCGGCGAGCGCGGCGCGCGCGACGGGGTGCCGCGGATAAAAAATCTCGACGCGTGGTTCGCGTCCCTGTACGCGTACTTCAACGAGAAAGGGTTCGCGTGCATCATCACGTCCAGGGTCGTGAACCTGCTCACCCTCGGGTTCACCATCTTCTTCTCCGGGTTCCTGCTTCTGTACGTGGACTGGGAGTACCTCGGCGGCGAGTGCGCGGCGGCGAGCCTGGACTATCACTCCGCCGACGCCCCTGGCGCCGCGGACGGGGGTTCGGGCGGGTGCGACGTCTTGCGCGACGCGGTGTTCGCCTCCCCTCTCAAGCACCGCTCCGCGCTCTCGAGCGTCGTCATCGTCGCGTACTTGGCGCTCGCGTCGCTGTATTGGTTCTGGTGCTTCGCCCGGCTCGCGCTCGACGCGCGGGGCTTGCTCGAGATGCGCGCGTTTTGCACGCGCAAGCTCCAGCTCTCGGACCGCGACGTGCAGACGGCGACATGGCCCGAGGTCGTCGCGAGGGTCGTTCACCTCCAGGCGACCACCAGGCTGTGCATCGTGAAGGACCTGAACGAGCACGACATCGTCGCGCGCATCTTACGCCGGGAGAATTACTTCCTGGGCATGCTTAACCGCGGCGTGTTGGGTCTGACGCTCGACGTTCCCGGCTTGCGAAGGAAGACGTGGTTGACCAAGGCGGTGGAGTGGAACATCACCCACGCCGTGTTCGCGCACATGTTCGACGACGATTTCAGGATCCGCTCCGACTTTTACGACGTCGGGGCGCTGAAGACCCGGATGCGGGTCTTGGCGCTGGTCAACCTGTGCCTGAGCCCGTTCATCGCGACGTTCATGATGATGTACTTTTGCCTGCATCACGTGGAGCGGTTTTACCACGACCCGGGGAGCGCGGGACACCGCCAGTGGTCCACGCACGCGCGGTGGCGCCTTCGCGAGTTCAACGAGCTCGAGCACTTCACGGATCAGAGGCTGCGGTTGGCGCACAAGCCCGCGTCGAAGTACGTCGCGCAGTTCCCCTCCCCCGCCGTGAGCGTCGTCGCTAAGTTTGTGTCGTACGTCGTCGGCGCGTGCATGGCGTTCACGCTCGCGTGCACGTTACTCATCGACGACCGTCTGCTCCACGCGGAGGTGTTCGGTCGCGACCTCCTCTGGCACACCGCGGTCATGGGCGCCGTCTTGGCCGCCTCGCGCGGGATGATCGGGGAGGAGAATCGCGCGTTCGAGCCGAACCGGTGGATGCGCGAGGTTGTGAAGCACACGCACTACCTCCCCAAGCGGTGGCGCGACCAGGCGCACCGGAAGGACGTGCAGGCGGAGTTCGAGGGGATGTTCCAGTTCAAAGCCGGCCTGTTTCTGCAGGAGGTCCTGTCCATCTTCGCCGTGCCGTTCGTCCTGTGGTTCCCGATGTGCGACGCCGCGCCGGACATCGTGCGGTTCGTGAAGGAGTTCACCACGCGCGCGCCCGGCGTCGGCGACGTGTGTTCGCTGAGCGCTTTCGATTTCGCCCGGCACGGCAACGCCAAGTACGGCGCGCCAGCGGAGGCGGCGAAGGCGGCGCGGAGCAAGCAGGGGAAGATGGAGAAGTCGTTCCTCAGCTTCCACGCGAACTACCCGACGTGGGAGCCGGACGCGAGCGGACGGGAGATGATCGACCAGCTCGAGGGGTTCGCGGAGAGGGAGGAGGCGGCGAGCGCGGTTTTTGCGCGCGAAGAGGGCGGAGACTCCCGAGCCGCGCTCGGGAACGGCGGATCCCGAGCCGCGCCATTCACCTCCTCCCTCTCCGCGAGAGATAAGGGCGCGCGACGCGCGTTCGCGGCGCCCGGGAGCGCGATCATGTTCTCGAGGCCGAGCGACGCCTCCGGTCTTCTGGGTCCGGCGCGCGTCTCGGCCTCGGCGTCGTTCACCGCCTCCGAGGCGTCGGGAGGGCACGCGGGGTTTTCCGCGAAGCTCTTCGGCCCCGGCGCGGGGAGGTTCGGCGCCTCGTCGGAGCGCGGAGGGTCCGGCGGCGACGACGACGCCGACGCCGACGGGAGGCGCCACGCGCTGCTGCAGATGTTCTACGAGACGAACATCCGAGGAGGAGACGACGTGAAGAGGCGAAAAGAGGACCGACGCGGACGCGACGTGAACGGTTCGGCGAAGGGTTCGGACGCGGCGCCGGACCCGTCCCCGCCCGTCCCGCGCGTCGCCCCGGTGCGAAGGGTCCCGGCGTCGTTTCCGCTCGGGGTGGAACGCGCGAAGAAGGGGTGGAACGGCGCGGCGATGGAGACGGAGATGACCACGCCGTCGCCGGGGACGAGCGCGTCGCCGCCCGCGCCGTCGCCGCCCGCGCCGTTCCCGCCGCGCAGGCCCACCGACCCCGCGCCGCCGACGAACCCGGCGCCGACGCCCGGAGTGGAGTCGTCCCGGGAGTCCCGCGAGTCCCGCTCGTTATGGGACAACCCGCCGCCGAACCTGTGGGACGAGGAGCGGGAGCATCCGACGGGGTGATTCGTTCTGGGGGTGGGTGGGTGTAAAAAACACATTCATTTGTACCGCGCTACTCGTGTAGTCTCCTTTCGTAGACCGAGTCGTCGTATCGTATCATATATACTATCGCGTGTCCACCCGCTCGCGACGTCGCGAACGCGCTCGCGGTTCCCGGGGTCGTCTCGTCAGAGTCCTCCGAGGGCTTTGCTCGTGACGCCCTTCGCCACCCCGGGGCTCCCCCCTCCTCCGCGGAGCCATTCCTTGAGCGCGGCGAACGCGCCCCCGAACCGCATCCCGCTCCCCCTCGCGCTCCGCTCGCGCATGACCCTCCTCACCTCCGCGCGGACGCCCGCGCGATCGAGCGCGTCTTGCGCCGCCTCGTTCCCCAGCGCCGTCGCGAGGATGCTCCCTACGCACGCCTCCAGGACGCTCCCGTCCTTGGCGTGCGCGCGCATCGCCTCGAGCGCCTTCTCGTACAGCTTCGTCTCCACCATCTCGTCCTGCGACGGCTTCCCGCCCAGGTGCACCGCGGTCCACAGCGCCCTCGCCGCCGCGCGCGCGGCGGTGGCGTCGGCGACGTGTGCGCCGAGCGCGTTCGCCGCCGCCCTGAGCGCGGCGCCGCCGGCGAAGGAGGGCGTCTTCCTCGCGTGCGCGACGAGCGCGGGGGTGGTGACGAGGGACGCGACGACGCGGCACCCGGCCACCTGCACCGCGCGGTCCTTCGGCGACGCCGCCATCAGCGCCAGCGACGTCGCGAGGGCGCCGCGCTCGAACGCGACGAACGCCGCGGAGGGGCGGCTCATCTGTCGCGAGATGGCGACGAGGGACTTGCGCGCCGTCTTCCACTTGCTCGCCGACCCGCGGGGGTCCGCGCGCATCTCCGACGTCGGCTTCGCCGCCGATACCAAGACGTCCAACGCGCGGCGCTTCGCCGCGTACCGCCGCTCCGGCGTCGCGCGAGCGAACGCGGAGACCGCCTGAGCGACGATTTTCGGCGCCGGCGGAGGCTTTCCTCCTCCCTGGCCCGAGGGCGGCTGGCCCGAGGCGGAGGACCCCGCGGCGGCGTGTTGCGATTTTTCCAGCGCCTTCTTCGCCACCGCGGTGAGCTGCCTCCGGAGCTCCGCCTCCCGCGTGAACGCCTCCTTCACCTTGTCCGAGAGGGCGTCCACCTCGAGCTTGAGCCGCGCCGCGAGTTGCTTCGCGCCCTGGCTCTCCTGGGCCTGTTCGCGCGCCGCGAGGAGATCTTCGCGCGCGATGGCGAGCTCCTTGACGAGCTCGGCGTTTCGCGCGCGCGTCGCCTCCCACCGCGCCGTCGTCGCCGCCTCGCTCATCCGCGTCTCCTCCGCGGATTCGTTCGCCGCCTCGGCGACGACGCGGAGGGCTCTCGTCTCCACCTCGAGCGCGTCCTTCGACGCCAACGCCGCCTCCAGCTCGGCCCTCAGCACGGTCGCCTCGCCGGGGTTGGAGAGCGGGTCGGACCCGACCGCTCCCGCCTGGTCGGAGAAGGTGGAGAGCGCCGCCTGCTCGGCGGCGGCGATGGCCGCCTCGGCGCGTTCGTTGTTGAGCCGCAAGTCGCGCTCGAGGAGCCGGTTCGCCTCCGTCGCCGCGTCCGCCCTCGCCGTCGCCTCGGCGAGGTTCTTCTCGAGGTCCGACGCGACGCCGTACGAGTTCTTCAGGTCCGTCTCGAACCGCCGAGCGTTCTCCTCCCCGAGCTTCAGATCGCGCTCCAGGGCGCCGTTGGCGCTCCGCAGCGTCGCCACCTCGCGAAGCAGTCGCTCGCGCGACTGTTTCAGCCACTCAATCTCCTTGGCGAGCGCGTCGCGCGCCCTGCGGAGCTTCTCCGCCTCCGCCTCGGAAGCCGCCGCCGCCGCCTCCGCGCGCGTCGCGCGCGCCTCCGCCTGCGCCGCGTTCGCGAGCGCCGCGGGGAGCGCCGACTCCGCCCGCGCCGCGCGCTCGAGCGCGGGCGCCAGCGCCGCCTCCGCGCGCGTCGCGCGAAGCGACGCCGCCTCCAGCGCCGCCGCCGACGCGGGGCTTCCCGACGCGCTCGCCGTCTCGTCGACGGGCGCGAGGCCGCCGGGCCCCGCGCCGAGAAAGTCGGGGTCGAACGAAACCTTCGGGCGGGGGCGAGGGGGCACCTTCGCGATCGAGGGGCCGGAGCGGTCCGAGCCCGCGTCCGACCCCCCGGCGTCGGAGTACAGCGACGCCTCCGCGGACGCCGCCTCCGCCTCGGCGACGGCGTCCTCCGACGCGCCGCGAAGCGCCGAGAGCTCCCCCTCCAGCCTCGCGTTCACCGAGCGGAGGTTCGCGAGCTGGCGCCTGAGCGACTCCTCGCGCGCCGCCTGCTCGCGCGTCTTGCCCGCCTCGGACCGCGCCGTCGCGCCGGAGGATCTCGACAGGCTCATCGTCTCCGCGCGCGACCGCACCTCCTCCGCCGCTGACGCGAGCGCGTCGTTCTCCATCCGCATCCCCTCGGCGCGCCGCGACAGCCGCCCCCGCGACGCGCGCAGGCGATCCGCGTCCTCCTGCGCCTTCGACAGCTGTTCGCGGAGCGCCGCGATCTCCGCCTCGCGCGCGGCGTCCACCGCCATCTCGTCCGGGTCCTCGTCCGCGATCGGCCGCTTGGACGACCTCGGCTGAGGGGTGGGGGCCAAGACGAGCTCCGAGAAGGGAATCTCCTCCCCGGGGAAGGGCTTCCGCCGCGCCGCCGCCTCCGTCGCCGCGCCGTCCGGGGAGTCGCCCTCCGCCCCGGACCCGTCCGCGGACGTCTTCAGCTCCAGCGCCGCCGCGACCGCGAGCGCGGAAGGCCCCGCGGGGGAAGAACCCGCGGGGGAACCCGAGGAAGGCGCGAGGGCCCCCGAAGGGTCCGTCGAACCCGGGGGCGCGGAGAGCGCCGCCTCCGGCCTCCCTCCTTCGGCGGCGAAGCGCGGGTCTTTGAAATCGAGCGGGCGGCGAGACGCGCGCCGCGCCTTCTCCGCCCTCTTCTCCTCGGAGTCCCCGGGCCATCCCCCCCTCCTCTCGACGTCGTCCTCGTCGAGGAGCACCACCTCCTCGATGGGCAGCGCGAGCTCGCGCACGGCCCGGCTGGGCAGCGTGAACGCGAGCGCCCAGGCGCCCAGGCACGCGGCGACGAGGGCGGCGAACCCCGTCCCGATCGCCGCGGACAAACCGCCGGCGTCGCCGAAATCGAGCGCGGAGGGGTCGCCGGCGACTTTTCCGCGCGACGCCCCGGACGCGAGCGCGTACGCGCCCGAGACGCACGCGCCGCAGAAGAACACCTTACTCTGCACCGCGCGCTCGAGCTTCGCCTCGCGAACCAGGGCGGCGTTCCGGCTGGTCAGATTCAGCCGCGCGACGCGCTCCGCCGCCACCTCCGCCGCCACCGCCTCCGCCGCCTCGTCGACGGCGTCCATCTCCGCGCGCAATCGCCGCGCCGCGTCGCGAGCCGAGCTCCGCGGGTCGTCCGCCTCGCCGAGGTCCTCCATCAGGTCTCGGTTCGCCTCGCGAAGGCGCGCGGTCTCGCTCAGAGCGCGATCGTGCGCCTCCCGAAGCGCCTCCGCCTCGACCCTGAGCGCCTGCGCCTCGCGCTCCGCCGCCTCGCGCGCCGCCGCCATCCCCGTCCGGAAACTCGGCGACCCGAGCTTCAGAGCCCCGAGGTTCGCGTTCGCCTCCGGGTGCTTCCTCGCGTCCGCGCGAACCGCCGCGGCGGCGGTCGCGGAGGCGTCGAGGCGCGCCGCCCTGAGGCGCTCCACCTCCGCGCGGAGAAGCGCGAGCTCGGCGCTCTCGCGCTCGCCGACGGTTCGAAGTTTGCCCCACCCGCCGACGGGTGTCTGCAAAAACGCCGCCTGCGCCTCGCGCGTCTCCGCCAGCTTGGCGCGGAGCCAATCGTTATCGGCGCGCAACGCGTCGTTCACCTCGGACGTCTTCCGGACGTTCGCCCGCATCTCGTCCACGACCGTCCCGAGCTCGCGCCCGTCGTCGAAACCCACGTACCGGTGCCTCGCCGCCGCCGCGTGCGCCTCGTTCACCTCCACGCGCGCCGCCTTGGCCAAGTCGCGCTGCACCTCCGCCTCGTACTGCGCCTCCCTGAGGCCCTTCCGCATCCACGCCACGCGCGCCTTCTCGCTCAAAAACCGCGCGTGCGCCGCGAGCATCAGCGGGATCGAGCGCGCGTGCACGGCGACCGTGAGCGCCACCGCGACGCCGAACGCGCCGAGCGCGATCAAATACGCGTCCCCGGCGGAGTACTCCGCCGGCGCGTACGCGTCGAGCGAGCCGGGCGCGAGCTTGAACCGGCGCTCCGCCTCGCGGAGCTTGTCGGACAACGCCGAAGAACGCGCCTCCGCCTCCGTCACCGCCGCCAGGGCGGAGGAGACGTCCGCGAGCTCGAGGGCGGGTGACGATGAGGCCGCCGGGGACGCGTCGGCGGCGGTCTCGAGCGCCTCGTCCATCGCGCGCATCCGCGCCGCCTCGAGAGCCTCCGCGGCCACCTTGAGCTTGTGCCGCTCGAAGAGGTGCGACGCGTCCGCCGCCGCCGCCGCCGCGCCGAAGGCGCGCGTCGCCACCGCCGCCGCGTGGCCGCGGCAGCTCTCGAGCGCCGCCTTCGCCGCGCGGCGCTCCTCGGTCAGGAACTTGCGGTGCTTATCGCTCGCCGCGATCAGAGCTTCGCCGGCGCGAAGGCCGGCGAGCGCGCCGGCCTCGCCCGGGATCGCGCGCGCCTCGGCGTCGCGCGACACCGCCAGGGTGACGTCGCGCGCCGACTCGAGCTCGAGCGCGAGAGACGCCGCGTCGCTCTCGGCGCGGCGCCGCGCGTCGAGCGCGTCGGTGAGCGCGGACGCGCACGCCGGCCCGGGGCCGACGTCCGCGACGGCGCGCTGGACGGCGACGAGC
>MDSW01041771.1_pt1 | contig 30439 bp, 31 predicted proteins | sample 811171 | NCBI WGS metagenome assembly MDSW01 (sample SAMN05326641, study PRJNA326480) | marine metagenome | isolation source: seawater | place: Atlantic Ocean: North West | collected 2012 | reverse complement strand
CCCCCGGGTATAACGGGGTCCGTGGTCTAGGGGTTATGACGTTGCTCTTACAAAGCGAAGATCGCAGGTTCAATTCCTGCCGGACCCACCAATTTTTCATCTCTGAGGAATGAGATTTTCCATAATTTTGGATATTTCTCGCTACTGAAAACGTCAAGAAGTGGTGGGGTGGCGGAAGGTCGTGGTCGAAGAGACCGCTGGTCTAGCCTCTCGCGTCGCAAGGAGGCTTCGCAAGAGGGAATGGACTATTTCCGTCGCGGAGTCTTGCACAGGGGGGCTGCTCGCATCAATTATCACAGATATTTCCGGTGCTTCAGCATGGTTCAATCAAGGCTGGGTGACTTATTCTAACGAATCGAAGATGCGTGAGCTAGGCGTGGAAAAATCCGCCTTTGACGAGGGAGATGCAGGTGCTGTTTCCCACGAGGTAGCAATCCAGATGGCCCGTGGGGCCAAGTATCAGTCTGGTTCCGACGTTTCGATTGCAATTACGGGGATAGCTGGGCCGGGCGGCGCAACCGCCGAGAAAGAGGTCGGCAGAGTCCATGTCGCCGTTATGGCAGGGGACTACTTCCTTTCCAGGAGGATGGATTTCGGGGATAATGATAGATTGGACAACAAGAGGTCTTTCGTTTCATTCGCACTTAGACTATCTTTGGAGGCTCTAGATAGGGTGAAGGAGAATGAGGCCATCGTTGAACGTGCGATGAATGAGGGCTCTTCTGAGGCGGTTTTGGACACCTCTCAGCTGGACCCTTCATCCGAGGAATGGGAAGGCAGCCTAGACTGGAATGTCGAGGACTACTCAAAAACAGTGGCTGAGGAGATAGGCAAGGTAGATCTTGCCTCATTGGCTGATTGGGATGAGTAGCATTTGCTTTATTTTCCACTTTTTCATCGATATCATCATGAGCGTCCCGGCTGCTTATCGATATCATGGCTGAGGACGACTGGTCCGAGAGGCAGCGAATACTCGCTTCCGCTGGCATTCTTGTCCTGGCGTCGGCAAAGGATAGTATTCAGCAAATTCCCGATATACAGCCATTAATCGAAGCAGCCCGCTCTTCGGGATTGAGGATGCTTGATGCTAGGTCCGTTGAAGAGCTCCTAACCCTAGTTCCCGCCATCGAGTCAAAAGGCTCTACCAATGTGACATCTAGAACCGAGCAAGCCACTTTACCGGACCCGAATAGCCATTCCTCACATGGCCGAGTAGTCGCACCTTCTAGTTCCCTGGAACTAGCCCCTTCTCCAAGGCCACACGGATTAGCCCACTATGACTTGGCTGAGTTCCCTATGCAGGCAAGGGACGTGGATGCGGAAATAGAAGTCCACTTCGACATTACCGGGCATTCTGTAACAGAGGGAAAAATGTCGGATATGAAAGCGTGCTTTACCGATCGGCTGAGAACAATAAGGAGCATGATGGTCAGCTCCAATGTTCTGCCCAGGAGGCCGATATCTACATCCGAAGCATGGAGGAATAGGCAGAGGCACTCAACTAAGGACTATGAAATCACCATGGTGGGCCTGGCTAGCGACATGCGTTGGACCAAAAACAAAAATCTGATGTTCGTTATTGAAGACGAATCCAGTCAGATCTCGTGCCTGGTGAAGCCCCCCTCCGATGCATCGGAAGTTCATCCTGCTCTTGACGGACTCATGAATGACGATGTCATCGGTGTAAGTGGCTCCTTCCTAATTGGTGAAAGGGACCCAATCTTCTTCGTTCAGGATATCCACCTGCCCCCATTGGGCAGGCATACAAAGAATAGTGCGGGTGAGGATAGGGCGGTATCAGCCGCTTTCCTTTCCGATATGCACGTCGGTAGCATGACATTCCTTGGTCCTCAGTGGGAGAAGATGATTAAGTGGTTCAAGACGGACCCACTAGCTCGAACTATCAAGTATTTCGTCCTGAGTGGGGACGGGGTTGATGGTGTCGGAATCTATCCAGGACAGGACAGGCATCTGGCCATAAAGGACCTATTCCAGCAGTATGGTGAGCTGGCCAGGCTTCTGGAGGACATACCTGATTGGGTGGATGTCATAATACTGCCCGGCAATCACGACGCTGTAAGGCCCGCAGAGCCACAACCAGCATTGGATCCAGAAGTGCAACAAGACTACTCTGATACTACCTTTGTAGGGAATCCTTGTGACTTCAGCCTAAATGGCGTCAGGGTTCTCTCTTACCATGGGAAGAGCATTGACGATTTTGTCGCAACCTTGAGGTCGGTATCTTACTCTGAGCCCGAGAAGGCAATGCAAGCGATGCTGGAGAGAAGGCACCTAGCCCCTTCGTGGGGGGGTAAAACCCCACTTTCACCTGAGCCGGAAGATAACCTGGTAATTTCCACGGTTCCAGATATCTTCGTCACTGGCCACGTCCATGGTCACTTTGTTGGAGGATACAAAGGGACCACTATGGTCCATAGCTCGACATGGCAGAATCAGACTGATTTCCAGAGGATGCTGGGTTTCCAACCAAAGCCATGCATTCTGACTGTAGTTAACCTGCACACCTTTGCGACGGCCTCTGTTCCATTCGCATAATCATTCGGGGAATTTCTCTCCGACAAAAATATGGGGCCATACATCCCTAAGGTCTTTACTTTCCACTATTGGAACCCCTCCCTTTTGGAAGGCGTTCAAAGCCCTTTCTCGGGCCGGATTGAAACCAATGAAAGACGAGTCCCCTATCATCATGGAGAGATCGGTACTGGAGTCTCCGATGGAAACAATTTCTCTCGTATCGAATTCATTTATCCTTGCAAGCTTCTCTACCATCAGCCCTTTGTCATGGGAGTAAACCCTAGTTGGAAGCCCCTTCTCTAGGAATCCCCTCTCGTCCCATTCGAAACCATTTGCGGCCCAATCGTCGACTTTCAGCATATTTGCAATTGCCCCAACGAATAGATCGACTCCGGATGAGACTATTGCAACATATACGCCCCTTCTATGAAGCTCTTCAACAACATCCCTAGCTCCTTCCATTAGGCCTATTCCGCTGTAGCACCTCATTATGTCGTCCCTATGGATTTCTGGCTTCACGCTCTTCCATAGCCTGATGTCATGCTCAACGAATTCCTCTTCCGTAATTCCTCCCTCGAGAAACAGCTCCAGGGTTTTTTTGTGAGATCCATCATCCGCCGTATCAGTGCCAAATTTCCTATGGATATTCTGCCACGAAGAACCATTGTCAGTCAGAACGCCATCACAGTCGAATACGACAGCACTCACCCTACCCATGACATCCGCAATGTCTCTATCTTAATTTACTATAGTTTTGAAGCGATGACTTGATTCCCTAGTTAGGCAGCCGGTTCACATGGGCGAGCACTACCATCCTGGTGGGCCCGCAATCAAGGTCAGTATGCTTTTCTTCGGTCCATTGGCAGAAAGAATGGGTCAGAGGAAGATTACAGTGTCATTGGATGCGGGTACCTCGGCTTCACAATTGGCCGAGAGGTTCGAACTCAGCGATTTGTTGGATACTGGGTTGAGGGTAGCTATTGACGGAGAGATTGATGCAGATATGCACAAACCCCTTCCAGACTCATCAGAAGTAGCATTCCTTCCGCCTGTTTCCGGCGGCTAGGGAATTTATCTCCGAAGCATTCAACCGAGTAATCCCTCTCCAGAGGTACGGTAGACATGGCATTGGGAGCTCCAGAGGCAATAATCATCGTGATTTTCGGAATACTAGTTTTTGGAGCAGATAAGATTCCCAAACTTGCTAGGAATGTAGGTCGGGCCAAAGGTGAGTTCCAGCAAGGAATCATGGAAACTTCTTCTCATTCCTCTGCAGAGGACGATATGGACAGAGGTGGAATGACAGAAGAAGTCGCCTCTGAGAGTGAGTAATCAGGCCCTCTTCAATTTCAATTCAGAGCCACACTCTGGGCACTCTCCGAAGTCGGAACGTCTCAGATTCGGTGACTTTGGAGCTGGTTGCACGATTTTACACCCCAAACATCGCAATTCCCAAATCCATGCCTGTGTAATTCCCGTTTCCCCTATGGGCCGCCACTCAATTCCAATAGTGGATGACACATTCTGCATTCTGTAGTCATCAGTGACTAATATTGCCGATTTTTCATAAGCAAGAGCAACTAACGAGAGATCCACCTTAGAAAGGCCGGACATATCTCCAGTTTCTATCGCCGCATTCGTGGCTACGTCTAGGCTAATTTCATCAGGATCAATCATGATTGCTCCCATGGATTCCAGGATAGCCCCCCTGTCTGGAGATATCCTCCGTAATTCGGACTCCTGTGCAGAGACGATTAGCGAGCCAGAAATTTCCGAGATCGGCCATGCAATCAGGGCCGACGTGTCAAGTACCAAAACGTCCGCCATATTATCTGCTGGCGGACTTACCCTTTCATTACTCCCGAAAACGCCACCATGAATCCTGTAAGTTATGCAGTAATACAACTTAAAGAATTGATTTAGCTAGTTTAGTAAAGACTCGAGTGCGAATGATACATGTAACGCCGTACCTAGGGGCAAAGCATCCTCATCCACCTTAAATTTGGGATGATGAACACTGTAAATACAACCTTTTTCAGGATTACCAACGCCTATTACAACAAAGCAACCATTTGTTTTTTGAGTATAGTAAGCAAAATCTTCCCCTCCCATCACAGGCTCTAACTCGTTAACGTTCTCTTCCCCAATCATACTTTCAGCCACTCCCTTTGCGAACTCCCAAGTTTCAGGATCGTTGAATGTTGGAGGGTAATCATTACCCGGATAAACAACATTAACCTCACAGCCATTTGCCCGACCAACAAGGTCGCAAATCTCATTCACCCTCTTTTGTAAATTAGCCAAACCATCCATAGTTAACGATCGCAAAGTTCCCTTTATTGCAACAGATTCGGGAATGACATTGTGCGCATTACCCCCATTTACGGCAGTAATGCTGACCACCGCAGACTCCAAAGGATCAGTTTCTCGCGAAACAATGCTCTGTAACGAATCAATAATCCGAGAGGAAGCCAACACCGGATCAACGCAAGTATGCGGCGCTGCCGCATGCCCGCCAGTCCCTATCACTTCAATATCCATGAAACTGGTAGCAGCCAAAAACGCTCCAGCACGCGAACCGATCTGTCCTGTTGGTATAAAAGGCCAGACATGTAATCCAAAAATCCTCTCAACAGCAGGGTTTTCCAACGCCCCTTCTTGAGTCATTTTTTCACCTCCCGCCCCTCCTTCTTCGGCCGGTTGAAATAGGAATTTAACAGTGCCATTAATTTCTCTCTGACTCAATATCTTTGCAGCTCCTAAAAGCATAGCAGTGTGACAGTCATGCCCACAAGCGTGCATCTTGCCATCAACCTCACTTTTGAAATCGACATCTGCCATTTCATGAATAGGTAGGGCATCCATGTCGGCCCTTAACGCTACACAGGGCCCATTTCCATCCCCTATCTTTGCTAGGACGCCAGTTTCAGCAATAGGGAATTCATATCCAATCCCCAATTCATCTAACTTTTCTCTAACCAACGCGTTAGTTCGATGCTCTTCGTACATTAGCTCTGGAAAGCGATGTAACTCTCTCCTGATGTCGATAATCCAGTCTTTGATATCCTGAGATTCCTCCATGACCGCATTCAAGTCCATGTTACAGGGCCTTGGCACCAAGATAATAAATTCTCTACTATGCAAAATACACATATTTCGATGGCGCTCCCTTCAAGTTGCGTAGTTGATATCCTGAAACCATCAGTTCATTATAGCAATGCCCGGGACGGCTATGCATGAGTACCATTGTCTCACAAGAGATGATCGACTCGGCAATAGAGTGGGCAGATAGTCTGGGATTATTCGGTTTGGCAATACTTTCTTCCACCGAAGCAGCATTTCAGCCAATCCCCCCGGACCCCCTTGTATGGAAAATGGCCCTTGATGCGGATTCAGGATTGGGTATTGCAGCAGTAGTCACTATTGCAGTCATGTCCAGTGTCATAGGGGCCGTTGCGGGGTATGCCATAGGGATGTATGCGGGCGGATGGCTATTGGAGAAGTTCGTCCCAGAATCAACTATAATGAGGCTAAACGTACTGATGGAAAGGTATGGTGCGGCTGGGATATTCATTGCCGCAGTGTCCCCTATTCCGTACAAGGCTCTAGCCTGGATAGCTGGTGCTGGACGTATGGATATGCGCGTCTTCATTGCTGCTGGGATTTTTGGCAGAGGCCTCAGATTTGGAATTCCCGGATTATTACTGGGCGTCTATGGTGAATCGGTGGTACAATCTCTCAACTGGATAAATTTCTCCTTGGTCTCGATTGCAGGACTAATCGTGGTCATCCCAGCGGCGAGATGGTGGCGCTCATTACTCGAAGAATAGGGCGAGCGACAAAATTGATTCCCGATTCGATTATGTGGTAGAAACATCTCGCAAGAGCACAGCTCGCGTGGTGTAGTGGCCCATCATACTGGGTTTTCGATCCGGCGACCCGGGTTCGAATCCCGGCGCGAGCACCACCATCAGTCTACTTCGTGGACATCCGTCCGTATATCCATGTCAGATGCCATTTCGATTACAATCCTGGTCCACTTGCTTGTCGGAGATGGCAAAGCCAAAACATGACTAGCGGCATTCAGAATCTTCCTGGTTAGCGAGTTAGGGGCCTCGGGCCTGCCTCTGTCTAGTAGACCGGTCTTGGGGTCGCCCCACTCTTCAGAGAAGACTGCTATGGGTATAGAGTTGTTATCCGACCACCTCTCTGCCATGTAGTCCACTCCACTAGCTCCACCCACTATAATTAGGTCGGGATAACCGAAATTTTCAATCCACTCTTCAATGGCTTCCTCAAATTTACGATAATCATAGAATCTGCTTGAACCTACAATTGCTAAGTTGATTATCGACCCGTCTTCATTCAAGTCACGACTGCCAAGGCGCTCGACGATATCTTGCCCTCGTCTTCTCTCCATACCGGTTGCGGATGAGGGTACCCAACAATAAACCTCCCCCGAAAAATAGTAATTTTTGCCATTATTGAATGAGTTCTCCACTGATTGTAACCATCATTAATCATGATATCTTTGTCTATTTTCTCAGTGAGTGAGTTGATATGCCTAATCCTAGCCCCTCGGCTCGGGGTGTTGCCATAGCTTTTGATGTGGAGGAAATTCGCTCTCATTTTCCGATCCTACACAGAATTCTCCCCAATGGAAAACCGCTGGTCTATTTCGATAATGCGGCAACTTCGCAGAAGCCCCTGGTCGTAATAGACGCAATGTCCGATTTCTACAAACAATATCACGCGAATGCGCATAGGGCAAATCACACATTGGCCGACGAATCAACAGCCGCTCTCGAAAGTGCCAGGGATAGGATCTCCAAGTTCTTCGGGACAAGCGAGGGACAGATGATTTACACCGGTAGTGCAACCGAGGCCATGAACCTAGTTGCATACGGCTGGGCAAGGTACAACCTCGAAGAAGGAGACGTGGTAGTAACCACTGAGATGGAGCATCATGCCAACATAGTCCCTTGGCAGGAACTATCCAAGGAGAGGGGCATAGAGCTCAGGTACGTCCCCATAGATACTGAGAAGTTCACGCTTGACTATGAGGCTATGGAAGTAGCAATCCAAGGGGCCTCGCTTGTATGCGTTGGGCATGTCAGTAATGTCTTAGGGGTCAGAAATGAGGTCGAGAGAGTTATTGAGATGGCCCATTCAGTAGGTGCTAGGGTTGCATTGGATAGCGCCCAGGGAGCTCCACATGAGAAAATCAATTTCGATGAGTTGGGTGTCGATTTCTGCTCAATAGCCGCACACAAGATGGCAGGCCCAACTGGAATCGGGTGCCTGCTTGTCAGATCCGACGCACTCAGTGAGATGGGGCCATTCTTGACAGGCGGCTCCATAGTGAAAAGAGTATCAAAAGAAGATACGCTCTTTCAAGATGGATATGCAATGTTCGAGACCGGCACCCCTAGGATGGCAGAAGCGATCGGCTGGCATGCTGCTGTTGACTGGCTAGAGGAAAACATCGACTTTGATGAGGCACACGAATACGTCCATGGAATCGCCTCATGGATGGCATCTCAGATGAGGGAAATTCCCGGAATTACTGTATTCGGTAATCCCGAAATGGAGGAGGCTATCGGAGTTGTTTCATTCCTGCATGAAACCATCCAAGCACAAGATCTAGGCTACCTTCTAGATGCAGGAGGTTTCGCTGTAAGGACAGGCCACCATTGCGCACAGCCCTTGATGGAGGCCATGGGCGTGGGCTCCACAAACCGGGCCTCTGTTTGGTTCTACAACACGATGGAGGAGGCCGAGTCCTTCGTTTCCCACTTGAGAAATATTGTCGACAGGTTCTCCTGATTGCAAATCAGGCTCTCGCAATGGTGAAATCCCTGCGCCGCCTAGGAGGCCCATGGCAGACGGGAGCGAGTGGTCCGACGAGATCGATGAAATCGTTGATAGATTCAAGTCCTGCTTCGATGATATGGAAAGGCTTGAGCTACTCTTTGAGTATGCCGAGAGGCACCCCTCAACACTCCCCATGGAGCTTTGGGACGATGAAAATATGGTTCACGGTTGCCAATCTAGGGCCCATGTAGTCTGCTCAGTAGACAATGTTGGAGGATTCATGGCAGAAGGTGGCGCCGATGCCCAGATTGTCCAAGGCCTAATGGCTATCACTGCAATAGCTGTAAATGGGCAATCCCCCGATCAGGTAGCGAATCACGATCCCTCCTACATTGAGGGGATGGGACTTAGTAGGATTCTCACACCCAGCAGAGCCAATGGATTCATGAACATGGTTAGGAAAATCAAAGAAGAAGCCTCCACAATGATGTGATAAAATGTCTGTAGAATCAGAAGTTAGGGATTCACTTAGGTCCGTCGAGGATCCGGAGATGAAAATCTCAGTTATTGAGCTAGGCTTGATTTATTCAATAAGCGTCGAGCAAAAAGAAGAAGGATCGCATGTGGAGATAGACATGACTCTGACCAGTCCCGGCTGCCCAATCGCACCGGAGCTTATGGCAGCTGTACACAGGGCTGCAGAGCAGACAGACGGGGTTTCTAGTGCGCACGTGAATCTGACGTTCTCACCAGTTTGGGATCCAAAGAAACACGCTTCGGAGGATGCATTGATAGATATGGGAATTTTTTGAATCATCAAAAATTCCGATTACTGCTGCATCTCAGTTGCTCTGACTGTGTTTGACATTAGCATAGCTATGGTCATCGGCCCTACGCCACCGGGAACAGGGGAAACCATGCCAGCTATTCCCCTAACATCAGGGTGAACATCCCCAGTCAAGTGATACCCCTTCTCGGAATCGTCGTTAACACGATTTACTCCGACATCTATGACAATCGAACCAGGCTTCACCCAATCAGAAGTCACCATATTCGATATTCCCACTGCAGCGATGATAACGTCCGCCTCCTTACACAAAGTGGCCATTTCGACGCTTCTGGAATGTGCTATGGTTACTGTAGCATCGACTCCTTTCTGTGCTAGCAAGATAGACTGCGGCATACCCACAATTCTACTGCGCCCGATAACAACCGCCCTCTTGCCACTCAGATCAACATCTGCCGACTCGAGCATACGCATGACTCCAGCTGGGGTGCAGGGCAATAACCCACTTACATCGCCCTGGATCAAGCGACCCAAATTTTGTGCATGGAACCCATCGACATCCTTCACTGGGTCAATTAGATCGGTAATTGCAATTTCATCCATACTATTTGGGAGGGGGGATTGAACTAGTATACCATTAACCGCTGGATCCGCATTAAGACGTCTGACATTTGAAACAACTTCTCCATATTCGGCATCTGCTGGGATGTCAACACGAATGCTTCGTATGCCCAAACGTGCACATGCACGCTCCTTCGAACTGACGTATACGTGAGAGGCCGGATCATCCCCAACTATTACAACTGCAAGGCATGGAGTGACCCCACTATCCTCCAAATTGGCAATCCTGACTTTCAACTCCTCCTCTATTTCTAGGGCGATTTGTTTCCCGTCGAGAACTATCGCTGCCACGTCAGTCCGTCTGGCTTCCGCCCTTTGACCTTGACGTATTGGAGCCCCAGGAGGGAGTCGAACCCCCGACCGTCTGATTACAAATCAGATGCTCTACCAGGCTGAGCTACTGAGGCCTGTACGTCACAGGGGACTACTGCACTTGAACCCTTTAGTCAAACAAACCCTCGTAGGGGTTGATGGATGACCTCCCTCTCGGGCTACTGTGGCAATGAGCGGGTCGGACCACGGAAAGATCAACACGGTCATCTCTGCTTGGCTATGTATTGCCATAGGAAGTGCAGTAGTACTCTATTCCGGATCGTCACCCTTCTCTCTGGCTTTAGCCGCACCCATTTCAATCGCTGGAGTTGTTCTTTTGGTATTCGGAATAGGTATGAAGAATGAAGAGTCAGTTGACCATAAAATAATCAAAAATTGGGAACCAGAATCAGATTTATTGCCAGATGCCGGAGGTCCAATGTATCGAATCGACACCACCCTGGTGGAGCCAATCAGAACTTCGGTGCTCTGTGGAAGGTGCGGCAACGTACATTGGTCAGAGGGGGGGAGACCACATTCCTTTGTGTGCCCTATTTGCGAGATAGAATTGTGGAGGGATGAGGAAGAGTAATTATTTTCCTCCTCGGGAACCGTCAAGTGGTAAACTCTACTCGAGAGGCCGGGGATAATCTTGGAAATGAGCAACAACGAGCGAACATTGCTCAAATTCATGCTATCCGAGCCTTCGAAAAATTGGCTCTTGGAAGAGCTTCTGGAGGGGACCGGTTGGGATGACCAGGTCCATGTTGCAGGATCTGGTAAGGCACTTTCCGAACTAGGACTAGTGGAGGTAAAGGAAGAAACAGAATTACTCGTTTCACTCGGAGTAGAGGGGGAAAAGGCCCACTCAGAGGGGCTTCTAGAATTCAGAATTTGGAAGTGCCTGTCCTCACTGCCCGAATCAGATAGGACGATGAATAGGCTGTTCGAAGAAGGGTTCGAGCGCCACGAAGCAGGTCCCGGAATAGGACTCTTGAAGTCACTCGGACTCGCAATTGAGTCTGGAAAGCTAGTTTCCAAGGACGAATCATCAATTTCGAAGGAAATATCGATGAGGGCAGACTTCATCTCTTCCCTGTCAGAAGGGTCGACCCCCAAGTCACAACTTGATGATGAAATGGTTAGTCACTTCCTTGGAAGGAAAGGGCTAATCATGGTCGACGACCAAGTCTCAAGATCATGGTCTCTTACCGATGCTGGTTCTTCGGTCGAGGAGGCAGATCTTGTGCATGTTGAGATGATTGGCGAGCTAACTCCCGAGTTGCTACAATCAGAAGCATGGAGGGGTGCGAAATTCAAGCCATTCGATGTCAACTCACCAGCGCCCATCCCCATGGGGGGACGCCCACATCCGATGCAGGCATTGATTGAGAGGATAAGACAAGTCTTCCTGGAGATGGGGTTCTCCGAGATAGAGGGAGATTTTGTACAGTCAGCAGGGTGGAATATGGATGCATTATACATCCCGCAGTCACATCCAGCAAGGACAATGCAGGACACCTTCTACTTATCCGAGCCAAGCCAAATTGATGTCGAAGAAAAATATCTCGATCTTTGGTCAAAGGTTCACGAGCACGGGCATGACACTGGGAGCAAGGGATGGGGTGGCAATTTCGACAAGGGCGAGTCGCGAAAGTCATTGCTGAGGACCCATACGACTGTGAACACCGTAAGGCATATTGCAGAAAATCCAGATGAACCATCAAGAGTTTTTGGCATTGGGAGGGTTTTCCGCCAGGAGACGATAGATCGAACGCACCTCCCTGAATTCCATCAGATCGAGGGCATAATCCACGAGGAACAAGCCAGCCTCCCGATGCTCATCACGACTCTGAAGACATTCTACTCCAAGATGGGCTATCCAGACGTTCGGGTCCGTCCAGCCTATTTCCCATACACGGAGCCGAGTGTGGAGGTGGATATCCTATGGAGGGGGCAATGGCTTGAGCTTGGAGGGGCTGGTATATTTCGTCCAGAGGTGACCGAGCCACTGGGGTCCGAATGGCCAGTCTGTGCATGGGGCATGGGCCTAGAGAGGCTTGCAATGATTATATTGGATCTGGATGACATAAGGCAGTTGTATCAACCCGATCTCGAGAGGCTCAGTAGGATGCCGATTCTCTAATCACGATTCATGCAGAGTCAGAATCGTCATACTCGCATGATCCGTCATCCTCCTCGGCGCCAGAGTCGTAGTTATTCGCATCCGGATCAGTGCAGCCTTCACTGGACTCTGATACTGGCTCCAGTACAGTGATCATGACGGTTTGTTGACTAGAAGTCTCCGTCCATATGCCACACGAAGCCTCAAGTGAAACAGTAGTATTTTCTTGGATATTGGAAAGCTCTAACTCGTAGCTCCCGTCATCACCCATTGGTAGGCCTAGGCTAGATTCCGCGATATCAGAGGTACTCCATCTCAATTCACACGTGGAAATATCATCATGTATGACATTGCCAGAAATTGGTGCATCTCCGCCCTGCTCTACCTCGAATGCATTATCTGAGACCTCGAGCTCGGTATCACTCTCTTCTGGGTAGTGGACAATGAAGGCCTTGGACCACGATGTCTCCTGGCCGAGGCTGTCAATGGCGACGACCTTCAGTACATGACTTCCTGCCCCTAGCTCCGAGATATCGACAGATATGGAGCCACCTTGGTCCGGTACCTCGGATATTTCATCTCCATCCAGTGTGACTAATAGGGAGAGATCTGACATCATTTCGTCACTTATCGTGATGCTCACTGAGTCGACGGTCCCTATCAGGATTGTATCAGGGAGGTCCGACTCGACTATGGGCGCGCGATTGATGCCTTCGTCTTCGACGCCGAAGAAAAGAACGCCAGCCATCACGCTGGTAATCATGAGCCCTGCCAGCATCAACGACCTCATGGCCCCACCGTCTTCCATGTTCCAATGTGGAAGCAATGGCATATAATCAATTAAGTGAAAAAATCATGAAAAACTTGCAATGGGGAGAAAATAATCATTCCTCAACGAGGGAGATTACGTCTTGAAGGAACTCCGAGGTGTCCCAAGTGATGCCTGAATAAGCGACCCTCTTTCTCATTTCCTTGTCAATGATGAATGTGGTTGTTGAGTGCCCCACTTCATACTCGCCCAGCGACTCATCATGGGGGTCAACAGACCCGCTCGATGAGTTGTCTACTTCCGTTCCCTCAGCGATACACGATAGCCAATCCCCCTCGGGCCTCTCATACCCCTCATCGCACATGCAGTGGGCACTAGATCCGGATCCCATGATCCACCCATGGCTGTTACAATCAGTACCAGGGGCGGCCAAACTTAGGTTAGCATTGCTGGCGACTAATGAAAAGTGAGTGTCTGACATCATGTCTATTAATCCCGGATCCCCCATGAATTCCACCCAGGTCTCGTTTACTTCGTCCCATGTTCGTATCTCCCAGTCCCAAGTTTCATCAGCCTCCCAACCGCTGATTTCCCCACTAGAAAGATCGTGACTTGTGTTTGTTTCGGAGAATGCTAAATCAATGAATTCGGAGCCATTCATACCAAATCCAGCGGTATCGTGTACTAATGTAGAGTTATCCGGGAAAAGTACCACTAACCTGTTGAGATTATCTTCTGGTGGCTGACTGGCCGCTATATGCTCATTATCCACAATCACATTCCATGATCTGTATATCTCTTGGAGCTGAGAAACAGGGCCAGTCAAGTGAAACCAGTCATAACCCCTCTGCTCCGTCCATTCGGATAGGTGCCTTATTGTGTCCCTGGCTGGGTCTATGGTAACTGAAACTAGGACAACCTCGTCCGAATGTTCCCCAAGATTCTCTTCTACATAGTCCAAATTTGATGATATGATAAGACAAATATCGGGACAAGCGGTATACACAAAAGCTACGACTATGACCTTGCCATCATGATCCGAAAACCTGAAGATATCGCCATTCTGATCGAACAGGGTGAAGTCCGGTGCTTCAGGAGGGTCTCTATATTCAGTTCCGAGAATCTCGGTCGACTCACTCGAATCCCCCAGGCATCCCGGGATAATCATGAATGCAGCAATTATCAATGCCTTGACTTTAGAAATGATATCGTCCCCTATTCATTGACTAGTAGCATTATGTCCTCTAGAGCTAACTCTACATTCCAATCCATATCGCCCCACCAGACTCTCTGATTCATCTGCTTGTCCACGATAATTGTACCAGTCGTGTGGTCCACCCAGTAGTCTAGCGGGTGATGCTTAACCGAAACATCCCCCCCTTCTTCCTGCTGTGTCTCCACGCCACACCCTCTGTCATCCACTTGCTCTCCCTCGGGAGTTTCAAGACAGGTGTCAAAACCATCTGCAACACCGTCACCATCGGTATCTGTGTCATATGTAGTGAGGCCCACATCAAACTCCAACCACACATTCTCAAGGTCGTCCAACTCTCCTGTGAGGTGAGGCCACTCCAGGCCTCTTTGCTCCGAGTACTCCGACAAGACAGTGTGATTGTCAGTCCAAGGGTCCACAGTAATACTCAGAATCTCCACCGTTTCACCGTAATCCTCCCCAAGCATCATCTGCAGGTAGTCCAGATTTGCACTTACAATCGGGCAAATGTCCGGACAGCGAGTGAATAGGAAGGCGATAACAACGACCTTCCCCTCGTACTCGGAGAATGAGAAGTTCTCACCATCTTGGTCAACAAGGAGGAAGTCAGAAACAGGTATCGGCGGATTGATGTCCTCACCATAGAATATGTCCGGCTCTTCGCTTCCAATGCACCCAGGGAGTGCCAAAATAAGTACTGCAAAATACGCCCAAAACCTACTCATCATAATCACCTCTTTTTCGAACAAATATCACCACAGTGAACGCCAAAGCAATCAGTGCCAAAGCAAGAAAATCCGAATCGCCGTCAAGCTCACTCTCGCCCTGATCATTGTTGAAAGAGTATCCAATCGGGGCTACATTCTCGGTGTGGTCATCCAACAATATACTCAGGCTAAGGGTCTTCCAGATGCTGCCATTTGAGAAAACATAGATCTCATAGTCCCCTGATGTCCAATTCTCTGGGTCCAACCAGACTCTGCACTCGTCATCGATTCCGGGTGACGAAGGTCCCGCAGTACAATTGATTTCGTAGACTCCATCCGACTCAACATCTAGCATTATTGCTCTCTCGTATTCGACAACATTGTAGAAAATCAGAGTGTCATTCTGTAGTACCTGAGCTGATTCCGGTTGCAAACTCTCACCTCTCATTACAAAGGCGAATGTGTTTGCCCCATGTGCGGAAACGGTCGGAGCGAGCATCGCCATAATCACCAATGAGACAAGTATCCTTCTCATTCGTCACTAGCCTCCGCTGACCAAAGCGGGGGGTAGTTGTATCGGGGGTCATAATCCTCGTCAAACTGTACAACGTAGATGCCGCTAACCATCTCTGAAATGAATACGAATCCTCGGGGATCATACTGAAGCCCCCAATCAAATGGAATCATGCACGAGGCCCAGCAATCCGCCATGTCATATCCCAATGTATTGGTCGGATCTTCAATCCACGTAGGCCCGGCTGGAAGGTAGTAGCCAAGAGTATGGGTGGGGGCTAACTCCTCAATGCATTGGAACCCACACTCCGGATTTGGGACTCCATCGGTCCACACTATTTCATCCCAAATTTTTCCGTGGTCAGTCAGCCAGTTACCTGCATGGTAGTGAGTCCAATAGACATGCCCATTGATGCCCGTGTCGCCATTGTGAGGGCTGAAGATGTATCCTCCCGGTATGTAGTGCTGTGGATGTTTCGAGCCATTGGCTAAGGTCCCCTCCCCAGGCAGCCTCCATTTGGATACCAGGAATGGCATAGTGGGGTCAGTGGTGTCGATTGTCCAAAGGAATCCAGTATGGCCTGCGTTGCTACCATACTCGGGAGCGATTATGGTATAGTGTCGCCAATTCTCGCCATAGGTCGCATCTTCTGGCCCTGTTCCACATTCTGAAGGCCATTCGGACTGAGGTACGTACTCGCTAATCCCATTGCAGACCAGATGGTCATATGGAACTGCATAGTGGATGTTGTCGTTGCCCTGCTCGGCATCTAGCCATTCCTCGGGAGTCATATTGGCGTGGCCTCCACCATCGGGGCCATACCATCCCGAATCATCAGTAGGGCACCCTAGCCATCTACCAACTTCCGGCGGCCATGCAACTCCAAGTGGGTCCGCTACAGAGGGAGGGTCACTCACGTCAACAATTCGAAGACCTGCTCCCCAATAAGAGGCGACAAGCAACCTTTGCTTGGTAATCGGATGAACGAAGTAAACGTGATCGTGATTGAATATCGAGCCGCCGCAAGTGGTGTAAGGCTCGGGTGTGTATCCGCCCCATCTGAGTATTTCCCTACTGGAGTTATCACCAGTAATCCAAGAGTCAAATCCGTTTGGAACATAGAATATCTGAGTTCCCTTGTAGAACGTTCCACTGCTCCCTTCAACCATTTCCGGATATGGATCGGCCCCGAAAAGGAACAGGCTGCATTCCTCATACGGATCAAAAGCACCATCCCAGTCACAATAAACCGATAGATCCTGATTATGGAAGCCAGCTGGTGGGTTGTTCCACTCGGCAACCTTCACAGGTCGAGTCTTGTCACTTACGTCGATAACGTCGAGTCTGTTTGTCCCGCTGTTAGCATCATCGTCGTTAGGTATTGGATCCAATTCGCTGTTCGTCAATTCGTGGTTAACAAGGACCCAGTTATTGTCCTCAGTGACCTTGATGTCAATCATCCTAGCTACCTCGGCATAGTAGGTAGACAGCAGAATGATGTTATTCGGGTTGCTTATGTCGAGGATCTCGAATTGGTTGTAGCTAGAAACATATGCAAAGCAGCCACCAGTCCCATCGCCATATATCTCGCAGTCCTCGTGGAAGTTCCCTTCGATAGCTATCTCGGAGTTATCCCCCGGGGTCGGTCCGACATTCTTGAATTCCTCACTACAGGGCCTCCCAGCGGTATCATCGAGCTCCGCAGGAGGCTTGACGTTGCCATCGCAATTCAGGTTGTGGTAGTCAATAAGGACAGCGTTCTCCGTCCATAGCCGATGAGAGAAGAGGTCGCTGTGTGAGTGATTCCCGTCCTCGATCTCAGTAACCGGGTCTATCCAGCCAGAGTTGCCTACCCCGTCGCCCTCCGAATCACCCATAATCGACAAGCACCCAGAAAGCGGAGCCAATACCATCAATCCAACCATTACCAAGCACGGACTAGCCCGCATGCACCGACGCGCGGGACTAACGCCTATCAAATTCGCCATTGGTAGGGCTCCGACCCTAAAGGGTCGTCAGACTCCAGCGACCTGTCCGTATGGCCTGTCAATATCCAACTGTACGATGTATAATCCGCTTGTTATGCAGGACAAGTAAGTGTACCCTTCGTGATATTCCGCAGCCCAAAGGAATGGCGTCCAGCCGAAATCATAGAACGCGCTATCCAACGGAGTTCCATCGGCACCATGGGGCAGGTGGAATCCTACTGTAGAGTCCAAATGGACAGTGGTTTTGTTTTCATCTGAGAGGCCAGCCAGCATCAGCGTCTCGATGTCAATTACCCATAGTCCAGCGTGATAGCTCGAGAGGTATATCCTACCGTCCCAAGCGCCTCCGTGGCTGTTATCGGGAAGCCCTGGCAGGCCGGTTTGGAATATCTGGGTATCCGCATTATGCGGGCTGAATAGCAACCACTCCTCGCCGTCTGGGATGTGGTGGTCCCAAGCGAATGGAATCTCCCATCCGTGAATCAACTGGGGCGTGAATCTGAGGTTTCCATTGACCATTTCGTAACTGGTCGTATCTAGTAGGTAACCCATCCCTGTGCCCACGCTCGTGCTGAGAACTTCCGTTGCGATTATTGTGAGGTGGCGTTTACCAACAGGGTATCCAAGGTGGCTAGCATCCACCATGTCGTCTATTGGCTCTGCATAGTGTATGTAGGAGGCTCTACCCCCGTTTTCATTACTGGTGCACCCGCAGTCTATCTCTCCATCTCCGTCGAAGTCTTCGAACTCCATCCATTGTCCGACCTCAGGAGCCCTCCAAAGGCAACCAGCCTGGGATCCGCCAGAGGCCCTGCATAGAGAACCATGCCAGAGGTATTCTGCGAGGTCCTTGCCGGGATGGGGGACATCCGTTGTATCGAAAATCCTGAGTCCCGCCTCCCAATAAGCCCCGTATACATATGTCCTGCCAAAACGCGGATCATTGGAATCCTCCCCTGGCCAAGTTTGCACGGTCATGTCATGAATGTAGATCCATCCTCCAAGGGTGGATTCCCATGAGACTTCCGCCTCTCCGAGCTTCACAATTCTGGGGAGATCTCCATAGGCTGCGAAATTCAGGTGTGCAATGGTAATCCCGCCACATGCATCGCCTTGTCCGACATCACACGATTCATAGTCCGGATTTGCAACAAAAATGTACCATTCGTTGTCTATCATGTGGGTGTATAGATTGTGAGGGCCGCTGGGGTGATCAACATCATACCAAGAATCCACCCAGCTCGGATTTGTCTTGTCTGTGACGTCTACTAGTGTCACAGTTACCTGCGCTGGGTCCTCCCAAGATCCAACGTTGGGATCCGCCGCACCCGGGTCGACTAGTTGATTCTGTACAATCACATACTCCCTAGCATTGTATTGAAGATATTTCACATCCAGAACCTGCGTATTTGGGTCATAGTAAACCCCCGTCACAGTAGTATTTGCCGGATTTGTCACATCGACGATATGCATTTCAGACCACCCTGCAATGTACGCATATGTGTTCCCGTCAGGAGAATCTGCAACCTGTACCTCTGCATTCCCAGGCGCAGTTAGTGGATTATAGCTGACAGGCATTATATTGTCCGTGTAAAGAACGTGCTGACTAGCATTCCTGTGATCGTGACCCTCGACCTGTATTAGTGGGTCGACCATGCCCTCGACAATGGCCGCACTCTCCTCTGATTCATCTATCAGCATTATTGATGCCACAAGAGCGGCCAAGACACACGCTCCAAAGGCCAGTGCCAGAGCTACTTTCCCCTGCTCCATGTCTTACGGGACACTGGCGGTCATGTTGAAGCCATCGCACCCCTACGGGAGGCCATGAGGGTATCCGAGTCCGTGCTCGCCGTACTTATCGTCCTACTATTTGCAACTCCTACAGCAGCCCATGAACCGAAGGAATACACAATGCTACTGAAGGAAGAGGGAGTGACTCCAAATGGTGTGCAAGATGGAATTCTAGTTTCTACCGACTACCTGTTCTTCTACAACGTCGATAAAAGAGAGAACGCGTCCCACAGAATACTGATCGACGCTGATTCCGATGGAATTTTCTATGGTTCAGATGATATTTCGACTGCATGGCTACACCCGTCCTGCGAACTAAATGAGACTGGCCAAAGAACCGATCCCGACTGCCAGGTGACAGAATTAGTGCTCCTAGACCCCTCCAATGGGCTACTCCCGGGAAACATCTCGATGATGCACCAAGTGTCTTACAATGGGTCAACTGATGACTCATTCTTCTTCGTGTCATTCTCTAATGATGAACATGCCACACAAACCGCTCCCAATAATGGAATGGAGCAGGAAATTGAAGATGATTCAGACGACACCACTCTGAAGGCAGTCCTCCTCCTCTCACTCATCGGGATTGTCGCGATATTGCCAAGACTCCTCTCAGAGGATTAGTGTAATCCCCTTCTACGCAATGGGTGCCCTCAAGAACTCATGACCTCCCGGAAGGCTCAGGGGCGCTTAGCTCAGCTTGGAAGAGCGCCTGGTTTGCAACCAGGCGGCCGGGGGTTCAAATCCCCCAGCGTCCACCATTATCTGTTCACCTAGGTCTATCGGTTCCCTCTGGACTCTAGCATCTGATTCAGTATTTTCAGCAGCCCTCTGAGTGTCACTTCGCTAATTCCAGCCACTTTGCAGACATCGCTCTGAGTCCTTGGTGAGCTGCTATCTTGCGACGACTTGTACAGAATGACTCCTGCGATTCCCGAGGGCTTCTTCCCCTGCCAAGAAAGGTCGTCCTTCACCAATTCCCAAGTTTCTCTGACCTTTCCAAGTACTGAGGGGTGCAAGCCAAGATCCGAGTGGAACTTCTCAAAGTACTCTTCAGGGCCCGTGATGTGGTGTGCTCCAAGTGTTCTTGCTACGAGCCGGATTGTTCTCTTCAGCTCCTTGATTTCGACTTCCTTTGTCATGTCAAAGGCCTGGGCAACCTCCTCTATTTTCCTGGGGATTTCAGCCTCTCTAGCTGCAACATATACGCATGCAGCAGACACCCCTCGAATACTCCTCCCAGTCACTAGGCCCCTGTCCACGGCATGCCTGTATAGTCCCGCAGCTTGCTGCTCAATTTGCGGGGGCAGGTCGCCCCTGTCCCTGATGAACTGCATAGCCTTCGATAGGTTCCGGCTGCGACTGTCCCGAGTTTTGCTTCTCTGATCGATACGTTGCCTCCTCCTCCAGTCTCGAAGTGCCTTCCCTGACATCCCATGTCTCTTGGCCGAGCCTGAGGTTAGGTCAGAACGTCTAATCTCGGTTGATAGGCCCTTATCGGAAAGTGTGAGCGTAGTTGGTGCACCAACCCTGCTTCTATCGTCCCCTCCTGAATGATTAGTCCACTCGGCACCTGGGTCGATCATATTCTCCGCAGCAACGTAGCCGCAGTCCGAACAGGATGTCTCCCCTCGAATGTCATCATTGTCCCACGAGTTGGATCCACAAATCTTGCAAGGTCCTGTCACCGACTCCGTCCCTCGGCTCTTGGAAGGCCTTTGGGCCGGCACTATCGAGCGTCCACTAGTAGTCTTACTAGAGATACTCTTCTTCACTCCGGCATGCCTCGCAGTCTCCTTTTCCATCTTCTCAACTCGCAGTTGTATAGTCAACACCGTATTATTTAAAGTTAACTATCATATGTTTACTCTACTATGGATGCTCCCAATTGGCAATTTCCAGTACGTGCCCAATCTGATTATGTACTTCCCGAAACTTATTGCCTCTCCTCTCCTTGCTAACGTCATGGGAAGTAAGCCCCCCGTACGAACCGCCCTTTTTGAGCAGCACATTGAGTCAGGGGCGAATATTGTCGACTTCCATGGTTTCGAACTTCCGATTTGGTACACTTCGATCCAAGAGGAGCACCTCGCAACTCGGAGCCATGCCGGGCTTTTCGATGTCTCCCACATGGGCTTCTTCCGCTTTCATGGTAGTGATGTATTATCATGGCTACAGTCCATCGGTACTCAGGAGTTTATGAACTTCGCAAGTGGCAGGTGCGGCTACACGCATTTCCTAGATTTAGATGGTAATATCATCGATGATATGATTTTCGCAGTCAACACGGAAGATGAGGTATTCGGAGTTCCTAATGCATCGATGGTAGACACCATGTTCGAATGGCTCTCATCCCATTTGCCATCAGACGGTTCTGTTTCATTGGAGGATTTGTCTAGCAAGACCAGCATCCTGGCATTACAGGGCCCCGAGTCATCGCAGATAGTCTCTGAAACCCTCGGGCCTGCAAACTCCGTGGGAAGGTTCCGCTGTCAGGAAATAGCAGCTAATGATTTAGGAATTACAGGTTGGATCCAGGGAACTGGATACACCGGGGAGTCGGGAGTGGAGATTTTCGTCACGAACGAACACGCCCCAAAACTTTGGTCAGCCCTGCTAGAAATTGGCTCTGAAAGCGGAATCGTCCCTGTTGGACTGGGTGCCCGTGATACTCTTAGGTTGGAGATGGGGTATCTCCTCTCAGGGCAGGACTTCCTATGGCCGGGCCTCGGAGAAACCCCTGACTCCCCTCTTCCAGATAGTTTCCTCGCCAGGGACACCGTCGAAACTGCGGTTCCCTTTGGTTTGAGCTTGAATCATGATTTCATAGGTAGAGACAGGTTGGTTTCTTCGTTAGAAAGCGAAGAAAGATGGCACGCACTGCTGTGTCAGGAAAGGGGGCCTTCCCCTAGGCCGGGACACATGGTCCTAGACGGGCCCGGAGAAGATGCTCGGCTAATCGGCTACGTGACTAGCGGGGCACCCGCACCATCACTGGGCGGAACGGGAATTGCCATGGCATATATCGATGGATCGGCCGTTGGCGATGAGGTATGGATTCAAGCCAGCCTTAGGCGCAGGGTCAGGGCTGAGATAGTTAGGCCACCGTTCAATCCCAGATAGCAACAGGGTGCAAAATTCGCATCTCGCCGCGACAAACCTCATTGCTGAATGCCCTCCGTCCTAGTCCGAGGCGTCAGCATGAGCAGTGGGATAGAAGCCATAGCAATAAAGAATCTACAGGCCCTTCTAATTTCTAAAGGGCTGTCCGCAGAATCACTATTTTCTAAGTATGATATCGATGGGAATGGCTCATTGAGTTATGAGGAGTTCTCATCCGCACTCTCTTCCATCACAGGGCAGACGGCCCCTGAGGCAATTGTGAGGGCGATTGTAGAGGCACTAGATTCAGATGGCGATGGCTCATTGAGTCTCCCCGAAATGATTTCACTAATCGAGTCAGATACGACAAATGATCAATACTCTGCAGGCTCCAAGATTGCCATTAGTGACCATCCAAACCCCCTCTATAACGGAATTTACTCCCCGCAAGACGAGATTAATGGCAAACCCTCGTTTAGAAATGGGGAAGGAGCGATCCTTTACTACTACAACGCTGGCTCCGGAGGGGCCCCATCATGGAGCTTGGATGACAGGGAACAAGAAGGCATGAATGACTGGTACAGGGGAGGTTGGACCCGTGTCCCTAGCTCAGGGGGATTGCCCACCGGAACTAGGAGGTGGGTGGGCGTTGGAAAGATCACTATCCTCCCTTCCCGGGAACCAGCAACTCCGATATCGGATAGCAGTAATGAAGCGGTGACCGAAGAGGTCACAGAGATAGAGATCACCCTCGCGAAGTCCAGATTCTTTCCCGAAGAGGCCATTAGCTTCGCGTTCAAGGCCCCCGAATTGCCGCCTAGCGCATGGATAGGGATCGTACCCTCGGATATCCCCCACGGCGACGAGGCTCTCAACGATATGCACGATACTAGCTTCAGATATCTCGAAGGAAGAACTGGAGGCGGTTTCGACCTCCCCAATCCCGGTACCGGTGAATGGACACTGAGGTTGCATGATGACGACGAAAATGGCACGGAGATCGCATATGTTCCCTTCTCAGTCAGTGGAATCGAAAACAGCCCTTCTCCAGATCCCGTCGAGGAAGTCAACTTGGACGACGTCACCAGTCAATTCTCAGAGGTTCTTGCATTAATTGACCCCCAGTCCACCAGCGTTGAAGCCGTCGAGGCAGGGAGGTCCAAAGCCGATGCCGAGGTCAGCTCGCTGATCTCCAAGCTACCGTTCACCCTACAATCTACCGCAGGGAGGCTCTGGGATGCAAGGGCAGATGCTTACCAGGCAGCCGTCATTGCGAGGATACCTCCTGCCGAAACCCTAGCAGCCGGCCTAGCCGCTGCTGGGATAGCGGCCGCTGCTGCCTCGTCTATCTCGACAGAATCGGAAACCCCTCCCCCTCCCCCTTCCGGATTCGAGGACGCCCCCTCCTCGGAGGAATCCGAATTCACCCCGGTGACTGAAACTCCTCAGTCACCCACAGAAACACCCCCGGAGGTGTCGGACAAAGAATCACTATCCGGAGTAGTCCAATCATTCCTTGAAGCCAGATTGATGTCGGACCAGAGGCGTGTAGTAGAAACCCACAGGGGTAAGGCCTACGCCTTGTCGATCAAGATATCGTCATTGGAGAAGACCTTCGGAATCGGAATTCCCGATGAATACAGGGGAGGCAGCACGATAATCGCCGAAGTTTCGTCTGTCGATGATCCATCTTTCTCCTGCGGATCGGAAATTAGACTTCCAGCTTCTGCTGATTTGAGCGATTTCAGAGTGGGATACGAGAGCACCATTGACGCCTCTGTCGAAGGTTGGAACTCAATCAGAAAGAGGATAATAATGGGCGTTTAGAGGTCCGCGACCTCGAAAGCCTCTCCAATCATCTCCTCGAGGCTTATTTGTGGCCTAAATCCGCATCGATGTTCCAAGTACCAAGCATCAACTATCCCCCACACTTCGTTATCCGAGTTCTGGTTTAATTCAGCTGTTGCACCTGTCCTCTGATTGTAAATATCGGACAAGTCACTCATGGTAATTCCCTTGCCAGAGCCCACCGCAAAACTCTCCCTGGTCAAAGGCGGATCCTGCAAAACAGTTTCAATGACTCGAACCAAATCTTCCACATGGATGAAGTCTTTGACGTCATCGCCAGAACCAGGGACATTGACCCATCCCATCTGACTTTCAACAGCCCATCTGTGAAGTATCCCATTCCCCGGAGGTCCATCGAGTGGAACTCCCTGAACGTTTGATGCCCTGATTACGCTAACCGGCCTTCCGGCCTCCGCTCTCTCCAATGCGTTCTCTTCAATCCAGAGCTGACCTTCCGCAGCTGTGTCCCGAGGGGACAGGGTCGACTCAGGGCCATAGTAGTCGTCACCGGGGTACCATTGGGGATGGACTCTGAGCGTCCCCAGGATGACCAAGTGCAACTCGCCATGCCTGTCAACGGCGTCTAAAACTGGTCTAGCAGCCTCCCTCATCACGATCTTTGCCTCTCTTTCATTTCGAGCTACTGAGGTATCTAGAGGCCGTGAATTAATGTGAATCAGTGCAGTGCAAGGAGTGAGCATAACGTCAATGGAAGTCTGGTCTTGCAGGGCCTCGTCCGGAATGACAACTGCCCTATCTCCAAGCGCTTCCACTATGTATGGAGCGACAAATGAATCAGATGCAGTAATCGCGACCCTCATGCTATCATACGGCTCTCAGTCCGAAGCAATAAGAGTGTGTCGGTGGAATGATAGACAATTTGCAGGCTTCCGACTGATGAAAATCATATACTCCCTCGACGGGCATTCGTTCCGAGGGGACAGAATGGACCAACTTCCAAACCTTGGCAGGGAGCGAGAAATGCTCAAGGAGATTGGCCTGGAGACAATGGACGACTTATTTTCCGATATCCCTGAGGAGGTAAGAAGAAATGAGCCCCTGCCGCTCCGTGGGCCCCAGTCAGAGGAGGAGATATGGGCCGATGCACAGCATCTGCTAGGAGCTAACGTAAACCTCGACTCTCGCCCATCTTTCCTTGCTGCAGGCTTGGCTCGCAACTTCGTCCCAACAATGGTCCCTATGATAGCCACAAGGGGCGAATTCCTTACATCATACACTCCTTACCAGCCCGAGGTAAGTCAGGGAATGCTTCAGGCTATGTGGGAATTCCAGACAATGGTCTCGGAACTAGTCGGATTACCAGTATCTAACGTCTCTATGTACGATGCGAGTACGGCCGCAGCAGAAGCCATCACCTGTGCAGTCAGGGTGAAGGGCCGGAAGGCCTCACAGAAGGGCGTTGTTTACGTTTCACAATTCGTTCCACCACACCGGCTTTCTGTTATCGAAAATTATGCTCAGGGGAGCGGGATAGAATTACGAGTTCTCAAACACGGCTCGGATGGAAGAGTGGATCTCAGTGAGGCCACCTCTGCTGCAGGATCGTGTGCGGTGTATGTCGAGCAACCGAATGCATTCGGCGAACTAGATGAGGGAATAGCGAAATTGAAGGAGGTTATCGGTGAACATACTGCTCTCATCGTAGGCGTCGACGCGGTTTCACTGGGAATCGTGGAGGCGCCAGGAAATTATGGTGCTGACATCGTCGTAGGGGAAGGTCAACCATTTGGAATCGGCCCTACTGCAGGTGGCCCAATCTACGGTCTGTTCGCCTGTAAGAAAGAATACCTCCGTTTGATGCCTGGAAGAATAGTCGGAAAGACCGTAGACGAAGATGGTCGTGATGCCTTCACACTCACACTTTCCACCCGGGAGCAGCACATACGCCGACACCGAGCAACGTCAAACATCTGTTCCAATGAAACTCTCATAGCTCTCATGGGGGCCATGCACATGGCTCTCCTGGGCCCTGAGGGGTTGCAGAAGTTGGCACTTCGAGTAGCCGCTACCACCGAAGCAACCAAGCAGTCTATATGTCAGATTTCGGGAGTTGAACCAATCAATCCAGGATCTCACAATTTCCGGGAATTCGCCGTAAAACTTCCAGGCGAAGCAGCTGATGCTCTTGCCCACATGGACAGCGAAGGGGTACTTGGTGGACTCTCACTGGGAGAATGGTGGGACGATTTGTCAGATTGCCTACTTATCGGCTGTGATGAGAGAACAAGCCATGCCGATATCAAAGCACTCGCTTCCTCTTTGGAATCATGGATCGGGAGGGCCGGGGAATGAGTGATATCTTCGAGTTCAATGGGGCCGAAGGAACTGGCTGGTCCCAGCCTGAGCCCATAATTAGTGAAGCACATGGCACCATCCCCAAATCATTGGCTCGAGCCGAACTGCCGAAATGGCCCCGAGCAAGTGAGCCAGAACTGGTCCGGCATTACACATGGCTTTCCCAGAGGAACTTTGGCATCGATACAGGATTCTACCCGCTCGGCTCTTGCACAATGAAACACAACCCTAGGGTCAATGAGCGCATTGTCCAGCTACCTGGAATAGACAGGATCCATCCACTACAGCCCGAGCATCAAATCCAAGGGCTACTCTCGATATTCTATGAGATGCAGGAAATGCTTGAGATATGTTCCGGTATGGACCAGGTCACTCTTCAACCAGTCGCAGGAGCGCAGGGTGAATTTACAGCAATCAGGTGCATTCAGGAATATCACAGGGCTAACGGCGAGAGCCATCGGGACAAGGTAATCGTCCCCGACTCAGCTCATGGAACAAACCCGGCATCTGCAGCAATGTGCGGGTACGAAATTATTGAGATACCAAGCGGCGGCGACGGAAGGCTCGACTTGGATGCCCTTAGGGCGGCGGTTGGGGAGGATACGGCCGCGATGATGATCACCAATCCGAGCACACTGGGGATATTTGAGCCAGAGATAGCTAAGGCAGCAGAAATAGTCCATTCTGCGGGCGGACAAATGTACTATGACGGTGCCAACTTCAATGCAATTCTAGGTAAGACCGACCCCGGAAGAATGGGATTCGATGCTGTCCATTATAATCTGCACAAAACATTCAGCCAGCCTCATGGGGGAGGAGGCCCTGGAAGTGGTCCTATAGGCGTCAAATCTCACCTCTCCGAGTTCCTCCCCTCTCCACTCGCGGATCGCGAACCCTCGGAAGACGAGGGAGCCACAGGGGACGGCTATCGATACTTCTGGAGAACCCCGAGTAGAACAATCGGAAAGGTTCAGCAGTGGCACGGAAATTCCGGAGCAGTAGTCCGAGCGTGGGCCTTCTACAGGCGCTATGGGCGGGAGCTGGAACTAATGAGCGAGCATGCAGTGCTGAATGCAAACTACCTACGCCACCGGATATTGAATCCCGACCCAGAATCTCGTGACCTTCAGGACATTCATGCAATGCCCGTCGATGGCGCCCCTGCTGAGGTAGTCAAACATGAATTCACATTGAGTATGGCCCCCCTAAAGGAGGCTACAGGCGTGACCGGGAAGGATGTCGCCAAGCGCCTTCTAGACTATGGGTACATGTCTCCGACACTTTACTTCCCCATGATCGTCCCAGAATGTCTAATGATAGAGCCAACAGAGACCGAGAGCCGCGAGGTCCTAGACAAGTTCGCCGACGTCTTCTTGGACATCCTAGCAGAGGATCCCGAGCTAGTCTCGTCCGCTCCGCATAGTACGGACGTAAGACGCGTCGACGAGGTTCTCGCTGCACGAAATCTTGTGTTGCGGCACCCATGCGAAGACTGATTTAGCCGCCGAAGGCGATAATGCCAAGCGCCCCCTCCGAGGGTCATGGAGGCTACCGAGGACAGATTCTGGCTTGTGGGCAACCCAGCCTGGTGGAAACTCGGCGAAGGAGAGACTCCGCCCGCTCTAAGGGACGGTGAAATCCCCCTCTCGGAAGCATGGGTCAATTCGAGCTCAAACAAGGCACATTGGTCGAGGCAAAGGCTCAGGCCTTTGGCATGGGGCCTACTCAAACCCTCTGCTTGGGCCCCGTTCTTTCTGATTGCCAGCTCCTTTCCCTTGGCATTTCCCGGTAAGACGCCAGATGACCAAGCCGTAGCCGCGATTCTATTCGTGGTCTCGTGGAGTCTATTGATTATCCCTCAAATGTTGGAGAGAAATTCGCAGCCATCATCCGGAGGCTCAATCCTTTCCCTCCCAATAGATTGGAAACTCCTCCTAGTGGGGTTCGTCATTTTCCCGCTTCATATTGAGGTGGATCCGAAAATTGGGTGGATATCTTACTCACTCTTCATAGCTTCAATGTTGAGGTCTATCGGATTGATTTCAGAATCCTTTGAAATCCCCCCTGCTAGGCTAGTAGCCCCAGTGAATCCCACGGCATTGGATGGGCTCGTGATTGATGGACAGTGGACGGTTTTGTCGGATAGGTGGCACAGAGGCCCAATAGCCACCCTTGCTACTGAGAACGGGTCCCTTCTGATTAGCGGGAGCAGTCGTTCCGGATTCGATTTTATTTCATTGGCATATAGGCACCAAACCGGATTTGTTCAGGACTGCCTCTTCGAGGGCCATCCAGAATCGGAGGCCCTATCGGAAATCCTGTTGTCACCTCCCGTCGTTTTCGAGGGAGCGGAATGGCCAAGCTCATTCATTCTCCCAGTGGTCGAAGAGTAATTTTAGACGGCAGGCATTTGAACCTCCTTACTTCCCGATGTGCATGGACATATGCGTCGTATTGGGTTCCAAGTCGGACCTGCCAGTTGCCGAGAAATGCAAAAAAGTGCTAGACAGGTTCGATGTTTCATACGAAATCAGGGTTGCCTCGGCACACAGGGCCCCGAAGTACCTCGAAGGAATCATTGAATCCGCTGAAGAGTCGGGTTGCAAGGTTTTCATTGGTATGGCAGGAGTTGCAGCAGCACTTCCGGGCGTCATTGCATCCATGACTACTATGCCAGTTATTGGCGTCCCAGTCGGAGGAAAGGTCCCTCTAGACTCACTACTCTCGATAGTTCAGATGCCTCCGGGGATGCCAGTAGCTACAGTCGGAGTAGACAGGGGCGATAACGCCGGTGCCTTGGCCGTACAGATTCTCGCTACAACCGACGAGGAACTCGCCTCCGCATACTCCGAATACCGTTCGGCCATGACTGCGAAGGTCATCGCCGACGACGAGTCGATTCAGGGGTGAGTCCTTTGATGAATACTCAAATGTTGGTCGATGAGGCAGTAGAGGCCCTCCAATCTCAAATTGATGATACTGCAATAATCGCTTGTTCAGGCGGGATAGATAGCTCAGTGGCTGCTGTTCTCGCTCACCGCGCAGTCGGAAGCCTACTGCATTGCGTGTATGTCGATACTGGTTTCATGCGCAAGCATGAGACCGAGGAAGTTATGGAAATGTTCTCTGAGATGGGAATTGATCTGAAGGTTGTAGACGCTTCAGAACGCTTCTTCAAGAATTTGGAAGGAGTCACTGATCCTGAGCATAAGCGTAAGGTGATAGGAGAGCAATTCATCAGGGTCTTTGAGGAGGAGCAATCATCATGTGGGGCGAAATATCTCGTCCAAGGAACCATAGCACCGGATTGGATAGAGTCTGGTGGCGGAGATAGAGACGTCATCAAGAGCCACCACAACGTTGGCGGCTTACCGGATGATGTCGATTTGGAAATTGTTGAGCCTCTGCACGAGTTCTACAAGGACGAAGTCAGATCAATAGCGAGAGAGCTTGGAATCAAATCTAGCGAGAGGCAACCTTTCCCCGGCCCGGGACTGGCGGTTCGCGTCCTTGGGGAACTCACTCCAGAGAGGGTCGAAGCATGCAGGGAAGCATGTCACATAGTCGAGAAACGCCTGATAGAAGCGGCCGAAGAAGGGAGGTGCGACCTCCCCTGGCAATACTTCGCAGCTCTGTTGCCAGTTAGGAGCGTGGGGGTGCACGGCGACGCACGTGTTCACGGAGAGACTGTAGTCGTGCGTGCTGTGACCAGCCTCGATGGAATGAGTGCAAAGTACTCCCCTATACCGCATGACGTACTCTCCTCAATTAGCACCGAAATTACAAACACCCTGAAGGGACATGTAAACCGTGTTGTCTACGATATTACCCACAAGCCACCTGGCACAATAGAGTGGGAATGATTCCGATTAATTGATGAATGGGTGAGCCAGCGGGCCACTAAGGCCGACATAGCTTAGTTGGTGGAGCGGTGGACTGTTAATCCACAGGTCGCAGGTTCAAGTCCTGCTGTCGGCGCCATCAATCCCTTCGT
>MDSW01060827.1_pt1 | contig 30444 bp, 35 predicted proteins | sample 811171 | NCBI WGS metagenome assembly MDSW01 (sample SAMN05326641, study PRJNA326480) | marine metagenome | isolation source: seawater | place: Atlantic Ocean: North West | collected 2012 | reverse complement strand
GTCCTTGACGATGTTGCGGGCGGAAGCCGTTCCCAGGGTTTGGTCGGCGGTCCGCTCACGGGACTCCTTGGTACCAGGCTTGCCCCAGAAGCGGTAACGATCCAGCTGCACGGTTTGGCCGGGCTGCTTGGAGAAATCGTGAACCACCACAGGCTCCACAGCCATCTCAATGATGTATGCGGGGTGGGGACGGTACAGTTCAGCACCAAGGAGCTTCGGAAAATCATTATCAATCCACATGGGATAATAACTCCAAAACTAAATGTTTATAGTGACTTCGATGTGTCACATAAGTAAACTATAAACTTTAATTAGTTAAGATAAAGGATATACCTTAAATGTTTGTGGGTCAATGGAATTTATAGATAGCAATGAGTGGGTGCCTATTCACACTCTTGCTGGGTTTGAATGCTGCATCGAATACTACGTCAACAAGGACGGTTTGGTTAAATCAACCAAGGGGAGATCAGAAAGATTACTTCGTCCTAAAACAAATAAGCGTGGTTATCTATCTGTCAACCTTACTCAACGTATTGGACGCAAGAAAACTATCTCAGTGTATGTTCATAAACTAGTAGCTCTTGCATTCCTTCCAATTGCGCCCACTCCATATGGTCGCAAGAAAGGATGCAGCGGTATTACTCACTTGGATGGAAACAGAAGCAATTGTTCTGCGTCTAATCTAAAGTGGTCTACTAGAAATCTCTTACAATAATAGTATTGCATCAAAATATTCCTCATGGATAGACTCACTCTTAAGGGTTATAAAGAAGTGACGGGGCAGGTTGGCAATGAGCTGGCTTGGATCCAGCCTCTGAAAGGTGACTTTCATAAGTTTCCTCGTTGGTGGAACAAGAAAGGCACAATTCAGTATGAATCTGTGACTATTTTCAATGTGACGCGGGCTCCTGGCGATATCAAAATCGTTATTCCTACTTCAATCAATACTCATATTGAGATGATTTGGGATGATCAAACAGAGACGTTTAAGTTCCCCATTCATCGTGGTGTTGAGCGTGTTGCGATTGTGGATGCTGCAACCAATGCTTTGGTTCAAGAGTATCAATTCTCTCGGATTGCTGGTGGTTCTGTGCTGAAGCGCACTATTGCTCCACTGCCTAGCAAGACTATTGGAAACGTCAGCATTACTGGAAGTCCTACTCCCGATGTGGGTATTGCTGCTACTTACAGCGTGGCACACACCGGAACTGCTGCCGATCTTGTCTATCTCTGGACTTGCACCGATAGCTCCGCAACAATTACTTCGCCTACGGCTGCTTCCACTGATATCACTATTAGTGAGGCAGGTACGTTCGATGTCACTTGCAACATCTCCTCTGCAACCTCTAGCGATTCTCCAACCTCTGTTGTTATCTCAGTAACTGCTACTTAAGAGAGGTTGCTCTGGAGTAGGAGTGACTTCAGTAATACTAAGATATTGTCTACCGAGCGTCAGCCTTACATTGAAAGGCAGGCGCTTTGTTCTTCTTGCGTGTATGCCTACATAAAAGAAACTTTCGTCTGGCACATACGCAGTCTGAGTTCCTATCGGCTTTCTGTCAGGACCATACAAAACTACATCAACATATCGATCAATATAAATATTGTTAACGCCTACATTTTCAATCTCACAAGTAACCACTGGATTAATCAAGGATGGCCTGCCCTCCGATATTGATGCTGGGGAATAATCATTTTCTACAGCAAGATCATCTTGATAATCAATACTTGCTTCTGTGTAATCAACCAAAGCATCAAGCTCTAGCTGATCAATACGAGCGAAAAAATAATCATCTCTATCAGCGTTGAATGCACGGTTGTCTTGAACCGTGTCACTGACAGCAACAACTACTTTAATAAAAATGTTTTCGGTACCAAATAAACCTACTGAGTTATTGAAATTAATGACTGCAGGAGCCACAGTCACTCTTTCAATTACTGGATTTTGGATACTATTTCCTGTGACGTAATTAAGCGATTTGTTCGCAACTACGTTTGCTGGGTTAGTATTATCACTCCCGCCATACTGTTGGCGGAAGCGAAGTATCTCATTAGTTACGTCACGTGTCATATCGACCCAGCGCTGGCAATATCTCTATTTTAAACTACAGATATTCACCAATCTCACTTCCGCTTTCACGCAGAGCTTTCAGCGCTTTGTTCTCTAAAGTTCTGACACGGTCACGACTCATGTTCAGCACTTGACCGATAGCTGTCATTGACAACGGCTCTAGTGTGTCATCACCGATTCCATAACGCATGCTGATAACCTCAGCTTGAAGAGTAGGCAGCTTGGCAATCTCAGAGCGTATATCTTGCTTAATAAAAGCAGCTTCGAGAAGTTCAGATGGAATTTGACCTTCATCCTCTAACAGGTCTACCAAAGCAGTGTCGTGATTTTCTCCAATCTTAATTTCCAAAGACGTTGGTTGGCGAGCTTTACACATCAAATCCTTGACTTCATCCTCAGTCAGTTTTAGCTCAACTGCTAGCTCCGCAACTGTAGGAAGATAACCATTCAGTTGGCTCAACTCACGCTGGGCTTTCTTAAGTTTGTTGAGGTTCTCAGTAACGTGGATCGGTAGACGTATCGCCCTCGACTTTTCAGCGATCGCGCGAGTGATCCCTTGACGGATCCACCAGTAGGCGTAAGTAGAAAACTTGTAACCACGACCAGGATCAAACTTCTCCACACCGCGCACCAGCCCGATGGTGCCTTCCTGGATGATATCCAGTAGTTCCATGTTCCGCTTGGTGTATTTTTTGGCGACGCTAACCACAAGGCGAAGATTGGCTGTAACCATTTTGTCTTTGGCTCGTTTGCCATCACGAAGCTCCCGCTTTATTTGCTTAGGGGTGATATCAAGTGCTGCTGCCACGCCCTCATCATCGAGTGACATTTCTTTCTTGTATTCTTCAATCTCCATCAACCTTTGTACTTGACGGCCCAACAAAATCTCCTCGTCGTGCTCAAGAAGTGGGATCCGTCCAATGTCTTTTAAATAAGCACGAACTGGATCGTTGCTTCCTCTTTGTGTTGTCATATAGTCCTTTTTGGGTATATTTAATTCTACACCTAATTGTTATAAATATCAAGCAGATAGTAGGGCAAATCTAACACTTTTGCGAGGTGGTTCTTGTCTCCCTTCCATTGCTTCTACTGCCATAGCTTGAGCAGCATGCTCATTAAATCCTTTTGACTTATAGTTATCTAGATAGCTTTCGTAGCGTTCAATAGAACTATCAAAGTCTTCACCGTGATTAACCATCTCAGCTGCCAGGTGATTAGCAGCCTGATCTTCTACACCATCTGATTTCAGATGCTTCCAAATCGCCTGAAAAACCTCAGGGCTGACTTCTTCTTTAGTTGCTTCACCAGCAAATCTTTCGCAAGAACAGCCCACGGTTTTATTTATTTACTACTCTAATTGTAGTCAATTAGCCAAGCAAACTTGTTCCCAGTTTAGAACCATCGCTAATACGACGATCAAACTCAGGATCGTTAGCTTTGGTATGTGCAAGGTTAGACAGATGCATACCTTTTGATTCAATCCGAGGGTCGTGTTCAATAATAGCTGACATCAAAGTGTTCAAGCCTTGCTGGGTTTTATGATCAACATCAGACTTAGCATTCAGTGCATCACGCTGAGCACCGATCATTTCAGTCTGCTTATAAGGAAGTTGCGTCCGTGCATTCTGCTCAAACGTTTGACGACGGAAGCCATCATTGATTGAACCCTGCTGTTCAGCAGCGACTTGGGTAAAAGCACTGCCGTCAGCCATGTTAGGAAGCCCCTGATTAGGAGGCATCATGCCTGCAGTACCTTGTCCCATGGCTGCATCAGCCATTGCGTGACGAGAATAAGAACCTAGACGATGATCCATTTTTACATACACTCAATATTTATATTGTAGGGGATGCTAATTAACATCCCCTAACGGTTTAGATCAGAGGTCCTGAATCAGGGCCTTGGTCTGGAATGCTGCACCAGGAGCAGCGGAGAGATACTTCCAAGCATTCTCAGGGGAGCTATCCATCATCTCGCTGAAGTTGCCCCAGAAGGTGGCAGCTTCGTTAGCAGGCTGCTGGCCAGGTGTTGGCATTTCCATCGTTGGACGCTGGAAGTTAGCAGGCACTTGACGCTGCTCTTGAGCTTTGATTTCAGCTGCAAACTGATCGCGTGCTTCAACAGCTTCGCGGTACTCCTGCTCAGCAGCAGTCTCGGTTGGATAAGGACCGTTAGGACCAAAGAAGTCGTTGACGTAATCAGCAAGGATGTCAGGATCAGTCAGCATGATGTTCATGGCTGCACGCTCTTCACCAGCAGCGTTCAGCATCAGGTTCATGGCCTGACCGGTTTTGACCTGATCGATCAGAGCATCTTCAACAGCACATGCATACTGGTTAAGCAGAGCAGGAGCTTCAGCACCAAAGTGCTCAAGAACCTCAAGGCTGGTGTCAGAGATCTGGCTCAGATAAGAATCACTTGCGCTTTCTGCGGCGAGGGGCTGGCTGTGCTGGGGCTGGAGGTAAGCCGCCTGCTGGGCCAGGTACTGCTGCTCCGCCTGGTATTGGGCCTGGGCCTGCTGCTGCTGCAGCGCCTGGTCCATATACGCCTGGGTTGAAGCTTGGGGACTGAATGTCTGGGGTGCCAAATACTGGGCTTGAAGTTCCGGCTGTACCGAACCCAAGGGTGCCTGGACCTGCTGCTGAGGCGTTGGGGTCTGGTACGCCGAGTATGGTACCTGGGCCTGGGATTGGCTGGGCGTATTCAGACTTGCGCTCAAAGCCTGGAACGCTTCCTGCCATGGATTCCCCGCCGGAGCCGGAGCCGCCTGCTGCTGATACACCGGAGCCGGTGCTTGTGCCGTTGTCGGTGACGCCTGGAAGCTTGATTCCACGTTCATCGCGGATGGGGCGGCCGCGCTTGGAGCGCTGCTGGTCGGCATCGCTGAGCTTGCTTGGGCGCTCATCTGAGCCGGCTGGTTGATACTTTCCACTGTAACTTAACTCCTTACGTAAAAATTCGAGTGATCTATATAAGAACCCTGTGATATCAAGGTTCGGGTCAGACCCCAGCGGTAAGTTTGGTGTCTGAGGATGTGGCAACTGATAAAGACTGCCGAGTAGTCCGATGAAAGACTGTAAAGACTGTTGGGTTTGTTGAACCATCCTGAACGGATAGCCACTAAGCATGGCTGCTCGTTCTTCTTCGGTTTTTCCTGGGAAGAGATACTTGAGAGCTTCGATTGAATCTACCCCAAGTTCTTGAAGGTTTCTCACGACAATACTGTTATTCAGAATGTCTTGTGTGTCATCTTCAAAGACTTCGCCAGTCCAGCGCCAGGAAACTTTTGTGTTTCCGTCAGGAATAAGCCCGACAACGCCAGGTGGTATTTCACCTGCCTCAAGTTTAGCACGGAACAATTGTTCCCTTGCATCAAGGAAGTTCTTCTGCTCTTCTTGGTATGCAGCCTGAGCTTGCTCATATTGCATTCGATCGGGGAAGTCTTCCTCAAGAGGAATTACAGGTTTCTTCAGGCCTAACGCAGTTGCAAATGATTCTTCAAACAAATACTCTTCGTGTTGAATCATCATTGAGAATGCTTTACACAGTCCAAAGGTAAACAATGCTTTAGCCTTTTTCTCAGCTGTTGCTGCAACACGACCATAAAGAGTTTTAATCTCATAAGCAGTAGATGCAGTGTTAATGTCGATGTCATCCACACCACCTAAGGCCAGTCGAATCTCTGAGCGATACTGCTTCACATACAAGTTCTGGTCACCAGAAACACTGTCAGGTGTCATGTAGCTCACACGATCAGTTGGCTCAAGGTTTGCAATAACCCTAGGCACTTTGATTTGACCATCTAAGGGTGACGGGCCACCGAAGGGGCTGCCGGGCGCAGACATTGGTTTGAAGCCAGCTGCTGAGCTAATCGTGGGACGCATAGTTGCATCATTACCACTTTCAACAATGTCGTGCTTAGGACGGCTAGAAACCAACGTAGGGTTACCAAAGAACTTCATGTTCTTACGAATGTTACGCACCAGCTCATCGTGATACAGGATCTGATGGCTAAGCCAATCGAATTCACCTGTGCCTGTGCTTTCGCCTGTACAGTCAAGATGATTGAAGATTTCAACAGCAGGAATAAAGCCAAGGCTATTGGTCAGTGTTTCTGACACACCCTGACGTTGCTGTGTCATTCCGTTGTTGGTGTCATCAAACTCAAGCTTTTCATCAGAGATGGTTTGCTCAATCTTATCTTTGAATACAGTAAGTTTAATGTACTTCTTTCTACCACCACGTTGTGTAGGCTGACCATACGAAGGAAGGCTGGCCATAGGACCAAAGCCTTTACCTTTGACTGCAAAGCTGTAGATCAAAGTGACACTATCAATCTTACCGGTTTGATCCCGATAAGCACGGTAACGATCCTTAGGGAAGTACAGCAGCTGATACGTATCACCGGAGGGGCGGAAGTAGAACAGACCTTGACCATCACACAAGAAGTGATCAATGATGCTGTCAAATTTCATCTCCAACATATTTGCGTCATACACACTCTTCAAGAATTCTGTGCGCTTCCCATAGGAATCTTGCTCACAGTAAAACTCAATTCCACGACGTAGGATAAACGTGCGCATCTGTGCCAGATGAGACGCAACAATCATCGTATCGGTCTGGGAATCCCCGCGCCTTGCTTTTGCTGCTTCGAGTATTTCCTGAAACTGACCGTTAGCGATATTCATTGTTAAATAAACCCTTTCTCTTTACTCTAGTGTATTAACTAAAAAGTTCGGCTCCTTTCTTACCTGCGTCGAAGTCAAGTTTGTATTCCTTAGGCTTAGCTGTGCTGGCCCAGTCAGACATTGGAAGTCTGGAAGTGATGGCGTCCATATCGCCCAGCCAATTCAATTCTTTCAGGTCAGACATTGACTTGTTATACAGAATGCTGTCATATGCACGCTGATCCATATCCTTAATACGCTCATCGGCACCCGTAATCCTGTTTGCTGCAGCTGAAGCTTCTGCAGCGCGTCTAGTGCCGAAGCCATCTTCACTACGCTTCTGTAAGTTCGTCAGCAACCCAAGCGTATTGCCAGTGGAGAACATATTGTCATTAGGGTTGTAAGCAAGTGCTGGATTGATAGATCCATCTGACATACGCTCTCGTGTAGCTGCTCCACCAGCACCACCGCCACCACCAATAGCATTCATGGTGATTGAGTTATCAATCTGACCCATGTTGCCAAAGTTCATTGCACCCTCACCAAGGGTGTTGGTAATCTTGGCGTTATTGAATTTGTCCTGATTGAATGAATCAGTGATGCTCATATCGGCAGTGCCCATCTTGGCTCCTTTGCCAAGGTTAGTATTAGCACTATTCTTTATGCTGACTTCTTCTTTAGTTGGCAGAGGATTGGTATCCATCACTGGAGTACCATCTTCAGGGTCTGTGATGTCGGTACGTGTCTTTGATCCCAAGCTTTCTAATCTCTTGTTCAACAAATCTTGTGCACCACTTCCTAAGGTGTAACCACGCTCTTTGATCATTTTATTAACGTCTTTAGCCGAGAAGCCCTCACCATCTTTACCCTGATTAGCAAAGCCTTTAGCTTCACCCAGCAGAGACTGCATCTCAACACGACGCAGGTCTGGCTGCTTATTACCTTCACCTAAGTTACGGCCCGACACTTCATCAGCTCTATAGTTTTTGAGCTTATCAACTGCATCAAAGTCATCCATTCGTGCTTGAGCACCTGAGTGAACTTTACCGCCAGCAGCTACGTGTGCATCATATTGCTTTTGAATCTGCTTCTCGCTCATACCAGCTTCACGAGCTGCGCGAAGATCTCTCTTGGTGATTCCATCACCACCATACATTTTGTTTAGCTGTAGCTTATCAACTCTATCTTCCATAAACTTCTTAGAACTTGCACCCGGAGCTACGTCAGTAGTAGCACCACCAAAACTACTTTCCTCTTCTTCTTTTTTGCCCTTGCTTGCGCCAGGTGCATAACTAGATGTATTACCAGGGAACGCCATGGTTACAAGATCTCAATGTCATCATTATATTCTAATTGTAACGCCCCTCTTCTCAACAATCCTCCCATAGTAAGCACCATTGAATCGACGCAGTCATCGTGTGCTGTATGTCCAAAGTTCAATAGTTCGTCTTCAAGAATGTCCCACTTGCGCCACTTGTTCCAGATAACTTTCTTATGCTCATATAAACCAAGGACACCACGCAGACGAGATAGCTTGTCTCCTTTAAATCCCTTGACTGGACTACAGCTCAGGTTATATAACCCACGCTGCTCAAACATCACTCGTTTGAAGTCACCCTCAAATGAACTCTGATATGCAACTGCTTCAGGCCAGATCATACAAGATGATGTAGTTGGGAAGTAATTGCCCTCTTCGTTCTCTAGTAATATATTCCAATCCGATAACATTTCACAAAGCATATCCATCTTTTCTAAATTACCCATTGACTTAACTCGTCGTTGGTCAATCATATATAACTTACCGTTATCAATACCACCTAACGTAAGCACGGTATAGTCATTCTTTTCATTTAGACCTGCACTGAGGTCAATCCCGACGCCAATACAATCGAATGATTCAGGTACTTCACCTTTGACAATCAAGTCTGGTGATAAGCCGACGTCTCCTGATTGAACAGCAGTGTTGAGGTACTGATATGCAAATGCAATCCTGTCCTCCATCTTACGTTCGTTCAAATATTTCATCGACCAAAACTCTGGCCAATACGAACGCTGTCTACCGTCTTCGTCTGTTATGACTGCCTTTTGGACGATTTGTTTCCAGTTATTCTTGGGGACAAATAGAGTTGCGTGTATGTCGTCGAAATGGAATCGGGTACCCAAACAGATTGCCCGTGCGCCCTGGAACATAGTAGGTGCAATGACATTAGACCATGTTTGTTCCATCTCCCTTCTAATGTCCGGGTTATTGATGGATACAGCGGATTTAATAGGGTCATCGATAAGCACCAATTGCGATCGTTTTGATGTAATTGCTCCCTTGAGACCTCCACATGCAATGGTGAAAGCTTCTTCACCCGCCGTATCAATTCCTGCAAACTCATAGTCAATACTCCAGTATTCGTCTGATCTTTTTATCTTCGATAGTCTAACCATTGGGAAAATTTCCCTATATTTAGAGCTAGAAAGGATGCCTTTGATAGTGGCTGATTTTGCACGACTGATGTCAACCATATAAGCGATGTAAAGAATTCTCAACATCTTCTTAGCTTGAGTATGACGTCCGATCATCCAAGCAGCAAACAAGCCAAGCACAGTGCTCTTTGCTGATCCACGTGGTGCGAGGATTGAAGTGTTAGGTCCACCGATTCCTAGTAAACATTCACTATCTTCACCTGTGCATAATTCCTTATGCCACTCAAGCATATGTTTAGCAGCAGGCTTACCCATGAATGTGCAGAAGTCTGCGAAGTCTTCACGTGCCTTTAGTACACCTTCGGACGGAGCTTTAGTGGTTACTTTGCTAGCATTCATCATCGCACTGCGACGATAAGCAAGTGAAATACTTGTTGCTGACATACGTTTACTTTTTCTTAAGTCTAGCGGCGCTCTGCTTCTTTTTGAGCGAGACGATTACGAGCCCTAGCTCTTGCCTCCATAATTTTATTCTGCAATCTAGTTATCTCATAAGCACGTGCAACTTCTGCTGCATAGGCCGCAGCTTCAACCTCTCTAGGGTTATAACCAAGAATACTTTCCCACCTCAAGTGAGGCATGCCAGGCAGCGCCTTGTAATGGTGGCTGTTGATGGCAGCAACCTGAGCACTCTTAATCTCAGGTAATTCGGGAAGCTCAGGAATCATGAGTTTGTCACTTCGGCGTATAGCTTTGCCCAAACAGCTTGTATAGCATTTTCAATAGGCTCAGCAAACTGTGGGTCATCTTTGAAGATTGCAGTCATCTCTCGCATCACACGATCAGCTCCTGCCAAAATAAGTCCACGTTTGTCAGTAGACTTATTCATACGCTCACTTGTTTCAATATGGCTCCTGAGTTCTTTCTCAAGGGCACCCAATCTAGCTGCCCCGTTATCACCTTTAATTTCGCCGGACATAATCGCCATGCGAAGTTCTTGAATGTCAGAATGAAGAGCAGTAATTTCACTGTTCAAAATTCCTCTTCTGTCAAGCTTTTTGTATTTCATCTTCACCCAACGAGAGAGATCGTTGAATGAACCTGGGTAATCCAGTATTCCTGCATATACCCAAATTTCAATGATGCTAGGAGTGATCTCAGCAAATTCTCGGAAGTCTTCGCTATCCGCAGCGGGCAGGCTGTCTAGCCATTCGTCTACGTAAGACACGTAGACTTTGCCCCCAATTTGTGCTTTTGTTGTGGCCATTAGAACATACCGGCGAGACTACGTGCATACTTCGACTGACCCGCACGTTCGCGGGCTTGCATACGTTGCTCTTTATCCATTGTCTTCCGATCTTCGCTGCCCTGTGTGCGGATCCCTGCGAGGCTGTACTCACCACTCTGCTCACCCGTTGCCAAGTCAGCAATTTTCTGTGCTCCAATGTTACCTCGATCAGCAGCACCTTGTGCTCCAATCTTGGCGATGTCAACACTACCTTGAGTACTGATGGTTGCGCGATCTTCATCACCCTGAGTTCTAATGTTGCTTCGGTCTCTTGAACCCTCAGCCCCAATCTTGGATAGATCAACGTTACCTTGCGCTCTAATGTTACCCCGATCTTGGCGACCCTGAGCAGCAAGAGTAAGGCGATCTTCTGAACCCTGAGTCCGCTGACCAGCTCTATCTTGCTGACCCTGTGCTCTAATCTGCCTAACAGCGTTAACGCCTTGTGCTCCAATAGAAGCAATGTCGGCAAGGCTTTGTGCTCCGATTTGATCGAGAGCCTGCTGACCTTCAACATTTTGCATACGCTCTTGTGATGCAAGTTGCTCACGCTGTGTAAGTCGATCTTGCTGACCTTGAGTTCTAATGCCTCCACGATCATTACGACCCTGAGCGTTAATCTGCTGCAGAGCTTGTTGACCTTCCATGCTTTGCATTGCTCGATCTTGTCTGCCCTGTGCGCCAATCTGTTGAAGAGCTTGACGTCCTTCAATATTTTGAAGCCGTGCATCTTGGTTACCTTGAGCACCAATTTGACGTACAGCTTGATTACCTTGGGCGTTGATCTGTTGTAGCTGACCACGATTCTGCAAGTTCTGCATTCTTGCGTCTTGATTGCCCTGTGCGCCGATTTGTTGAAGTGCCTGGCGACCTTCAATGTTTTGCATTGCTCGGTCTTGTCTGCCCTGTGCACCAATTTGTTGCAGGGCCTGACGACCTTCAATATTCTGAAGTCGTGCGTCTTGGTTACCTTGAGCATTAATAGCTTGCAGGTTACCACGGATACCTTGAGCACCTTGTTGTAAGGCCTGACGTCCCTCAAGACTTTGCATTCTGAAGTCTTGATTACCCTGAGCACTGATTTGTTGCAGGGCTTGACGGCCCTGAGTGTTAAGTTGCTGTTGGGCGGCACGATTGTTAACGTTCGCCAAACGAACATCTTGATTACCCTGACCTGCAATCTGCTGCAGAGCCTGACGACCTTCAATATTCTGAAGTCGTGCATCTTGGGTTCCTTGGGCATTAATCTGCTGTAATTGCCCACGATTTTGTGCGTTGATTTGCTGCAGTTGTCCACGGTTGTTGATGTTGGCCAGACGTGCATCCTGATTCCCTTGTGCACCAATTTGACGGACAGCCTGATTACCTTGTAAATTAATCTGACGTTCAGCAGATCTGTTGTTGATATTCGCCAGACGTGCGTCCTGATTACCCTGGCCCTGGATTTGCTGCAGAGCTTGACGTCCTTCAAGACCTTGCAGTCTAAAGTCTTGATTACCCTGAGCATTAATCTGTCGGACAGCTTGGTTGCCCTGTGCTCCAATTTGTTGCATTGCCTGGCGGCCTTCAAGACCCTGCATCCTGTAATCAGCTCTGTTCTGTGTATTGAGCTGCTGCATCTGAGCACGGTTGTTAATGTTAGCCAAACGAGCATCTTGGTTACCCTGCGCACCAATCTGACGGACGGCCTGGTTACCTTGAGCATTAATTTGTTGGAGCTGGCCTCTGTTGTTTATATTGGCTAGACGTGCATCCTGGTTGCCTTGTAATCCAATCTGGCGCTCAGTAGATCTGTTGTTGACATTAGCCAGGCGGACATCCTGATTCCCTTGTGCACCAATTTGCTGTAGAGCCTGGCGGCCTTGGGTATTAAGTTGCTGTTGAGCTGCACGGTTATTGACATTAGCCAGTCGTACATCTTGGTTACCCTGTGCACCAATCTGTCGAACTGCCTGATTGCCCTGAGCATTGATTTGCTGAAGCTGACCACGATTAGTAACGTTCTGCAGGCGGACGTCTTGATTACCTTGAGCGCCAATCTGTCGAACGGCCTGGTTACCTTGAGCATTAATTTGTTGCAGTGCTTGACGGCCTTCCATACCCTGAAGCCGTGCATCTTGATTTCCTTGGGCGTTAATCTGACGGACAGCTTGGTTTCCTTGTAAACCAATTTGACGTTCAGCAGATTGGTTGTTGACATTGGCCAGACGTACGTCTTGGTTTCCTTGAGCGCCAATCCGTCGGACGTCTTGGGTACCCTGACCTCTAATCTGCTGCATTGCCTGCTGACCTTGGGTAGCAAGGTTTTGTTGATCAGCCCTGATCTGAGCACCCTGCATCGACTGGTCACTTTGCAGTTGAGCTTGCAGCTGTTGCATCTGCTGGTTGCCCTGCAAAGTCTGCAGTCCTGTTTGAACATTACCCTGCGCATAGATCTGATCCATCGCAGCCTGGTTCGCCTGAGCACCAGTTGCTAACGCACCCTGTGTTTGAGCGTCAATTTGCTGGATTGCTTGCTGACCCTGCATATCCTGCATGTTCAGATCAACAGTACCCTGCGCACCAATCTGATCTAAGGCGGCTTGGTTCTGAGAGTTCTGAAGGTTCTGTTGAACAGTACCCTGTGCCCCAATTTGATCTAAAGCAGCTTGGTTCTGAGAATTTTGTAGAGCAGACTGAACATTACCCTGTGCATTAATTTGATCAATCGCCTGCATACCTTGTAGGTTTTGCATCTGGCGATCTTCGCTGCCCTGTGCACCAATTTGATCCAAGGCGGCTTGGTTCTGCATACCCTGCAGGCCAGACTGAACTTGTCCTTGAGCATTAATTTGGTCAAGCGCTTGCTGACCTTGCTGTTGTCCAACCGCAAGTTGGGAACCAGTCTGAGCGTTAATTTGATCAAGAGCCTGTTGCCCTTGCTGAGCACCAACTTCAAGCTGTCCACCAATAGAGGCCTGAAGCTGCTGCAATTCGTTTGCACCTTGCTGCTGGATCTGTTGAAGGGCCTGGTTACCTTGCAGCTGCTGGAGACCTTGCTGGATCTGCCCCTGCAAACCGACAGTTTGTCGCTCTTGGGTTCCTTGCTCTTGAAGATTAAGTCTATTTTGTGATCCTTCTAGTTTTGTTTGACTCTGTTGTAAATTTGCTTGGTGGGTTTGTGAAACAGTGTCACGCTGAGCTTGGTCATTGGCAAACCGATTTTGATAATCAAACTCGGCACCCATCTTCTGCATGCCGTAGTCAAACTCATCCTGCATTACCTGAGCTTGGTTTCTCTGCTCAAGGTTTGCAGCCGTAATCATTGCCTCAGTGGCAATACCCTGGTTGGTATAAGCAATATCTTTCGCCATCTGCGTATCAAACGCAGACTGAACCATATTTCCTTGGAAGGTATTTCTAATCGCCTGAACGCCAGGATCAGCCTCAGCGTCGTTGGAGTACATGTTGTTCATCAACCCTTGTAGGTTGAACATACCAACATTTACGGCCTTGTTAGTCTTTAATTTACCTTTTTTCGGCTGCAACATTACAATTCTCAAGACGCCATATTCACTATTCTACAATGTAGATATTGAGCAGATAAGATTATGCGTTTTCGTGCAGCTGGTAGCGCTAGTGCAGCTAATTATATTAATGCTGGCTTAGTTGCTAGTCGAGCTGGATTGTCAGCTATTGATTCTGCACGTGCCGCTTCTCCTAGGTACGAAGACATAGCGAATGAGGCACAGAAGCAAGATGCTAAAGATTATGTGCAGTATGCTCAGTCTATGAGCAATATGTATGAGACAGGTGCTTCAGGTGCTAGATACGTTGCTCAAGAAGAACTTAATCAAGAAATAAATAAGGCCAATGCTGATGCTAAAAAGTCTCAGCGTATGGCAGGTCTGTTGGCTGCAGCCGGTAAGGGTATTGGCGGCTTCCTTCAGAAATCACCTGAGCGCAAGATGAATGAAGCACTGTATGACTCGTCAATTTATACTGACCATAACGCTAAGTTACTAGACGGTATTAATAAGATTAGAGGTGAAGAATTTACAATGACAAAACCTGAAGGATATACGGCTCAATACATCGATATGCCTGAAGCTCCTAGTAAGCCAGCACCCACTGCAAAAGATGGTGAGACACCTATTTCATCTGGTCAGATGTTGAAGGGAACAGGTGAATACAATATGTCTAAAATTACTGATCTAGCAATTAAGGCTGGCTGGTCACCTGATAAAGCTCCTACAATTGCTGCTATTGCTATGGGTGAATCGGGCGGACGGGCCGGTATTGATACTGTGCAGTCGGGTTTAGATCCAAATAAATCTAATGAATACTCTATTGGCTTATCTCAGATTAATGTTCAGGCACACGGAGATAAACTCGCAAGGCGAGGATGGACGGAAGAAGATTTGCGTGATCCACTTAAAAATCTAACGATTGCCAAGGAAGTCCACGATGAAGTTGGTGGATTCTCACCGTGGAGTGTTTATCAGAAAGGTTTACACCTTCCTTACTTAAAGTAATCAGACCAAGAACAATCCGCTCAGTGCAGTAATAGATGCAATCAAGTTATTAGTATTCTCTTGCTTGTCCTGCTGCCGCTGATAATCAAGCCTTTCCTGATGCATTGCTTTCTCAATATCCATCTTGCGGATTGCAAGATTGTTTTGCATAATCAAAGCTTCTTTGTCAGCAATCCTGCTGTCTTTTCTCTCATCGAACTCACGCTTTAGTTGGTCATAGCGCTCTGTTCTATTACGAGAAGCTTCTTCTTTATTGAACTCAAACTGATTCTTATCGAGGGTAAATTTATTTTCTTGGGCCTGCAGAAGTCTAGTTTGGGTCGCTGCAGAATCCTTTATCTGCTGTGCCATCTGCTGGCCTGGCAGCGATTTTGCAAAGTCTTCTCTAGACGTCTCGGTAGCCTTTCGATTAGCTAGTGCATACAAGCCCTGAGTGTCTCCGGCTTTTACCAGTGGCTGAATATCTGCATCAGAAACATTATTCCTTCGTGCAGTCTTAACAGCATCTCGGAGTTCAGTTGCATCTGCATTCAGCTTTATCAGCCTCGTCTCAGTGGTGTCCTTACCAATTTCAGGTGCTTCACCATATGCGTCAAGCATTTTGTAAGCAGTGCTATCTTTCAGACCTCTCTGACGATCTTCTTCATACAGTAATTCATTATCTTCCCTAGAAATGCCTTGCAGCCTTTCCAAGAAACTGGGGTCAGTAGGCCTCTTAGTTCTAGGGTCTAAACGAACTTGACGACTTCTATTACTGGCTCCCATGCCAAAGACGCCGAAAATGTTATCGACTATATTACGAGTACTATCAGACTTAGCCCGTAGTTGATCAAGATAAGACATTAGATTCGACCTCCGTTAAGCATCGCAAGAGCTTCTCTCATTTTACGCTCTTCTTCAGATTCAATTCCTAGAACTTTACCGCCCACAAACTGAGTGGCGTCACTAGCAGTCTTGCCTAAACCAAAGCCAGCCAGGCCACCAGCAATTGCTCCACCCAAAGTACCTAAACCTGGGACAACAGAACCAGCAGCAGCACCTGCTGCAGCACCCTTAATTGCAGCTCCCAAACCAAATGCTGCATCCATTCCCTTATTAGCCACAGTTTCTTCGCCAAGTAAAATATCTCCTGCAGCTAATACACCACCGATTGAACCAACGGCTGGCAAACTCTTCAGTGCAAGTCTTGCAGCATTACTTCCTGCCATACGTCCGATGGCACTGCCGACTTTAGTTGCTCCACCCATCTGACCAATTTTGCCGGTGATAGCATTCTGTGCACGATCCACTAGCGGATCAACAGCATTACTGTATTGACCGTATGCAGAGCCCAATAGTTCAGCACCACCCAGCATTGCATCTCCCATTCGGCTTCCACGGGGATCAATTCTGTAGTTATCAGTTTTTACTTGATAGCTATTAGGATTTGGCGCCTCATAACTAAAGCCTTTTGGAAGAGAACTAGCGCGGATAGCTTGATCAACAGAACTTCCGCCGGGGGTAGGAAGTACATAACCTTTTTCTTTTAAGACAGCATCAAGGATCTGCTGATCACTAATACTTAGGCCTGGGATGTTCATCGTTCTAAAACCTCAAGACGCTTTTCGAGTTGTTGTACAGATTTGACAAGAACTGCAATCAGCTCGTTAGTGTCAATACAGAGTTTGTCGATGGACGGATCGTAATAAGTTTGATCAGGCATCTGCTCCGCATATTCTTGCGCAACAAAACCATAATGTGAACGCCAAGGATCACCTGTATATTCTTCATTGTAGTAGAACTTGACTGGCTTTAATTGACGCAACAAGCTCATACCATCTTCTAGCTTTTCAATAGTGTTTTTCGTAGTCTCATCACTCAGTAGTGCAGCGCCAATTGTGCCGACCATACCAATAGCACCACTTATCATTGAACCCCTCGACCTTGCAGCTGCAGCTTTCTTCGCTGCATCGGCTTGAATTTTAGATGCTTTTAATCGTGCTGCGTTCAGTGCACCGGACTGATACATATCAGCATTAGCTTTCATTGTCGCCCGACGCTTCATGCCCTGAGCAGCAACACTCGTCCTACCAAGCTGTCCGTACTTGGGAGCCCGTGACCTGATGGCACCAAACGTTGAAGCAGCACTTGCAGTTTGCGCGGCTGCAGCAATACCTCTACCTCCACTACCGGACGGATTAAATCCTTCAAACTGAAGACCTGTTCTAGCAGAAGCAAACCTCATGCGAACCTCCCGATATTAAATGCTCCGGGTGCACTGAAGTCGGTATTAAAATCACTAAAGTCAAAGCTTCCAGCTGCAGACCCAATACTCTCAGCACCAGCAGAAGATACGCCGGACCCAGCACCTCCACCAAATCCACCAGAGAAGGCTCCTCCGATTAACTTACTTCCGACACCCATTGCAGCATTCGCAACCTGCGCATTTGCAGTTGAGTTAGCTGCACTAACCTGTGCATCAGCTCGTGCTTCAGCTGCTCCAATCAGTCGTGCACCACTCATGCCAGCACCAAAGTTTTTGGCAGTGCTATCAGCAAACATAGCAGCGTCTTTTGCGTCTTCTGCCAATCCCTGACCAGCCACATTGTCAAGGCCCAAGGTAGGTGCCTTAGCAAGGATACTTCCTACATTTGTTGGACTTGGAAAACGCATGTGCTTATCACTCCCTCGTTATAGTTTATCAAAGCTGAATGCCATTTTCTTCAGCATTGCGCCGACGACGTTCTGCCTCAAGAAGACTACCAACAGCAGTGCCTGCACCTAATCCACCAAAGCCTCCAACAAGTGCGCCCCTCAGTGGATTCTTTCTACGTGCACCTAATGCAGTACCAGCAATTGCACTTGCAATAGGTACAAGTCCAGTTGTTGCGGGAATGCTCTTACCTAGGAACTGAACTTCAGGGCCGTGAATACCTTCGTCAGTAGCACGAATAACGCCAGGTAAGTTAAAGTCTCCATCAAGTGGGTTCAAATCTACATTCTTGTTATATCTGTAGCCTTGGTATCTTCCGTATTCTTCAGGGCTAACATCTGGACGGACCTTCACGAACTCGTCGTATGGAAGTAAGCCTCCAGTTCGTCCAAGAATATACTTAGTACCGATCTCTGCTAGCAGGTTATCCGTCTTGGTTGGATCTTCTTCACTCGGCACAACTGCCATGTAACCTTCGGAACCACCGAAAGGTGTAAGTAACCCAAGTGAGTTGTTTACAGCAATGCCAGTAGGAATTGATAGTGCTTGAATTGCACCTGGAGCATAGTTACGTTTTTCGTATTGTCCTTGGTTGTTGATATTGACACCAGCAACTGGTTTTAACTTTCCGTTAACATTTCTTACTAGCCCCATTTCTTCAGCTAATTTATTTTGGCCTCTTGTGATCGGCTCTCCTGTGGCAGGGTTTGCAACCGTACTCTTTCCATACAGGCTTTTATTACCACCAGCCTTATTGGACTTCATGGTTGCATATTCTTGCACCATCTCTGCAGCAGCCTGAGGGGCGTTCACAAGCCACCACAAAGCACGTGTAGCGTCCTGTGTGATGTCTGCACCCATAGTGCCTATAACTTGACCAGCACGGCGATATGGATCTTCAGATAATCCAAGCCCCGCTGCTTCTTGTGCACGCTTGTAATCAGGGTCAATGTCAATACCAGTTACCTGACGAACTCGATTAGCCGTTGGGTGTGTAGCCATTAATGAAGATACCTTAGGCATCTCCTTGCCTAGACCTTTGCGATCCTGGGCGTCATACATTGCCTGCTGCCAATCTTCACGGCCAATGCCGTAGTCATCTCTTACGCCACCAAGAAACCTGTTGAGTTTGTCAGCACCGCCCTCGCCTAATAGTCGTGTTGCAAACTTCATCACGCCAATCCATTAGAGGACAAAAACTCGTCGTACTGTCCGCCTGGGATAAGCCCTGCACGGATCAAGGTTTCACGCTCAACCTGTTGAGCAAAGGCATTACGTTGGTCACGGTCCATACGCTCATACATATTCTCACCACCTTTCATCATTGCACCTGCTGACAAGCCAATGTTGCTGCCAATCATGTCACCGCCGTATGAACCAACAAAGTCAGTTGCAAGGCCAAGACCAGGAACTTTCTTAGCACCTGGAATCCTGCCAACCAAGTTCCTTGCAGCAATACCACCACCAATAGATCCAAGACCTGTGCCAGCAAGCATTGCACCTTTTTCAAAGGCGCTTGCATTCTCAGGCAGATGTTGAGACAAAATCGCCATGCCGATAACATCAGGAGTAGTCATAGCGACTAGCTCTCCAATACTTGTATCTTTGGGCAGAAAGACATCAGCGGCGGCACGGCCACCTTTCTTGGCAAGGCCACCACTAGCTTTTAAAAGATTACCAAGTGCTCTATACATTAGATTAGCCCCTGCGCTGCTTTTTCTAGTTTAGCCCTTTCAAATTCTGCACCTTGATTGGACATTCCAAAGAGACCCATCCACTGATCTGTTTTGGCTTTCGCCTCAGGATCTTGCATAAGCTCTAGTGCTCGGGCACCACCTGGACCAGCCATACGCTTATTGTTCTTCTCAAGACCTTCTGTGTTATCGAAGTCTCTAGAAGTTTCTTTTAGCTCGGCCTGCTTTTGGTTGCCTTTAAGAATGTCTTGTGGCGTAACGTCTTTCATCGTCCACTCCTGATACGGCGAATTTGTGCTGCAACACTGTCGGCTTCAGCACGCTCTTTTTCAATGTTACGCTTGTAACGTTCTTGAGCGATTTTAGAACCGTAAGAATCTCCACTGGTAGACGGACCGGACGGTGCTGTGCCAGGAACAAATTCCCCACCCATACGACCGGGCTCACGTGGTGCCTCACGATCACGCCCTTGAATAGTGGCGCGGCGGATAGCAAGCTCTTTTTCGTTACGAGCTTTGTTGTCACGAATAGCACGCTCATTCACAAGCATTGCCTTTGTTGACTTGTCCTTAAGTGCAGCTTCATCAATCAACCCTGAAGCACGACGCTCGACACGCATCGGTGAGATCACTCCACCTTCTTTACGCATTGCACGCTCAGCTTTCTTACGTGCAAAGCCCATCTCTTGTTCACGAAGAGCAGCTGGCATCTCAGATGTCGGACGGCCGGCTGCAGCCTTACCTACATAACGAATGCTGCTATCAGAGCCAGGAATCACAGGGTTGCCACCTTTAGCAACACCAATCGTCAGATCACGGGCACCGGGATCACTAAGTCCTTTGAATGCAGCTTTAACATTCTGGGTACCAAGCTTTTGCCCTGGGCTAATCCTTTCGAGCTGAGTTTGACCAGCGCGGGGATCAACAGCCTCAGCAGCGCTGAAAATGATGGCATCCTTAGGACCAGGAGCAATAGCGTTACGTCCGAAGTAGTTTTGCTTAGCGTTCTGGTTAATCTGCGTTGCATTTGCTACTTCCATCTGATACAGAGCGTTTGCTAACTCACCAGACTCTTGGGGGGTGTAACGGAGAGCATTCATCACTTCTCCTGCACCAACCTGGGCTGCAGGGACGCGTGTCTTCTGAAGACCGCCGCCACCTTCAGCTTCTTGCATCCGATACATCGCTTTGCCCTGTTGGGAGGCTCCAGCAGCCATCAAATCAATAGCTTTTTGTAATTCACCAACTGATCGGATATCTGGCGGTACTTGACGATCAATTAAGCCGCTTTGTGCTGCACGTTGTGCAAACAGCTGGGTTGCTCTAGAAATATCGGTCTGTGTATAGTCACCGAAGCTTCTCCCCTGTCCATTACGGAAATCAGGGAGCTGACGGGCAACATAATTGATTGCACTCTCCTTTTGGGGAGCATTCAGCATATTTGCGGTGTCAGGGGCGTTAATTCCACTGATCGCACGCTCAGGACCTTGAATTGCGAGTGGATTGCCGTCAATACCAACATATGTGCCGGATCTTGGGTCAACTGCAGCTTGTGCAGTCACAGGATCGTTGGCAATAGCGATTCTGCGCATTGCTTCGTCTGCAATAGCGCCTTTTCCGCCAATCAGGAAGTCACGTGCCGCAATTGCACTTGCTTCAGCCTGTGCTCGGCGATAATTGGCTTCAGCAGTTTCGTTATATCCAAATCCACCACGACGACGGTCAGCTCTAGCCAGTTCACCGGCTAATGCGGCCTCAGCCATCTTCTGACCACGGCCATAGTCCACAGAATCTTCCAAACGACCCTGCAGTTGGGCCATACCCTCTTGCATTTCACGACCACCGCCGAATACTCCGCTCAAACGGTCAGATAATCCTGCTTGATCGGCTTCAGCCTGCTTCAGTTGCCTTAGGGCATCACGCACACCAGCTGTTCCACTGGTTGGACGCTGAATTGCGTCATTACGGGCAGCGATCTCTGCTTCCTGCAGCATTTCCTGCGGAAGAACGTCGAACATCACCTTCTCTTCACGACTGTAGTTCTGAATGTCGTCTTGAGCTTGACCAAAGGGGTTGATCTGTGGCTCTTCACGTAGTGCAATACCGGCAAGTTCAGCTGTGCCTACTTCAGCCAAGGAATTCTTGGCCTGAGCAAACTGACGCATCACATCTTCTTCAGTGACCGTCGCATCTTTACGTTGCTGCCTACGAGTTTCCTTACTAATCAGGGCGAGAGTGTCTTCAGTAGACAATCCAAGTGTTTCACCCGCTGCAATCATTGATGCACCACGCAGAAGGTCCTTCTTCTGCTGTTCTTTTGCATCAATAGCTGTTTGTTGAGGGTTAAGGCTTGGAGAAACATTACCTGCGCTACTAATAACGCGATTATGCATTCTTTGATTACCTTCTAGCTGATTGTTAAACACTATCTTGCCTTATAGACCTACATTTATTGTAGTAACTAATAAATTAGATCTTATTCAGACGCCTCATCAGATTGAGAGTGGATTCACTAGTGAAATCTTCAGCACCTGGGCTTTCGATGTCCTTATTGAAACCTTCGATAGGAGCACTTGAGTACATCGACTGGGTATTCACTTCAGATCCTGCAGCAGGGGAGGGTGATAGTGGACTCCACTTGACTGCTTGATCCATACCTGGCATCTGATTTTCAGATACTGACTGAGGGTCACCAGTCTCAAGGGTTTTCTCCAGAGCATCCTTAGGAGCACTTTGCATATACTTATCGAGCAAAGTTTGAGCGCCAATTTTTCCAGAGGCACGCAGACGGGCACCTTCTTTCGTCACATCCTCAAATTCACCCTCAGCATTCAAAGCTTTATGCTGACCACGGTCATACATAATCCCCTGACTAGCTTCAGCTGCGCGAAGCGCCATGGCAGATCCACCAGGACCGTCGTAATCCAGGAATGCACGGCTTCTGTCTGAAAGACCACCGCCGTAATATCCGTCTTCTCCTACAACCAGATCCTCGCCGCTGGCGAGGGGCGCCCGGTTTTGCTCCATTCCCTTGGCAGCCACCTCAGTAATTGGCTGAGTACCACTGATCGGCAAGGTTGATCCGGCACCAATAGCTTCAGCACCCGCAGCCATGTCACCTTTCGGCAGTTTTTTGCCGGAATGTGCGTCCATTCCCACAGCTCTTGCGCCAGTGAAGCCAGATCCGCCGGGATTTTGGCCCAATGTGTCGTAAAAATCTTGCGGAAGTGCCTGACGACCCACTTCAGACGTGTCTCCCAGCGTCATTTGCCCATTTTCAAGGCGAATTTGACTGTCACCTCTGGGTGTATTGGGCAGAGGGGCGCTATCAAACGGATTTTTAACTGCAATGCCGTACTTATCACTCAACATCTGGCGGAATTCTTCGTCAGACCAACCTCCTGACAGAGATCCACCGGCCAATCCGCCCATTTGCGTACCGGTTGCACCAGTATTGTTTGGATCGGAAGGAGCAGGGGTAGAACCACGACGAGGATCTTCAGCAGGCTTAGGAGCAGGGGGTTTGTCAGTAGGGGGATCTGTCTTTGGTTTACGTGATGCCTCAGCAGCTGCAGCTAATTTCTTCTCTTTCTCTGCATAATTGGGACCAAAACTGGCTAATCCATTAGGGGTTTGTAACTTCAGCTCTTCACGTTTGTAGTTGTTAGGAAGCATCGGGCCACCATCACTACCAACCCTTACAAGGTTTTCGTTTTTATCTACTTCATAATTTCTAGCGAAGCCTCTGGGGGTGCCGCCACCAAAAAGCATCCGCTCAAATGCACTAGGCTGCCGCTTCTTAGGTTTATATCCAGCGCCTGCAAATTCGTTCGTATCCATTTCTGTAGATTACTGACAATACTTATATATTAACTTGTTAAAAAATCGGCAGAGTTAACCCCTAGCCTTAGCAGCTCGCATGTTGGCATTACCTTGGGCTTGAATCATTGCCAACTGTTGTGCACCTTGTGCTTGCTGCATCTGCATCGCATTAATACCCTGCATCTTTTGCATCTTCAAGATGTTTTGAGCCTGACGCTTGGCCATCTCACCTTGGATAGCAGCTTCAGCAGATCCACCACCGCTACCACCTTCAGGTGGGCTAATAGATACATCATTTTCTGGGGAAGGCATCGAGCCTGGCGGTAAACCAATCTCATCAGCTAGATCAGGGACATTATTGCCATCTTGCATATAGCCAGCTGGCATCATGCACTTACCAATGGTCTCGTTATACGTCCAACCAGGGCCATGGCTCTTTTCGCACATGGCTTTATCCAATGCTTTCTTACGCTTCCTCTTTACTTCATTTCTAATTGCCATTTCGCCGGCCAAGCCGGGGGGCACGTATCTAGCCATTACAAAGCACGCTTACTTTCTTCCATCTTACACAGATGACTACGTGACTACACTTGAACACGCTATATTCTATAAACCAATCTGAAAAATACTCTATAGGGGGGTATATGTGGTATTTAAAAAAGGACTTTATAGAAAACACCGTAACTATGTGTAGTCAGAGAGTCACCAACCTTTGACTCCAGATTTAACCCCAGACAAGGAAAGCAGACTGCCAAATTACATTGGCCAACAATGCCTAAATAGGTCTTTGTACGTAATTAACCTGCTTGATTGTCTCGCGTCAGGGAAAAACCGCCCTATAGGGGGTGAAAAGTGCTGCAAAATTTTTGACGCGTCTAATACCCTTAGTTCCCGCCCGGTTGGTGGAACAAAAAAAATAAACTAGTGTCCTTAGCTATAACTATCGGTGTTACCTATGTGATAACTAATGCTTATCTACTGTGTAACCCGAGCTTGTTATCTAAGGACTCGCCCGAACTACATAAGTTATCTCTTCTGTTATAACCTAAGGTTTAACCTTCGTTTATAACTGATGCTAATGTAACTTATGTTCGTGTTCGGGCTTAACTTATGTCATAACAATCGATGTTAACTACCGTTGATCTCACGTATTATCATTCGTTGGTAACATAAGTGTTCTTTCAACGTTAGAGACTACAGCATTCTGCGCTCTGTTGCTTGCTTGCTTTGTGTCTCCAGTTGTTTTGTTCAGTCCGTGCTGTGAGCGTAACTCACTGGAACTATTCTAACATTATTGCTCAGATAAATCTAATCAATTGTTCTCTATTCATGTTCTTCTGCTTATATATTTCCCAAGTTATTCTTCTGCAAATCTACTGCGAAACCTTTGCGTAATTCTGCGTTTAATCTCCACACTTTACAGTGTTTAGATCTGCTGAATACTCTGCGGAGTTCTACGAATCTCTGCGAATGTACTGCAAATCCTCTGTGTATTCTGCGAATATACTGCGGAGTTCTGCGTGTGTGTGAGAATAAATGGGAGCGTAAATATAAATGAGCAGGAGGCATTCATACCTAGCCTGCGGCTAGGGGCGGTCGATTTTACGGGGGTAGCCACCCCCTCTCTAAATATCTAACAGCCTTTCGCTGACTAACGTCAGCTTCTTATTTTTGTATGACTATTACTACTCACACAATGTACACCGTTAAGTACTGGAACCCACGTGAACTTGCGTGGAAAGGCGTTGGCTCTGGCCAATTCGCCACACTACCTCAAGCACGTACAGAGATGTACGCACTCGTCAAGAAGTGCCAAGGTGCAGTTCACTTCCGAGTGTTTGAGATTGAGGTTCCTGTATAACAACCATTAGCTGGCTAACGCCAGCTTTATTTCATAGTGTTCTTTTTAAATTCACTATGACTTTCAATCCTTTCATTACACAAGTTGCCGATCAAGAAGGTATCCGCGAATACGATGTTCGCGTTGCTCTTCGGATGACTACGCCTAAGAAACGTAGCTTCCCTTGTGAAATCCACGGTGTCAAGTTTGACACCAAGAAAGAGTACGAAGAGGCTCTGCATGAGTTCCTCAGCGGCAACTGATTGCCGTTAGGTTGTAACTTAACAGAGACTTATATTATGCGTACTCTCACAAATCTTGCTGCAGCATGTGTGACTGCAGCCGCTGTTCTAGTAGCTGGAGCTACTGCACACGCTACACAACGACGTTGTGGCGTTGTTGAACAAACCAAGCACTTCTGTCACCAACAAAGTGGTGAATCAGAAGTTGAGTTCTTTGTCGTTGACAAAGTTACACAATCACGCTTGTTCATTCGAGTTGACTGCCGTGCAAAGGAAGTCGATCTCGTTGATGCATCAAGTGATTGGACTCAAGACAAAGTTCAGCAAGCAGCTCGCTTTACTTGCGACTATTACTTCCCTCCGATGACTGAAGGTTCTCGGTCGGTTTAATAGCCAATAGCGGGCTAACGCCCGCTTCTTTATTTCATGTTCTTTTTACAAAATCACTTGACTAAATACCTCGTATGGGCTCGCAAACGTGAGGCTGGCGCCGAATGGTTTGACTTGCCCTACTCCCCTCGTTATCGCAACGAAGCTGAGTCGCTGATCGACTACTACACGGAGCAATGGGGCTCCTTGTATGAGTACGAAGTGCACGCTAAGGGTTTCTACCCCAAAGCTACACGTCAGCCCTGCTTCGTGGGAATTAACGACTGATGACATTCGTCTACAGAAAAGATCCAGTCACAGGACGTCTCGTCCGTGTCTTCCCAGCGGGCTAACGCCCGCTTTTTTGTTCATTGTTATGTCTAATTCAATGAACACTTCCGAACTCACTTGGATCCCCGCTGACGTCACCAATGACGTCGAGATGCTCTCCTGGTTAGAAGAGCAAATGGCTATCCGTGAGTATGAAAACATCCAAGCTATGCATGAGCTAGCTTCCCTTGACGAAGAGAACATGGAGCCCCTGTGGGGTGCTCTGTGATGCTCTCACTCGTCATACAACAGAAGCGTCCACCCAATACACGCTTCCATGTCCGCTATGACGGACAGTGGGCTGCCTTCAACACCTTCGCTGAAGTTGTTGATTGGCTCCATTCACTAGAGCTTGATGAACTCGAACCTTACGTTGATCTTACTGAAGATTCACTGGAGGACGAGATCGTTCAAGCCTACATAGAGCTAACAGCCAACAGCCGAGCGGGTTAACACCCGCTTTTGGTTGCGTGTCCACTCATTTCAATCACTATGAAATTTCGCTTCCCCGGAACCGACGTCACCATCCGTCTCTTCGAGACTGTGCAGACTACTGACTCACAATACGCCGTTGTCGATTGTGGTGTCGAGTACAAGCACGGTGGAGTAGACAGCCTTGCTGTCGGCGGTTCTTTCTATTCGGCTAAAGAGGCTATTGCTAAGCTGAATGACAAGAAAGATGCAGAGTCTTCTGAAGCTCCTGCAGCTGTTTGATCAATACCTAATCATAAGACCGGGACTAACGTCCTGGTCTTTTTCTTCTTTCTCCAGCAGTGCTAAGACTTCGTCTACGCCTGCTTTCGTAGCACCTGCTGCTCCGGCTACAACACCAGCTTGCAATGCTCTGGCTGCAAGCAATGTAGCCATATCTTCAGCCAAACCCGGAGTGTTTGCTTTGTATGGGCCATCGGGAGCCATACGGTTGGGTCTAAAAACAGTGGACCCCAGTAAGGCTTTATAGCCTGTGGGGTCTACATCGCGGTCGCTTAAGCCAAGGATCCGTTCACGGAGATGCCCTTGCACTTTGTTATCTAACACTGCAAGTGCTTCCATGGCCTTACGAACACCCCCCTTGCCGCCTTTTGCGTCACTGACTGCCTTATCTACGGCAGCCTTTGTCTCAGGGCTGGCAGCAGGGACCTTAACTGCGACTACTTCCTTTGGCTCACTTAAGCCATAGTACCTGCGCATGTCTGACGCAAGCACATTCATGGGCTCAGTACCAGTGCGAAAGCTGTCGTAATCAGCTTCGGCAGCACGTACTACCCCCTGGTCTGGAAATAGTTCTGGTTGATAGTAATCATTTCCTTTATTTTCGATCAGTCTTTCAACCATATCTACATCTTTCTCATCAAACAACCCCATATAGCGAGCTTGCTTATTGGCTATGCCTCTTCTTACCAATGGATTCAAGCTACGCATAACTCTGAGCAATAAACTTCCTCCACTGGTTAACACCAGTGTTTAAACTAATTGTAACTACAATGAAAACTATGACTCCTGAATACGGTACCAAAGAGTACTACAAAATCATGTTTGCAGACATCGTTGGTGATGCCAGCGATGATGGTTTTACCAAAGCAACTATGATTGTTGAAGCCTTTCGTGAAGCCATTGGTGAATGGCTGAAGTATCACTCTGATTCCGTTAACAAATACTTGGTCATGCAAGAATCAGCAAAGGATATCTACCTCAAAGAACAGCGTAACAGCCAACTTTGACAGCCTTAGCGGGGTAACCCCCGCTTTTCTTTTTGATGTAAACATCGTATAAAACAATGGCTAAATCAGAACTAGGCAGAGGCGACTTCAAAGGCTCTGCTAACAATAAGACCACCAAGCAAGGGTATGGCCTCAACAGCCGCCCCCGCAAGCGTGGCAAGAAGCCCTACCGTGGTCAGGGCAAGTGAACGTGCCTAACTGGCAAAAGCACTCAAGCAAAGAGGCTAAGCGTAAGCTGAAGCCTCAAGCTTTACGTGCACGCAAGGCAGCCTTGAAAGCCTTAAAAGCAAAACTACATGCGGGTTAACACCCGCTTTTTTTTGTATGTTCTACGTACATACATATCATGAAGCAGTTCTTTGACTTCACAATCAACGAAGACACCTTCGTACCTGGAGTTGTTCTTATCCATGCTAATCACGAGGATGCTTACAACTTCCTGACGGACGAGTGTCATTACCACGTGATGCCTAACGGCTCAGCGTGTGTTGATGAACAAACAGTCGGTGATTTCATCTCCGATGCAGGTCACGCATATCTCACTTGTGAGTATGTTTGACACTACGGGCTAACGCCCGTTTTTTCTTTAGTAACAACAATACATTCACTTATGTTCATTCCAGATTCCATTTCTTCCGACGAGCTTCAGCAATATATCGATGACAAGGCTAAGCCTAACCTCGAACTCATTGCTGGCAGCTACCTCGACGCAATGCTTGAGGAGATGAATGGCGATCCCCTTATCCACAAAGTTGCTGCCCTGATGATCATCAAGCGATTGATCAAATGGCACAACTTGATGGCTGACCAGCGCCTCAGCGACGGTCGTGTGCAAGAAGCCCTTGCCTGGACTGAAGACCAAGGCAGGCTTGGAATTGCCTTCGCTACTCTCCGTGGCATCTCTATTGGAGATGACGATCAAGTGCTCATGTCAGAAAACGACTGACAGCCATTAGCGGGTTAACACCCGCTTCTTATTTCATTGTTCATATATTCACAACCAAATGACTGACGTCTTTGCGTTTGACAACAGCGTGTATGTCGAGCATGGCTTTGCCAATCGCGACGAATATCTCGCTGACTTAGCTGAAGAGTATGGGGCTGAACTAGTTGAAGCTCTCACCTCGGTCTTGCCCCCCTCCGAAGATTTCGACGGGCTCATCACGGAGCTTGAAGATAACTTCGGTTTGGAACTCTGACAGCCATTAGCGGGTTAACACCCGCTTTCTTTTTCAATGTTCTTTTTCAGTCACATTCAATGACAACCTACACAAACTACGCAAACTTCAACACCATCACCCTTCAGGGTCGTGTGTCGAATTGCGAAATCCGTTCCGGTAAGAACGGCAGTTTCCTGTCCGTCACCATCATCTCAACCCTCGCTAAAGACGGTCCTGAGATGTCTGTTCAGTTCACTGACAGCGGTGACATCCTGGATAAAGCAGAGCGTGGCTACCTCGTCAACGGTCAACAAGTTACTTTGACCGGACGTATTGGTGCCATCTCTGAGGTTTACCAGGACAAAGATGGTAACTACCAAATGCGCAAGCGTCCCCAAGTGACGATTGCTCAGCCTACAATCCTTATGGGTGGCCTTGGTGCCAAGCCTAAGTCTGAGGCTGCAGAGATCACTCCTGCAAACGCTACTAAGCGTGTTGCTCGTCGTTTTGAGCAGCCTTCTGAGGCTCCTCTTGACGAAGCACCAGCTGTGCAGTGGTGATTCTCTTGGACTACCTAACGGTAGTCCTTTTTCACTTTTTTCCTACGCTCATTTACATTCGCTATGTCTAAAACTAAGGGTATTGAAGCTCCTGACTACACCATCCGTAAAACTAAATACGGGATGTATGAGTCAGTCACAACGGACGGACAGCCGATGGTCACCGGTATGACCGAAGAATCTGTCCGTTATGCGACTAACGAAATCCATATCCCTGTGATGCTCGGAACCTTCGATGGTTACACTTCAGAAGGTCGATCAAGCAGTGCTGTTGATCTTTAAGCAGCAATGGGGATGCGAGCCATCCGACGTCCAGACTGACGTGCAAAACGTCTAGCTTCTCTGTCGTAGGTCGCTCCTCTATCTTGAGCCATCTTGTCCGTTAGCTTACGTCCAAACTCTTGCTCTTGTTTACTGTCAACATACAGCTGGCGAGACATGTCATCCCCCGTATATTTCTTACGGGGCTGGGATGGCTCAATAAACTCTCTCTTCAGAGCTAAACCATCTCCGTACAGTCGCATTGTCTCTGCTAAGTCACGGTCATTCTTTGTTTCCCCATTTGCTTCTCGAATCAAGAACGAGTGGTTTCTAGGATCGTCTGCAGCCCCTACTCCGACGACGGACTGCGGAATAGCATGGTCCATCTCTAGTACCACACCAGGGATTTGCATACCAGGGGTAGGGTCATTTGCACTTCTAAAGCCTGTATTTACCAACAGCTGTGCAAGGCTGCCACCACGTTCTCCTAACAGTCCTTGATATTCTTGACGCGCACTAGGGTCCTCTTTAAAACTACGTATAGACCTACCCCTACCCATTAATTCGATATCTTCCCTACCACTATTACCAGAACCTTTCAGGTAATCCATAATTTTTGTAGATTTGACAGGTCCTACCCCTCTCAAATCTGTACTGGTGTTGCGTAGAGTGCGCAATCGATCTACATATTCTTTTGCATGGGCTAGTGGCACATTTCTTTCAATGTTTGCCGCTACATATGCAACAGGATCATTAGCTTTACTAGCCTCGTGTATTTGAATTGCAGCGGCTGCTTCATCC
>MDSW01128989.1_pt1 | contig 30487 bp, 29 predicted proteins | sample 811171 | NCBI WGS metagenome assembly MDSW01 (sample SAMN05326641, study PRJNA326480) | marine metagenome | isolation source: seawater | place: Atlantic Ocean: North West | collected 2012 | reverse complement strand
TTCAAAGTGTTATAAATTGCATTTCCAGAATAATTTACAGATTGTCCTAAAAAAATTACTCTTTTATTTTTAGAAAGAAATTTCATTGATCGTATAAGTTCTGATCTATAACTCATTAGAATAGTATCCAGCTTCCAGTTCCATGATGAGGGAATTTTCTTTTATATTTGTATTTTTTAACATTTTTTAAAGCTTTAGTTTTATTCTTCCATATTTTACTAGTTGGTGTATTTGTAGACATGTCATTATCTTCAACTATAAAGCTTATTTTTAAGTTATTTTGAATTGCATATTTATGACACTCATGAAAAACTCCAGTTTCATAAGTCATATCACCAATAAAAACCCAGACTTTATCCTTCTTATGTTTTCTTTTATTTGCCATAGCCACTCCTAATGCAATAGGTAGTGTTCCTCCAACTATTGAGGAAGAATAGAACTTTGGAAAATTTGAACAAATAGACATGCTTCTTCCTTTTAGAATTTGATTTTTAATATCTTTTTTTTTTACACCATGAAGTAAAGCGTGATAATGACTTCTCCAACTTGAGAATACCCAGTCATTTTTTTTTATCTTCTTAAAAATTTTAATTAGCTGTTCTTCGTTATTTCCAGATAAATGAATAGGAGCTTTAATTTTTGTTTTTTCATATAAGTTTTTGATATCCAATTCAAAATTTATTAAATCACTTTTATTCATTATATTATTTTTTTATGATTTATAAGATAATTTAAAAAAACAAAACCTACAACTCCAGAAACAATTTTTCTATTTTTAAACATCGAAACAACCTCTTTAAGAGATTTTGTTTCAATAGTATTAATTTCATGGCTTTTAACTTTGCTTCTATTTTTAAATTCTTTCAAATCAATATTTGCTAAAAAAATATGAACAAGTTTTTTTTGTCTTTGAGGATTTGCACTTACTGTATTCAATTTATTTATTTTATTTTTTCTTATACTTATGCCTGTTTCTTCTTTTAATTCTCTAATAGCAGCATCTAATGGTTTTTCTGTTTTGTCCAAACATCCCCCTGCAGGAAATTCGTAAGTAAATTTATTTAATGGTTTTCTGTATTGTTTTACAAAAATAAATTTTTTTTTATTTATGACAGGAAGAACCATCACTTGAGTTTCATTTTCATCATAAAAATAATAATCTTTACTTTTTGTAATATTTAGATATTTATTTTTATAGATTAATTTTTCTGTCATTTATTTTTTTATTCAATATAAGTTTATCAGATTTATTAAATATGAAATTTTATTCAACAAAATTAAATGGTGTTTATTTAATTAAGCCCTACATATATAAAGATTTTAGAGGCTCATACACAGAAATTTATAATAAGAATATTTTTCTTAAAAATTCTAAGAAAATAAAATTTATTCAAGATGACATATCAATTTCAAAAAAAAATGTTTTAAGAGGAATACATGGTGATAGAAAAACTTGGAAGTTGATTTCATGCTTGTATGGAAAGTTTTATCTTGTAGTTGTTAATAACGATAAGAAATCAAAGCACTACAAGAAATGGGTATCATTTATATTAGACGATAAAAAAAAACACATGATCTTGGTTCCACCGAGATTTGGAAATGGACATTATGTTTTAAGCAAAAAAGCAATATTTTATTATAAACAAAACACTCTTTATGATAGGACATCGCAATTTACCATTAATTGGAAAGACCCTGAATTTAAAATAAAATGGCCATGCAAAAAACCGCTTTTATCAACTAGAGATAGATAATGAAAAAAAAAGTTTTAATTTTTGGAGGCTCAGGCTTTGTTGGAATAAATTTATCAAAATTTTTAGCAAAAAAAAATTACAGTATAGTAAGTACATATACAAATAAAAAGCCAAAAAAAATTCAAAACGTAAAATTTGTAAAATTTGACTTAATGTCAAATCGTTTTGATATAAAAATATTTAAAAATGTAGATACAGTTTTTGTTTGTTCTGCAAATTCATCTGGAGCTAGAGTAATGACAAACAATCCTGCATCACATTTTGAGGATAATTTAATGATGAATCTCAACATAGTAAAAAATTTACAGTTTTCTAGAATAAAAAAAATAATATTTTTAAGCAGCTCAACTGTATACCCAGATACAAAAAAAATTTGCGATGAAAAAAGTGTTAATTATACTTTCTTCAAAAAATATAACTTCATAGGAAATGGAAAATTAATGATAGAAAAAATGTATGAACTTTATACTAGTGAGCTCAAAAGAAAAATTGATTTATTAATAATAAGACCAAGTAATATTTATGGTCCCCATGACAAATTTGATAAAGAAAAATCAAAAGTTATACCATCAATTATAAGAAAGTGTTTAGAATCAAAAAAAACTCTTAAGGTGTGGGGAGATGGTTCAGATGTAAAAGATTTTATTTACATCGATGACTTTATAAATTTAACATATAAATTATTTAAATTAAAAAAAAAATTTTTGATTGTAAATATATCTACTTCAAAACCAGTAATTTTAAGAAATATTATTAAATTAATAAGAAATCTAAGTAATCCTAAACTAAAAATTAGATATACAAAAAGTAAATTTAGAATGATTCCTGTGAGAAAAGTTTCCAACTCAATATTAAAAAAAATTATTAAATTTGAACTAAACTATTCAATGGAGAGAGGCCTTAAGAATACTATAGAATGGTATAAAAAAAATTCAAATGATAGTAAGTAGAACACCTTTTAGAATAAGTTTTTTTGGTGGAGGCACGGATTTTCCAATTTGGTACAACAAACATGGTGGCAGCGTTATTTCGAGCACAATTGACAAATACTGCTACATTAACTTAAGAAAATTACCTCCTTTTTTTAGTTATAAATACAGTATTAGATATAGAGAAAGAGAAATAGTTAATTCCATTAATCAAATTAAGCACCCAAGTGTAAAACATTGTTTTAAAACTTTTATAAAAAAAAGTGACTGTCTGGAGTTAGTTCATCACGCTGATTTACCAGACAGATCAGGTATTGGATCATCATCATCTTTTACAGTTGGATTATTGAATTGTATATTTAGTTATAAAAATAAACAAATATCAAAACGTAATCTAGCATTGTCAGCAATAAATATTGAGCAAAATAAAATTAAGGAAAATGTTGGATCACAAGATCAGACAATTGCTTCCTATGGTGGTTTAAATAAAATAAATTTTAGTAAAAATAAAAAAATTACTGTAAATAAAATTTTAATGAAAGACTCTAGCTTTAAAAAGTTTAATGAATCTTTAGTACTATTTTTTACAGGATTTTCTAGAAATTCTTCAGATGTAACCAAATATTATTTAAAAAATATAAAAAATAATGAGAGTAAACTTTTAGAAATATCTCAAATAACCAATGAAGCATTTAATATATTTCAATCAAAAGAAATAGATATAGAAAAGATAGGATTTTATTTAAATGAAAGTTGGAAATTAAAAAGAAATTTATCAAGCAAAGTATCTAATGAATTAATTGATAATATTTATCAAAATGGAATTAATAATGGAGCTTATGGTGGAAAATTACTTGGTGCTGGTTCAGGTGGATTTATTTGTTTTCTTGTTGAACCTAGTGAGAAAAAGAAATTTATATCTCGATTTAAAAATTTATTACATATTCCAGTTAATTTAGAGAATTCAGGAAGTAAAATAATTTATAACAACGAAAATCTCAAATAAAAAAATTAAATATTTTATATATACTCAATATTAAGATTGATTTTACATTTATAATTATTTTTTCAAAAAAATTAAAATTACCATATTTATTAGAAATTTTAGCCATTTGATTTAATTGTTTAAATGATCCTCTGCTAGTAATGTTTGTTTTATGCATTCTGAAAAATGAAAATTTTTCTTTAACAATTAAAGGTTTTGATATTTTGGCCATTTTTAACCACATATCATAATCACTAGAGTCTAAAAACTCAAATTCGTTGAAGTATCCAGTTTTTAAAGGCATAAAACATCTTCTCCAAAAAATACTTTGCATTGGAAAAAAATTATCTTTAGTCAATAAGTGATAAGAATAATTATCTAGCTTATTATTTTTGAAGTTTGTAATTTTTTTTCTTACAATTTTATCATTTTGGTCAATTATTTCATTTCGTCCAACTAACCATAATAAATTTTCGTCTTTAAAATATCTTATTACTTTTAAAAAAATATCTTTATTATAAACATCATCTGATCCTAATGTACCAATTATGTCGCCTGATGTCTTTGAGATTCCAATATTGTAAGCCTTAGTTGAGTGACCAGATTTTTCATTAATTAAAATAATTTTATTATTTTTCAAATCCTTTAAATACTCGATAGTACCATCTGTACTACCTCCATCTGCTACAACCCATTCAATGTTATTATAATTTTGATACGTCAAAATTGAGTCAGCACATTTTTTTATAAATTTGTACGAATTAAGTGTTGGGGTAACAATTGATAATTTCATATATTAATAAAGTTTTCTATACCTTTTGCTTTTAAATTTCATTAATTTAGTGTATGAAAAAAGTATACTGAAATGCATGGTGGGAAATCAGTGTGAAATTCATTGGCTGTACCTGCAACCGTAAAGTCGGAGCGCCACCCAGTAAAGACCGTTGTCGAATGAAGGCCAGGAAAAGTCTAGTTCTACTATTTTAAATAGCATCGGCGTTATATTAGAACCGTCTTGTTGTTTCAAGATGTAAGTAAAAAGGAGAAATGCTGAATGTATTTAAAATACATAGTTTTTTTATTAATATTAATTATTTTTCAATCTGGATATGCTTACGCTAAAAGTATCCCTGTAATCGTAATTGCACCGAGTAAAAAACCACAATCAATCTCAACTGTTGGAACATCAATTTCGATTCTTGATGAAAATTTTTTTAAAAATTCAAAAGAAATATTCTTGGGAGATGTTTTATCAAGCAACAGTAATAGCATTAATTTTTTTCAAAGTGGAGGGCACGGTACATCATCTGCTATTCAATTAAGGGGCTTACCAAAAAGATATTCTACAGTTTATATAGATGGAGTAAAAATGTCTGATCCATCAAATGTTTCTAATGATTTCGATTTTAATCACATTCTTACAAGTCAAATTTCGAGAGTGGAAATTTTGAGAGGTAATCAAAGTTCTGTTTATGGAAGTGGAGCTATAGGTGGTACCATAAATATATTTACAAAACGACCAGAAGAGGGATTTCAAAGAGATTTTCATTATAAGACAGGATCAAATGGATTACAAAATTTTGCAGGATCACTTTCAGGTGCAAATGAAAAAAATAGTTTTTATTTTGGATTAGAAAGACTTCATACTGATGGAATTTCTGCAATGATGCATAACAATGAAAAAGATAGGTACAGAAATAATTCACTAGTTGGTAAGTATGATTATAAATTCACAAATAATTTGAAATTTAATAGCAATCTAAGATTTACTGATACTTATCTACAATATGACAAAGTGGTTGATACTGCTACAGCAACTCACGATGAGGAAGTCGATGGAACAGAAGCATCATATAGTGCAAGTCTAATCTATGATGTAAATGAAAAATTTACCAACAATATTACACTTGCAAATACTTATATTAAAAGAGTTTATGCAGCTACAGAAAATAGTGGTAACGCAAAACAAGATAATTATTATGGAGACAGATATGTATTATCATACTCTGGAAATTATAATATCAATTTAGATAACAGTGTAGTTTTTGGAATTGAAAGAGAAGAAGATAAGATAGGTTATAATAAAGATCTATCTGGACAAGAAAATAAAAGCAATCAAGTAATCTCTAAGTATTTTGACTTTCAAAGTAGAATTGCTAATAATGCATATTTTACTTTCGGATCAAGATTTGACAAACATTCTATAGCTGGAAATGAAGATTCACATAGAGCAACTTTTGCTTATTTATTTGACGATAGAACTTTAAAAATTAAAAGTTCTTATGGAACAGGTTTCAGATTTCCTTCTTTATATGAAATGTTTTTTGTTTATGCGGCTAACACAAAATCACTGAGTAATGTTAAAGCTGAAAATAGCAAAAGTTTTGACATAGGTTTTGAAAAATTTCTTACTAACCTAAATTTAGAATTTGGCGCCACATATTTTAATTTAAAATATAATGACGTATTAGAGGGTTGGAAAACTGGGAATAGTTCAGGTTTGGCATATACAACTCAAAATATGCCTGGAACTGTAAAATCCCAAGGCTTAGAGTTTAATTCCAAGTGGACTCCTAGTAATCTATTAAATATTGGAGTTAATTATACTTATACATCCACGTATGATGGAGCTGAACAAGACGATCCCGATATAAGTTCAAGTTATACCAATGCCCAAATGGTAAGAGTTCCAAGACATTTAATTAATATTAAAACTAATTTTTCATTACCAAGTTATGAAAAATTAGATTTTACTTTAAATACTAAATGGTCTGATATGGCTAGGGATTATGGTAATGGAAATAGATCATATAATGATGAAAGAGTTGATGATTATTTAGTCAATGATTTAATAGTAACCTACAACCTTTGGAGCAAGTATAATTTTCATCTTAAAATAACTAATTTATTAGATGAAAAATATGAGACAGCTAGAGATTACTCTCAGCTAGGAAGATCATTTAATATTGGTTTAAATCGATCTTTTTAATTTAAAAAATTATCTTTTTAATATTAATTATATTAATATAATTTAATGACGTATTTTAAAATTTCTTTTGGTATATTTCTTGCATTAGCTGCAAGTAGATTTGTTCCACATCCACCAAACTTTACTAGCTTAATCGCTTTAAGTTTTTATGTTCCAGCTATTTTGGGAGTTAAATATTTGCCAGCTTTAATTTTTAGTTTTTTTGTTACTGATGTCTTTATTGGACTACACCATCTTACATTTTTTACTTGGGGAAGCGTTGTTTTGATAGGTTTATTTTCTAAATTCTTTATTTCAACATTACTATCAAGAATTGGTGGTGCTTTATTTGGAGCTATTTTATTTTTTGCCTTAACAAATTTTGGTGTTTGGTTGTTAGGAGGTTATGAGCATACTATAGATGGCTTACTTTTATGTTATACTTTAGCCATACCTTTTTTTGCTTACAGTATCATTTCTACCATTATATTTGCAGTCGTAATTGAAGCTATATTAAAATTAAATTTTATTAATTCAAAACTTAAAAAAAAAATCCTTAGGTTTTAAATTGGAAATCATATAAGTTTTTCATCAGCTGAGTAAATAAAGAATTATTTTCTTTTTTATAGAAATGTATCTTTGTTTTTTTTGCCGCAATTAGGTCAGAGTAGCTATCACCAACCATAAAACAATTATTCTTGGATAACTTGAAATCATTCATTGCTTTCAATATCATACCGTTGTTTGGTTTTCTTAAATGAAAATTTTTTTTGTATTTTTTATTTTTTGAAAATTTATAGTATGGAGCACAATAAAATTTATCTATTTTTGCCATGTGTGTTTGTAAAACTTTATTTATTTTTTTATTAAGAATTTTAAAATCTTTCATTGAATAAAATCCTCTTCCTATACCAGATTGATTTGTAATAATTAAAGATTTAATTTTAAAAAAAGTAAGAAATGTCAGTGCTTCTTTAGAACCTTTTAGCCATTTAAAATTTTTTATATCGTGCACATAACCATAATTTTTATTTAATGTTCCATCTCTATCAAATAAGATAGCTTTTAATTTAAAACTTTTTTTCAGAATTGAAGAAGCTTTTTTTAAATTTTTCTTCAAACCAATATCTATAAAATCATCTTTGGATATTAAACCATCGATTAGTTTTTTTTTAATAAGTTTTGGCAGTATATCATTTTCTAAAGAAGAGTTTCTTATTTTTAATTTATTTATTAACTGTTTTTTAAATAAATATACGCCAGCATTCATATATATTTTATTGCATGAAAACTGAACTTTTTGGTCTTTAGTTAAATTTAAATTTGACAGTTTTGAATTCGTTTTATAATTCAAATTTTTGACAAGCATCATTTTAGCTAAACAATTTTTTTTAATATTTAGAAATTTATTTAAATTAAAATTTAAATAACTATCTCCGTTGATAACTAAAAAATTTTTTTTAAATTTTTTTAATTGTGCAATGGATCCACCCGTTCCTAATTTTTTTTTTTCTTTCAAGCAGATTATTTCAGTATTTGGAAAATTTAATTTATTAAAAATTTTTTCAAATTTATGACTTTTATAATTTGTCAGAATAATAATTTTTTTAAAATCATTCTTCATGAGATCAAAAATTAAATATTTAATAAATTCTAAATTATTTATCTTAATTAGAGGTTTTGGTGTTTTTTTTGTAATTTTACCTAATCTTTTACCTAAACCACCAGCTAAAATTGCTGCATGATTAATTTTCATTGTTTTTAATAATTAGTTTTTTTAACTTTTTCATATATACACTTCTAATAAATAATTATGAAAACAGCAATTATAAGTGGTTGTGATGAAAATTATTTTAATACATATCTTAATTTATATAATTCATTAATTAATAATAAATGTTATGAACTTGCGGATTTATGTTTTGTTAATATATCAGTCAGTGATGCTAATCTAAGAAAAATATCTAAACATGTAAAAAAAATTATAAAGCCTAATTGGGACTTTAATTTAAATTTTAAAACAAAAGATTGGAAAAAAATTTTAACAATAAGACCATTTTTAAAAAATTACTTTCCTGGATATGATAATTATATTTGGTTAGATGCCGATACTTGGGTCCAGGGAAATGAATTTATAAATGATTTTGTTGAGGTTTCTAAACTTGGAAAAATAAGTATCATTCCAGAATTTAATATTAATTATGAAACTTATAGAAATAAATATTCTTTTAAAAAAATTATATTTGATTTTTATAAAGCCAAAGGATGGTCTTATAAAAATTTAAAAAAATACTTTGATAAAAAAACTTTAAATGATTTATTTCAAAAACCAATTTTAAATGCTGGAGTTTTTTGTTTCCCAGAAGTCAGTATTGTTTGGGACCTATGGGCAAAAGAGTATAGGAAAATTGTTGAAAATGCGTCTGATGATTATTGTTTGAACATGGATCAAGCAAGTTTAAATAAAATTTTGTATAATAATTTAAATTTAGTAAATTTTTTTGATTCAGAATACAATTACTTAATTAAGAATTCATTTCCAGTAATAGATGATAAAAATCATTTTTGTATAAAGGATTATCCATATAAAAAAATTCAAATTTTACACCTCACCCAAATTGATTTTAATAAATTATATGACATCAAAAAAATTAATGGAAAAAAAATTAAAAAAAAATTTCATCATGAAGCAACATAAAATAGAAACAATATTAGTTACAGGAGGATTTGGTTATTTGGGAACATCTTTGGTAAATTTATTACTTAAAAAAAACTATAAAGTAGCTGTTGTAGATAATTTATGTAACGGAAAAAAATTTAAAAAAAAAAATTTAATACATTTAAATCAAAATTTTTCTTCAAAAGTTATTATCAATTTTATTAAAAAAAAAAATATAAAAAAAATTATTCATTTAGCTGCTTATATTGACGCTGAAGAATCAGTTAATAATCCTGTTAAGTATTTCCAAAATAATTTAATTGAATTTAAAAAATTTCTTGAAAATGTTAAAAATTTAAATCTCAAAAAAATTATTTTTGCATCTTCTGCTGCAGTTTATGGCAATGGATCTAAAAAAAAAATCGATGAAAGTTTCGATACAAAACCCGTGTCACCTTATGGTTTATCAAAACTTCAAGGAGAAAAGTTACTAGGTTTTATTGCAAAAAAAAAATCCTTTAGCAGCTATAGTTTAAGATTTTTTAATATTGCTGGTGCTAATGTTAATATAGGTTGTGGGCCTTTTAATAAATCATACAAGCACATATTTAATATTCTTTTAAAAAAAAAAATATTTTTTATTAATGGAAATAATTATGACACCAAAGATGGAACTTGTGTAAGAGATTATGTAAATGTTTCAGATGTAAGTGAAGCAATTTATAAACTTCTCAAAAGAAATGAAATTAATCCTAATAATTACATATTAAATTGTGGTTCAGGAAAAGGTATCTCTGTAAAATCAATAGCAAATGAATTCAAAAAAAAAGTAAAAAATGATCTATTTATTAAAGTAGGAAAAAAAAGAAAAGGTGATCCAACAAGTATTATTTCAAATAATTTGAAGATAAAAAAATTAATCTCAATTAAATTTAAAAATAGTAATTTAAGTAAAATATTAAATGAGTATGACCAATGGAATAAAAGTAAATAATTTAAGGATAAATTTAATTTCATTTATAGTAGTTATAATCTATATAGCAGGCTTTTTTTTAAATGAAGATGGATCGGGAAGTGGTGAATATGATTATATTAATTATCTTCTTGTTACACAGGAAAATTTAACAAAAGATTTTTTAAATACTTTGCTTAATAAAGGATTTTCCGGCTACACACCTTTACATTTTATTATTTATAAACCCATGTATTTTTTATTTGGAGTTGAAGCTTTAAGATTAATTAATTTTTTAATCTCTTTTTTTATAATACTTATTTTTTATAAATTATTGAGAATAAGGTTTACTCAAATTGAAAATAACCAAATTATATTAATCGCTTTATTACCAACTTTAGACCCATATTTCCGGTCATCAGCATATTGGTTTCAAAATGAAATTACAGGATTAATTTTATTTCTTTTTTCATTATATTTTTTCATAAAATTTGATAGTGAAAATCAAAATAAAATTGATAAAAATTTATTTTATTCAATTTTTTTCTGTGGCCTAGCTTTTTACACAAAACAAAATTATATATTTTTTGTAATATTTTATTATTTTTATTATATATTTAGCATTAAAACTTTTAAATTTTTTTTAGTCATTTCTTTATATAATTTATTAATTTTTTTACCTTTTTTGTATATTTTATTTAAATTTAATAGTTTTGCACCTGGTGCAGCAAATCAAGTGTTTTCAATTTCAATTAATAATATATTAATTTTTTTTTCTTTTTTTGCTTTTTACTTTTTACCATTTCATATTTTCAAAATTAATAAATATTTTTTTCATCAAAATAAAATTAAAATATTATTAAGTTTTTTTATTATAGTTTTCTTAAGTTACTTCTTTAACTATGATAATAATTTAGGTGGAGGAGTTTTCTATAAAATTTCTCAAATACTATTTAAAAATAACTCATTATTGTTTATCAGTAGTTTTGTTGGATTGATCATTTTTTTTGATGTATTTGATACCAAAAAAATAACTAATAAATTTATATTTATCCCATTTCTAACAATTATAATATTTTTAAAAGTTCCTTATCAAGAATATTTTGCCATATATTTTTTTTATATATATTTTTTGATTTTAGAGAAGAATTCTATTTTTGATTTTTCTAATAGTTTCAATAAAAAATTAAGTTTAATTTATTGTTATTTTGCAATATTTTTAATTGGATCTATTATTTATAATCTCGCAAATTTGAAAGAATTAATTTAGTTATGAAATCACACAAAATATATAAATGTAGAGCGTGCAATTCTCAAAATATTAAATTAGTTTTTAGTTTAGGTAATATGGCGCATGCCGGTATTTTTCCTGAAAAAAAAATTACCAATGTCCCAAAAGATTTTATTAACGTAGTTTACTGTAAAAATTGTACTCTTGTTCAATTAGATAGAAATTTTAATTTAAATTATATGTTTGGAAAGAATTATGGATATAGATCTGGCATTAATAGAACAATGACATCTCATTTAGAAAATCTTACAAAAAAAATTATGAAAAGATTTAAGCTAAGTACAAATGATTATGTTTTAGACATTGCTAGTAATGATGCCACTCTTTTAAATTCATATAGTAAAAATTTAAAAAAAGTTGGTTTTGATCCACTAGTTAAAAAATTTAAAAAAAATTATCAAAATATAGATTTTAAAATTTCAAGGTTTTTTAATGCAAAGTATATAGAAAAACTTAAAATACCTAAATTTAAAATTATAACAGCTTTAGCAGTTTTGTATGATCTACCAAATCCAAACAAGTTTTTACAAGATGTAAAAAAAATATTAGATGTAAATGGAGTATTTATTGTTGAGGTGGCAGATCTACACCTAACTTTAAAAAATAATATTTTTGATACTTTTTGTCATGAGCATCTTGAATATTATTCTCTAAAATCTCTAAATAACTTAATTCAAAAAAACAATTTAAAAATATTTGACCATGAGTATTTATCTGTAAATGGTGGCTCATCAAGATATTATATTACTCATAAAGAATCAAAAATTAAAATAAAAAAAAAAATTAAAACCGTCAATCAAGTTGAAAAAAAAAATAAAGTTTTTGAATTATCAAGTTTAGAAAATTTTTTTAATTCAATAAAATTATTGAAATATGAATTTAATAATTTAATGAAAGAATTAAAAAAAAATAATTTTAAAATTCATGGATATGGAGCGTCGACCAAAGGCAATATATTGATACAATTTTATAATCTAAATAGTAAAAATCTGGATTGTATAGCTGAAAAAAATAAAGCAAAATTTAATTGCTTTACTCCTGGTTCAAAAATAAAAATTGTTTCTGAAAAATTATCGAGGAAATTAAAACCAGACTTTTATGTTGTATTTCCATGGCATTTTAAAAAAGAAATATTAAAAAGAGAGAAAAAAATTAGAGAAAAAGGTACAAAATTTATTTTTCCGCTCCCTAAAATAGAAATATTCTAAAATAAACTAAGATTTTTTGTATTAATTTTAAGATTGGTTTTGATTTTACTTAAATTAGGTTTTATTTTATATTTGTTAATATTTTTATACGATTTAATTATTAGATTATTTTTTTTATAAATTCTAATTGCGTTTTGAGTCATTTTCCATTTTAAATCTATTTTATATTTCAAAGCAATTTTTTTAATTAAATTTTCTACCGAGATAGATTTATTAGTTGAAATTATATAGTCATCTTGTTTTTTTTTTTGTAAAATTTTCCATATCACTTGCACTATTTTTTCTGCATCAGATCGAAACTTAATATCGTTAATATTTTCAATTAAAATTGCTTTAGGGGAATTATTTTTTTTTAAAGTTTCAAGTAGAATTTTGTATAAAAAATTTTTTTTTCTGTAAATTGAGTCATGATTAAAAAGAATTCCATAGCACACATTTAAGCTGAAATTATATCTATAGAATTCTATTAATAATTCACTCATATTCTTTGTTAATGAATAATAATTATCTACCATCCTAGTAGATTTTTCAGATACTGTTCTATTTAAAGTTCCAAAAACCTCAGAACTAGAACAATAAAAAAATTTTGTATTACAATTAAGTTTTCTTATTACTTCTAAATTATATAAATTTAGGAAAAAATCTTTTTTAAAAAAATAATATGGTTTTTTTTCAAACGAATTTTTATCAGATGGACCAATAAAATTATAAATTTCATGTGGTTTAATTTTTTTTAATAAATCAAAAATTTTTTTATAATTATTTATATTAATTTTTATGTATTTAACATTTTTTAGTTTTCTTGAGGTAATATCAGTTCTAATTATTGAATAAATTTTATATTTTTTTTTTAACAAAAATTTTGTTAACAAAAAACCATTTTGACCTAGTCCACCATAAATTAAAGCAATTTTTTTCTTCATTAAATTATCTTTTTTTGAAAATTAACATAAAAAAATAAGTCAATTAATAAAAATGAAAAAGAAAAAACTAATAAATAAAATATTAATTCACTTATATTTTGCGAATTAAACAAAAATGCAATTAATATAATTGTTAAAATAAGTTTTATTAGTGAGTGATAAATTATTCCAAATATATTTAATTTATAAGAAGCAATGTTAGAAATAGATAACAAAAGACAAGATATTGAAATTAAGATAACAATATTTTTATTTAAAATCATATCAGGAAACAATATTAAATAAAATTTATCAAAGAAAAAATAATAAAATAAAATTAAGAATACACTTGCCGTAAAATTTAAAAACAAGATATTATAAAAATTATTTTTTGAACCTTGAACATTAGTTGGATACATAAATAAAACTGCAATTGTGCTTAAAAAAAATATTATTTTTCCAAACAAAGACTCAATATAGTAATTAGTTGAATTTAAAGGTTCTACGTACCTTGATGCAATGACATCTATGTTTATTATTAAACTAAAGATCGAAATAGTTAGTAAGTTTTTTAAAAAATTAAACTTTTTAAGTTTTTTAAATATAAAAATATTTTTAAACGATCCAAATAAATAAAATCTAATAAAATATTTTTTTAGTAAAAATGAAAAACTTAAAATATATACTATTAAAACTAACTTAAAACTTTCATATTTCAAAATTACAAAAAGTAAAAAGATTAATACAATCCTTATTAAAAAAGGTAATGAATTAATTATAGAATAATTTGTAAATTTTTGTTTTGCCAAGTTCTCTGCATTTTCAAGAGAGTACAGTAAAGCTATAAATATTAAAAAAGCAATATATGGAAAGTTTTTTATTTCTATTTGTATGAATTTATTTAATTCAAAAAAAAAATTTAAAATTGAAAAAATTAATAAAAAAATTACTAATATAATTAAACTTTTGCTGTAAATCATAGAGTAATTTTGGATATTTTTTTTACCGTTTTTATATAACCCTGATAAAGAAATACTTAAACAAGAAATAGGAATTAGGATAATATTCAGTAGAGATACAAAACCAGTAAATTGAAATCTATTTTCTTCCCCAAGATAATTAGTACAGATCAATATAAATAAATATCCAAAAATAAAGTTAATTGCATGAGTCGAATAAAGCATGAAATTAGATTTTAAAAAGAAACTTTTCATTTGTTGATATTTTAGCTGTTATAGAATAATTAATTGACAAATAATATAATTAATTTTTTAAATTCTTCTCAATGTCTTTTTTCAAAAAACAAATTCTTCAAAAAATAAATGAAAATCTTTCAAGACCTATTGAAATTAATAATTTTTTATCTGATGAAGAAGTAAAAACTATTTTAGAGTATATAAATACTCTAAAGAACAATATGGTTGAACGCGACGAAAGTACTAAAATTTCTTTTAAATTTAATGATCATAAAATATTAAAAAATATTGAGTTAAAAGTTAAGTCCCTTATTGGAGATTTTTATGTTAATGATTTTAAACCTCATTTTCACATATCCAGATATCCTTTAAGAATTCATGCTGATACTGGTAAAAATTCTAATGACATTATATTTAAAAATGTGCTTATACCATTAGAAATTAAGTCTAAAAATAAATCCTCAGTTCATACAATTATTTTCAAAAATAAATGGTTTGATCAGTCTGCTTTATTTACCACAAAAACAAACGAAAGTTTTGATCATGTAATAAAAGATCAAGATGGTATTTTTCGAGATATTATAGATATAAGAGATTTTTTAAAAATTTTGCTATCCAAGAATTATGGTGAAAAATTTAAGTATAAAGATGGATATTATCTAAAGGATAAAAATTTTTTAAAATATATTGAGGCTCTTTCTGTAGCTAAAAGATATAATTTAAGAACAAATAAACATATCAAAACAAATAGAGATTTTGATAAAAATTTATATAATAAATATATGTCACATCAACCATTTGAAGATTTAAAAGGAATGGAAATAGAGAAGGTTTTCAAATGGAAACCAGGAAGTTTATTTATTTGGGATAGGGTTCATATTCATTCTTCAGATAATTTTTTAAAAGATGGTAAGCTTGAAAGTAAAACTTTTATTGCTTTCTTTACTTCAAAAACAAAAAATAGTTAATTGAAAAAAGTTTTACTTGCAATACCAACATATAATGAATTTGGCAACGTAAACAGGATTCACAGATTAATAAGAAAATATAATAAAAAAATAAAAATTTTGTTTGTAGATGATAATTCTTCTGATGGAACAATTAATCAACTAAGAAAAATTCATCAATTTGATAGAAATGTATCATTTCTAATCAGAAAAAAAAAACTTGGAATTGGATCAGCTCATAAGTTTATTTTTAAAATTGCGTATAAAAATAAAATAGATGTTTTAATCACAATGGACTCGGATTTGACTCATCATCCTATTTTAATAAACAAAATGCTTAAATTAGTTAGGCATTATCATTTAGTTCAAACAAATAGGTTTTTAAATAAAAAATCACTAAAAAATTGGCCCTTTTATAGAGTAGTTTTAACAACTCTAAGATATTATTTATTATTTTTTACTCTTAACATTAAAAATGAATCCTCTGGTGCTTATAGGTGTTATAATTTGAACAAAATTAAACTATCTACTCTTTTGGAAGCAAAAAATAATAGCTATTCTTTTTTTTGGGAAAGTATGTATTTTTTTACAAAAAAAAAATTTAAAGTAAAAGAATTAAGTTCAATTCAAAATTATAGAACAGAGGGTAATTCGAAAATAACAATTAGTGATTGGCTATCTGGATTTACTTATCTTTTTTATATTTATATCAAAAAAATTTTAAAGATTTAATTTTATCCTTAGGAATAAAAAAAAAATTGTGAATATATTTCTGATCAAAAAAATTTTTATCTTTTAGCAATTTAAGTTTTTTGGTTTGAAATCTAATAACATCTTTAGCAGAACATTTGAAAAGTTTTTTATTTTTTCTATTTAGATAAAAAGATAAATAATTATATTTTTTCATAAAACTAAATACTTTTTTATGATTGTTTTTATCATCTTTTAATATTTCTATCATAAATATTGGTTTAAGTATTTTTAAAACAGATTTACTTTTTTTTAAAATTTGAAGTTCCATTCCCTCAACATCAATTTTGATAAAATCAACTGATTTAATTTTTTTTTTTGTTATAAAAGAATCTAAAGTAATCGTTTTTACTTTTTGTGAAATTAATATTTTTGGTTTATTTGATGATAAATTTTCATTTTGTATATTATTTGAAAGAGAAGACATAGCGGTGTTTTTTTTCGAATTTATTACAGGTATATATAAATTTGAGACACCATTTTTATTGGAAACACCATAATTAAAAACATGAAAGTTTTTTTGTTTCATCACTGTTTTTAAATAAGCATAATTTTCTTTCTCTGCTTCAAAAGCATAAACTTTTTTACAATGTTTAGCTAAAATTCTTGAATAAGAACCATGGCAACAACCAATATCAAAGCAATTGCTATTTTGATTTACGAGAGATTTTAGAATTTCAATTTCTATTTCAAATTTGTTAAATTTTATAAGATAAAAATACCTTAAAAAATGAATAAAATTAAATTTAATCTTTTTTATCACCTAATCTAGAGTAAAGTTATCTTTGTAGTTATTAATTTGTTTTGCAATTTGTTTTTCTTTTTCAAGATAAAAATTACTGCATATTAAAATATCTAAATTTGTACCCATAAAACAATTAAATGCATCTTTGATAGACTCCACTATAGGTTCTCCTCTAATATTAAAGGAAGTATTGATTACAACTGGACAACCTGTAAGATTATAAAACTTATTAATTAAATCATAAAACGGTTTGTTGTATTTACCATTCACAGTCTGAATTCTTGCTGAAAAATCCAAGTGTGTTACAGAAGGTATTTCGCATCTATTTAATTTTAATTTTTCAATTCCAATTTTATTTCTAAATAATTCTTTATCTACTTCGAACCTTCTTTCTTTGTTTAAATAATCGACTAGTAACATATATGGGCTTAAAACATTATTTTCATAATAGTCAGATAATTTTTCTTCTAAGATCGCAGGTGCAAAAGGTCTAAAGCTCTCTCTAAATTTAATTTTAAGATTTAATTTTTCTTGCATATTTTTTTCTCTCGGATCAGCAATTATGGATCTGCCACCGAGCGCTCTAGGTCCAAATTCCATTCTACCTTGAAACCAGCCGATACTTTTAGAGTTTTTGAGAGCTTCAGCTGCTAAATCAATCATATCTACATAACTACATTTTTTATATATGGCATTACAAAATTTGAGTTGATCTTCTATTTGATCATCGTTGTATGATGTTCCTAAATATGATCCTTTCATAGTGTCGTTATTATTCTGATATCTTTTTTTTTTTAAAATCATATACCAGTGAGCTAACGCTGCACCTAATGATCCCCCAGCATCACCAGCAGCAGGTTGTACCCATATATTTTTAAAAGGAGTGTTGTTTAATATTTTTCCATTAGCGACACAATTAAGCGCCACACCTCCAGCAAGACACAAGTTATCAATTTTATTTTCCTTATAAATATTTTTACAAATTTTTATAACAATTTCTTCGGTTACTTTTTGAATTGAGGCCGCTATATCCATATGAAATTGTTCTAGCTTTTCATTTGGATTTCTAAATTTTTGACCAAATAAATTTTCTAATTTATTTGAAATCATTTTTAGACCAGTAGCATAATCAAAAAAGGATTGGTCCAAAACAAATGAACCATCTTCTTTTATATCAATTATATTTTGAATAATTTTTTCTGCGTAAATTGGTTCGCCATAAGGAGCAAGTCCCATTACCTTATATTCACCACTATTAACTTTAAATCCTAGATAATTTGTAAAGGCAGAGTAAAGTAAACCAATAGAGTGTGGAAAATGTAATTCTTTTTTAATTTCAATTTCATTTTCTTTTCCAACACAGACAGAAGAAGTTGTCCATTCGCCAACTCCGTCTAGGGTAAGTATTACAGCTTCTTTGAAAGGTGATGGAAAAAATGCACTTGCTGCATGACTTAAATGATGCTCGCTAAATTTCAATTTATTTTTTTCAAATTTTTCATCTATTTCCTTTAAGTTTTCTATAATTAATTTTTTTTGGAATAATTTTTCTTTTATCCAAATTGGAAAAGAGGTAATAAAAGATTTTAGTCCCCAAGGAAAAAAAGCTATATATGTCTCAAGAATTCTCTCAAATTTCGTAAACGGTTTTTCATAAAAAACAACATAATCAACATCACTCAAAGTAATATTACAATAATCTAAACAATATTTTATAGAATTAACCGGAAAAGAATGATCATGTTTTTTTCTAGTAAACCTTTCCTCTTGCGCACAAGCAATTATTTCACCATTTTTTAGGATAGACGCAGCACTATCGTGATAAAAAGAGGATATACCTAAAATATACTTCAATTTAAAAAACTGTATAAATAAAAGGCGCAAAGACTGTGCCTTGAGTTAAAATTAACAAAGAACCAAATATCAAGAATACTATTAAAATTGGCAATAACCAAAATTTTTTTCTAACCATCATAAATTTAATTATTTCTTTTAAAAATTCCATTCTTTAAAATTGATTATCAAAGTTTTTATATAAATCATCATTTCTTTTAATCCAATAAGAATTAGTTTGTGGATTTGATTTTTTTAGCATTAATTTTTTATTAAATAAATCTAGAAATAATTTTGTTAAACCGACTGCAACAAAATATAATAAAGTGCATATTACTGGATTTAAAATTTTACCTAAAATTAAACCAAATTTCATCCATAATTTATTTGGATATTTAAATATTTCTGGATTTAAAAGTGAAAGTGCCAATATTATTGTAGAAATAATTAATATTATTGAAAATTTAAACTTATAAAATACAAAGTGAATAATAATTAATATTAAAAATAGCAAAAGACCAAAACTTTTATTTGAAGAAAGCATTTTTGTCATCTATAGCTATTTACACTATTCTTATGATTAATAAAATTAAAAATAAATTTTTTAAAAATTCCATATAATGAAAGTAGCGTTAATATTTGGAATAACAGGTCAAGACGGGGCTTATCTTGCTAACTTTTTACTTTTAAAAAAGTATAAAGTTCATGGAGTTGTTAGAAGAACTTCAGCAATAAATAGATATAGAATAGATAAAATAGAAAAAAATTTAAAAAAAAATTTTAAACTTCACTATGGAGATGTTACTGATGCATTAAATGTTTTAGAATTAGTTAAACAGATTAAACCTGATGAAATCTATAACTTGGCAGCACAAAGTCATGTAGGAGTATCATTTAACAAACCTCTCTATACTACTAGCTCAATAGTTTATGGAAGTTTAAATGTTTTAGAGTCTATTAGATTACTGAACTTAACAAAAAAGACTAAGTACTATCAAGCTTCAAGCTCTGAAATGTTTGGAAATAATCCAAGCAAGGAACTTAATGAAAAATCTTTTTTTGATCCACAATCAGTTTATGCGGTTTCAAAAATATATGGCTATTATTTAACAAAATTATATCGAAAATCTTTTAAAATTTTTGCTTCAAATGGAATATTATTTAATCACGAGTCTCCATGGAGAAGTGAAAATTTTGTAACTAAAAAAATAATTAAGGGATTAGTTGGAATAAAATTTGGTAAACAAAACAAGCTAAAGTTAGGAAATATATACTCAAAAAGAGATTGGGGGTATGCAAAGGATTATGTTGAGGGAATGTGGAAAATCTTACAATATAAAAAGCCAGATGATTTTGTTCTAGCAACAAATAAACAAATATCTGTCAAAGAGTTTATAAATCTAGTATTGAAAAAATTAAGTTTAAAAGGAAAATGGAAAGGAAAAGGCTTAAAAGAAACTTTTATTTGTAAAAATAAAATAATAATAGAAATTGATAAAAGATACTTTAGGCCATCCGAGGTACATTATTTAAGAGGTAATTATTCAAAAGCAAAAAAAAATTTAAAATGGTTGCCTAAAACTAGTATATCAAAATTTACTGATATTATGGTTAAATATGAAATTGAAAAAATTCATAATTAACTTTTTTTATTAATATTATCTGATGAATATTTTAGTTATTTCGCATAATCAAAAAGGATGGACATACGAAACACTATATAATGAACATCAACAATTAATAAAAAAAGGTAAACACAAGTATTATTTTTGGGGTCCGGGATATGATTTTTTTACCAATGATGTTTTGAAAGTAATTGAAAAGTATAAAAAAAAAGGAATTGTCTTTCAGTTAATATATATTTGTCAATCACAACAAGACTTAATTGGAAAATATAATTACGATTATATGCCAAAAAGTTTTTATAAAAAAAAATACGAAGAATTTCCAATTAATTTACATAAAATTAAAATACCCAAGGCTTTAGTCGTGGGTGATTTTTGGTTATTAAACAAATATCAGTGGGAATATATTTTTAAAAAATACGATATTAGTTATGCTATTTCAATTGTTTTGAACCATTACGCACCACCAACAATTAACTCAAAATTTTTATCAAGCTACGTGAAAAAAAATATCAAGTTTTTTGACTACGTTAGAACAATTCCTGAAATATCAAATTATAGAAATAGAAAAAAAAAATATGATTTTGTTAGCTTAGGCGCAAAGGAAATTAAATTTTATCCAAATAGACAGTATTTTGAAAATGTTTTAAAAAAGAATTATTCTAACGAAAATAGTAAAATTGTTACAGCAGACCATCCAGGTTACAAATATAATAATAAAGATAAAACAAAATATTTTGGCAAGAGATATCTGAAACTTTTGTCAGAGTCTCATTTTATGATAACTGATACAACAGATTTAGATATCCCATTAATTAAGCACTTAGAGTGCATGTACTATGGTTGCACTATGGTCTGTGATAATATTTATTTTGAGAAAAAAAATAAACTTCGAAATGGATACAATTATATTAAAGTTGATAGAAAATCGGTTGATAAAAAAATTAAATATTTAAAAGCAAATAAAAATAAATTTAACAAACTAAAAAAAAATGCATATAAAAGTTATCAAGAATATTACTCAAATCAAAAATTTGTAAAAAGAATGGAAAAATATTTTAAATTTATTGCAAAAGACTATAAAAATAAAATTTATAAATTTAGTACTTTAGAAAAAATAATTATTAAAATAAAAATAATTTATTTAAATATTATTAAATTATTAAAAAAAATCTTTTTTAAACTATTTAATATTAAGAAATTTGTATATTAGGTAAAATTAAATGAATAGAAAAAAGCTTTTTGAATATGTAGTAAATGGAAGCAATCCATATATCGATTTAAGAGGAAAAATAAATAATTATAAACTTAACGAAAGTATAAATTTAATTGCTACCATTACTTCCAAAAAAGGAACAATGAGATCAAATCACTATCATCCTGTTCAACAGCAAAAATGTCTTTTGATAGAAGGTGAATATATTAGCATTTATAAAGATCTAGTTGATGAACATGCAAAGAAAATTACTCATGTAATTAAACCTGGTGATCTTGTAATAACAGAACCAAATGTAGCTCACACAATGGTATTTACAAAAAATAGTACTTTTCTTAATTTAGTCAGGGGAGAGAGAGAACACAAAAATTATGGAAAGACACACACTATCCCATATGAGTTAATTGATGAAAATGAAAAAAAATTTTTAATAAATAACTATAAGTTTAATTGTAGGGTTTGTAATAGCAAAAATTTTTTTAGATTTGTTTCTTTGGGCTATCAACCAAATCCTAATAATTTATTGAAATCAAAAAAAGAAAGAGAATATTTTTACCCTCTTGAAGTAAATATTTGCAATAAATGTTTTAATGCTCAACTCTCCACAACCTCAAACTATAAAAAAATTTACTCAAATTACATTTATAAATCTTCTATTAGCAAAAACTTTGTAACTCATTTTGATAAAGCAGCGACTCACTACATAGATAAATTTAATCTAAAAAAAAACAGCTTCATTATTGATGTTGGAAGCAATGACGGTATAGGACTTCTTCCTTTTAAGAGAAGAGGTTACAGGAAAATATTAGGTTTTGAACCTTCATTGAAACTAAGTAAGCAAAGTAGAAATCTAGGTATAAAAACAAAGAATCAATTTTTTAACTTAAAAAGTACTTCATCATTAAAAAATAAAGTTGATTTAATTTTAGCATCAAATGTTTTTGCACATAATGATGACCTCAATGAATTATTTATATCAATGAAAAACTCAATAAAAAAAACAGGAACTATAATTATAGAAGTGCAGTATTTTTTAAAAACAATTAAAGATTATTCATTTGATAATATTTATCACGAACATTCAAATTATTGGACCTTAAATGCTTTGAAGAATTTCGTAAATAAACACAATTGTAAAATTTTTAATGCAGAGGAAGTTAATACTCATGGTGGCTCTATAAGAGTTTATGTAAGTAAGAATTTAAATATTAAATCTAGCAAGTCTGTAAACGTACTTTTAAAAAGAGAACTTAAATTTAAAATAAAAGATAAGAAAAAATACTTAAAATTTGAAAATAATCTCAAGAAAAAAAGAAAAAATGTTTTAAAAAATATCAATTGGTTAAAGAAAAAGTTTAAAAAAATTTATGGTTATGGAGCTTCAGCTAAAGCTACCGTTTCAATGAACTATTTTGGGTTAGATTATAAAGTTCTCCAAAATATTATTGACGACAATCCGTTAAAAGTTGGAAAATATATACCTGGAACTAAAGTAAAAATTATATCAAATAAAAATATTAAAGAAAGTTGTGTAGTGGTATTTGCTTGGAATATGTATGATGAGATTAGTAAGAAAAATTTTAATAATTTCAAATATTTTATAAGTATTAGAGATCTTTATAAATCTAATTTCATAGAAAACTTTAAGAGGAAATATAAATAATTTTATTTTAACACTTTTTCTATTGATTTGAATATTCTTTTAATTTCTTGATTTTTGATACCTACATAAAATGGAAGAGATAAAATTTTATTTGATATTTTCTCAGTAACAGGCAATGAATTTTTTTGATATTTTAAGTATTTGAAGGCTGTTTGAAGATGAATTGGAATTTTGTAATGGATTTGTGTGTATATATTTTGTTTTTCTAATTTTTTTTTTATTTTGTTTCTATTATTTATTAGAATTGGATAAATATGATACACGTTTTTAAAATCTTTTCTTGTTTCAATTCTATTTATTTTTAACTTGTCACAATAAAAATTATATTTTTTAGCGATTTTAATTCGTTCGTTTGTATCTTTTTTTAAATTTTTTAATTTTTCAATTAAAAAAGCTGCTTGTATTTCATCCATTCTCGAATTAATGCCTATGGATTTATGATTTGGATCTTTAAAATTTAATGACCCATAATTTGCATAAATTTTACAATTATTATAAATTTTATAATTGTTTGTAATAATTGCTCCACCATCTCCCAAAGCCCCTAAATTTTTACTTGGGTAGAAACTTAATATTGATATATCTCCAAAAGTCCCTACTAACTTTTTCTTATAGGTGGCTAAATGGGATTGAGCTAAATCTTCAATAATTTTTACATTATATTTTTTACAAATTTTTACAATCCTGTCCATTTCATTAGGATATCCATAGAGATGAGTTACAATACAAGCTTTAGTTCTTTTATTAATTTTTTTTTGAAATAATTCTATGTTCATTTGAAAATTATTTTCATTAATATCAACAAACACAGGTTTAGCATTATTCAGAGCAATTGCGTAAGCGGCACTGATCCATGTATTTGAGGTCATTATTATTTCATCATTTTTTTTTAGATTAAGTGATTTAATTGCAATAATAAGTGCATCTGTTCCTGAGTTTACTGCAAGAGAATATTTGCATTTAAAAATGTTATTAATTTTTTTTTCAAATTTAATATTATTTTTTCCTTTGATGAAATTAGATTCATCTATAATTTTATTTAAAATTTTTAAGTATTTTTTTTTATATTTCTTATTAGATCTCTCTAAATTTACGAATGGTATTTTTTTAGTCATTTAAGAGTGTATCTCTAGTACTTTTAATTAATTTAGCCGGTTTCATAATTTTATTTTTAAACATAATTTTATTTATATTTATTGGACCATCAATACACAAACAATCAATTGAACCATTTTTATATACCTTTGTGACTCTTCCAGGAATAATTCCCTCAAAATTAATCTTACTTATACTTGCTTCTAAAATAATTATTTTTTTTTCTTTTAAGAAACAATATGCCCCAAATTTTTTATCTGATACACCTCTGATGAGATTAATCACACTTGATTTTTTATCAAAAAAATTAATCATACTATCTTGTGGATTTCTACTACAGTTCCAGCTTTCATTTTTTTGTAAATTTTTTTTAAGTTTAATTTTATTTGCTAAATAATTAGTAACAATTTTTGTTAGATTATTTTTTAAAAAGAAATTAATTTTACTTTGTATTTTAAAATAGTTATCTTCTTTCGATATAAATATTTTTTTTTGTTTTAGTATTTTACCTCCATCAAGCTTTTTGTTAATTTCATGGATGGTAATATAGATATTATTTCTTCCCATAATTAGAGCCCAATTAATACTTGCCCTACCTTTTTGTTTTGGAAGTTTACCATGGTGAATATTAATAAATTTTGTGATATTAAGAATTTTAGAATTTAATATTTTGTTAAATGTCGATACTAAGACCAAGTCTGGTTTAAGATTTTTAATAAAATTATAAATTATTTTAAGGTTATCACTATTTAGTATTTTTATATCTTTGTTGATATTCTTTACCAAAATATTTGTTTTATAAAGGGAATTTTTTTCTGGTAGAATAATTCCTTTAATCTCATAATTTTTATTTTTTAAAAAACTTTGATAAGTAAATTTACCCATAAATCCATAGGCAAAAATTATTATTTTTTTTTTTTTAATCACACTTATTAAATAATTTTATTAAATTTCAGAACTCTTCTGATTCCTTCTGTCACTGTAATTTTTGGATAAAAATTCAATTTTTTATTTGCAAGTTTGATATCTGGGCATCTTCTTCTGGGTTCATCCGCAGGGTAATGATTTGGGTACGAAATTAATTTAAATTTATTTTTTTTGTTTAAGATTTTGTCAAAAGTTTTTACTAAATTTATCATATTGATTTCACTATTTGGATTACCAATATTATAAATTAAATTATTATTCTTTCTAAAAATTACTTTAAAGAAGCCAGTTATGGCATCTGTTATGTAGCAAAAGGTTCTGGTTTGCTTTCCATCACCATGAATTAATATTTTTTTATTAGAACTTATTTTTTTAATGATATTTGGAATAATACGATAATCATTTTTATCCATCAGTGGACCAAATACATTAAATGGCCTTATGATTTTGATATCACAATTATAATATTTATTGTAAATATAACACAAAGTTTCCCCAACTCTTTTTCCCTCATCATAGCAAGATCTTGGACCAAAAGAATTTACATTCCCATAATATGTTTCTCTAGTAGGAAGGTTTTTTTTATCTGGATTACCATAAATTTCACTTGAACTAAAAAATATGAATTTCGATTTGTCTTTTTTTGCTTTCGAAACCAAGTTAGAAACCCCATCATAAGACACAGACAATGTTTCTAGCGGGAATCTTTTATATATAAATGGACTAGCAATTCCTGCTAAAAAAATAATTACATCATATTTTTTTTTAAATTTAAATTTAGAAACATTAGCTTTATGAAATTTTATTTTATTTATATTAATTATTTTTTGCTCATACAAAGAGGATGAAGAAATAAAATTGTCGTAACAATCAACTTTTAATTTTAAATTATAATTACTTATAATTTGATCAAAAATTTTAACAAAATATTTTCCTAAAAAACCATTGTGGCCAAGTAATAAGATTTTTTTATTTTTCATAAACCTAATTTCACTTTTCAGGTTTTGCAAAATTTCAATTATATCATTTTGATTATAAAATAGTTTCATATGCGAATTAAAAGGCAACATTTAGATTATTTTTATTCATTTGTAAATTTTTTTAGTCTAAAATAATCTTTAATATATCTTACAAATTTTTTTATTAACTTAATCATTTTTAATATAATTTAAATACTCTTTTAATAGTTATAAATAAATAGTAAATTTTGTTTTATATGAATTTAAAAAAAATTTTGTTGATAATATTATTTACTGGAATTTCTTTTGAATTCTTTAGCTTTGTGTTCAGTTATTTTAGCTTATTGCCTGTAAGCACAACGCCAAATTTATATTCAGTTTCAACTTATAATAACTTTAGAAACGAAAAAAATATATGGGGAGCCTGGCATAAAAAAAATTTAAAAATAAGACATAAAACAGAATGTTTTGATGCTACATACAAAACCAATGATATTGGAGCAAAAGATTATAATTTTGATTATAAAATAAATGATAAAAAAAGATTTGTTTTATTAGGAGATTCATTTGCAGAAGGTTTTGGAGTAAGTAACGAGTTTGTTTTTAAATCAAATCTAGAAAAAAAATTAAATGCTGAAATTTATAATTTTGGTTCTTCGGGTGCATTAGGACCTGTTCAGTATTATCTTATATATAAAAATTTAGCAAGCAAGTATGAACATGATAGTCTTATAATTTCTTTTTTACCAGCAAATGATTTTAATGAAAATGATTATGACTTATGGAAAAAAAAAAATTGGCACATAGTTGATGATGTTGAGAGATATAGGCCATATTATATTAAAAAAGGTGATGGGTATGATTACTTTATACCTAGCAATGCAAAAAAAAGAGAAAATTGGTATTTTTTAGATAATCAAAATATATTTAAAAAAATCAAATCTTTTATCAGGCAAAGCCTTTGGTCTTTCAACGTTTATAAATCTTTTAAATTAATTCAAAATTATTCTAATGAGAAAAGTAAAAAATATTCTGGTTTTTTCGATGCAACGATAGAACAACAAGAAGCATCAATATTTTTTTTAAGAAAAATTTTAACTATGAAAAAATTTGATGATGTATTATTTATTATTTTTCCTTCAATAGAAGATCTAGATAGAATATACTTAAATGGAGATAATATTTATGATCAAAAATGGTACAAAGAACTAGTAAAAATTAAAAATAAAGTGAACTATAGTTTAAAAATAATCAATATTGCTGATTATGTTCAAAGTTCTGAGGAATATAAAAAGTTTCTGCATGCATGTGATGATCATTTAAATAAAACGGGCAATGAATTTGTATCTGAAATACTTTATCGAGAAATAATAAATTAAAATTATATTTAAAAGTTGACTAGTAAAATAAAATATAGACCAGACATTGATGGTTTAAGGGCAATAGCAGTTCTATCAGTAATAGTATATCACGCTAAAATTTCTTTTAATAATTCTTATATTTTAAATGGAGGTTTTTTAGGAGTTGATATATTTTTTGTAATTTCTGGATATTTGATTTCCTCAATTATTCTTAAAGAAATAAAAGAAAATAAAAATTTTTCATTTCTAAATTTTTACGAAAGAAGACTGAGAAGAATACTACCAGTTTTATTTGTAGTTTTTTTGTTCACTTTTTTTTTAGGTTTCTTGTTTTTAGAACCAGATTTTTTAATAGATTTATCTAAATCTATAATTTCCTCGTTATTTTTCTTTTCCAATATATTCTTTTATTCTACGGGTATCGAATATGATGCACAATCCAGTTTAATAATACCTTTGCTTCATACTTGGTCATTATCAGTGGAGGAGCAATTTTACATAATTTTTCCTGTCGCTTTGTTCATAATTTATAATTTAAAAAAAAATAAATATTTTATTATAATTTCTATTTTAGTTATTAGTATTGTTGGTGCTGAAGTTTTGAGTAAATATAATCAGGACTTAAATTTTTATATTTTATCATCAAGAGCATGGGAATTAATGTTTGGTGTAATATGTGCTTTGATTAAAACTGATGGTTATAAGGACAATATCTCGAAAAAAAATTATGAAATTATTCATTTAATAGCAATTTTGTTAATTTTCTCGAGTTTCGTAATATTTTCTGATGAAAATAGGAATCCATCTCTAATTACTTTAATTCCTATATTAGGAACTGTATTGATAATTTTTTTTGACAACAGAAATACACTGATAATGAAGATTCTAAAATTAAGGATTTTTGTTTTTATAGGTTTAATTTCATATTCATTATACTTGTGGCATTATCCTTTTTTTGCTTTTTCAAGAATTATTTTTGATAATAGTCACCAGTATATCAATTTAATTAAATTAGTTGTTCCTTTAATAATTTTAATTGTCTCGATTTTAACTTATTTTTTAATTGAAAAACCTTTTAGAAATAAACTTCTTGTTCCAAGAAAAATATTTTTTATTATTTTGGCTTCGTTTTTTATTTTTATACTTTTATTAAATTTGTCAGTAATTAAAAATAATGGTTTTACAAAAAGATTACCAAAAATTTTACAAGAAAATATTAGTTTGAACGATAGAGGAAAACTTAAAGATGAAAATGGTATATGTGATGAAAGATTAAGCAATTTTTGTAAATTTGGTTTAATTAGTAATCCAAGAATTATATTATTAGGTGATAGCCAAATGGCTTCTATAGAGTATGAGTTAAAAAAAGAAGCAATAAAAAATAATTTTTCATTTAGTTCAATTACCAAAATGAGCTGTATATATATGCCAAATTTTGACAGATTAAATATTAAAAATAATTTAATAGATAAAGATTGTGATTCTTCAGCCCAACAAATAAAAAAAGATTTTTTGGAAGATAATGAAAATTCAATTATTGTTTTGGGTGGGAGATACACAATGTATTTATCTGGATCTAAATTTAACAACAAGGAAGGAGGTATAGAGTCTATAGATCCATGGAATTGGAGGTTTATACATAAAAATAATGATTATTCAGCCGAGATAGGAATTAAAAATTCTATTTTAGAATTAGCAAAAAATAATAAAGTTGTAATTTTGTATCCAATTCCTGAAGTTGGTTGGCATGTTCCACAAAAAATATTTTTGAATTCCAGGTTTAATAATCTTAAATTTTGGAAAAATAATTTAGAGGATGATTTAAAAAGACAAGACTTAATTACCACTAGTTATGAAGTTTACTTGGAAAGAAATAAGAATATATTTAATTTATTTGATGAAATTAATAGTGAAAATATTTACAAAATATATCCACATAAAATATTTTGTAATATGAAGGATAACAGATGTAGAGCAAACGATGAAAATAATGTTTATTACTACGATCATCATCATTTATCATCTTATGGATCTAAGCTTTTAAGCCATCAAATTATCCAAGAAATTAAAAAAATATCAAAATAAAACCAATTTTTTTCTAAAATTTAATCAATTTTCCTCTAAATTTTGTCAACTATAGCTTTACAATAGAGAAAACTAAAACTATATATCTCGTTGCCTGGTAATTATTGCAAAGGTGTAACACCCGATCCCATTCCGAACTCGGAAGTTAAGCCCTTTAGCGCCAATGGTACTTTGTCTTAAGACATGGAAGAGTAGGACGTTGCCAGGCTGACTAAATTTAGAAAAAAAAATTTATGAAAATAAAAAGCTCATTAAAATCTATTAAAAAAAGAGACCTTAATTCTAAATTAGTAAGAAGACGAGGTAGAGTTTACGTCATTAATAAAACTAATCCAAAATTTAAAGCAAGACAGAAGTAATTTTTATGGATAATGAAAACCATAAAAATACTTGGAATAATTTTACAAAATTTGTTTTGTGGGGAACTGTCGCAGTAA